>PPCM01000146.1_pt1 | contig 104900 bp, 83 predicted proteins | sample 1555541 | NCBI WGS metagenome assembly PPCM01 (sample SAMN05284479, study PRJNA326546) | Marine sediment metagenome, whole genome shotgun sequencing project. | isolation source: marine sediment | place: Germany: Wadden Sea | collected 2012-09-05
CAAATACAAAGATACATAGTAATAAAGATAATTTTTTCATTTTCATCCTCTCCCTTTCACTTGATACGTCTATTGTAAGGATTATGTCATATTTAAGATATACTATTTGTTGTGTTAAATTTTATATATATTGCTTTATATAAAAAGCAACGCTAAAATTGTAATGACCTTACTTAAGGAGTTGAACTCCTTGAATCACAAAGAAAAATACACAAAAAATCGCAATGCAATATAGCGCTGCGATTTTTCTATTCATAATGAGACCACATTCTTAAAACTCTCACAACTTGTTTTTCTTCATTCACAATATAAACCAATCGATGTTGAATATTGATTCTTCTTGAATACATACCATCTAAATCACCAACCAATTTCTCGTAACTAGGTGGTGTAGTATTGGGATTCTCTTTCAACAAATCGACAAGTTTACGTGCCTTGTCAGATAATCCTGCTGATTTCAGTTTCTTGATATCTTTAATGGCTTTCTTGGATAATTCAACTCTATACATCTACCATTCTACCTCGTCAGCATCAACAAAATCATCATCAGGAGCATCTTTTGCTTCAGTCAGACTTTCTTTCATACCAGGAATAGACGACAGATAGAGAGTTTCAATTAGACTATTATAATCTTCTTCGCTAATAATTACGGCATTACCTTCTTTAGCATTTACATGGACAGGCTCATTAAATTTGATCGTCTGGTTTATGACATTATATATATCTTTTCTAAGATTCGATACACTTAATGTTAGCATAAAAACATCACCTCCTACTACCTTAAGTATAACGTACTTCATTACGTACGTCAACTATATGAATAATTTGCTTTCAATTGACCGTTCTTAACTCTTGACAAATTCACAAAGAGAATCATACTATTAATAAATCTATTGTTAGTAAGATTCCTGATGCAGTAAAGTTATCAAATTTACTGTATCAATTGATATTAAACGATTCTTGTAAATATGAAAAAGTAATTTATTATCAAAAAACAACTTTTCAAGTAAACCCATGCTTAAAATTATACGTTATTCTTTTTGTAATTCGATGGCGACTGACCATATGCTTTTTTAAATATTTGTGAAAAATAGCTTTGTGATGAGAAATTACACGTTTCAGAAACTTGAAGCACTGTATAATCTGTTGTTAACAACAACTCTTTGCAGTGCTCTAATTTCTTATTATTAAGATAGTTAATCACACTTATGCCATATATTTTTTTAAATGAATGCGCTAAATAATACTTGTTTATGTGTCCAATTTTAGACAACTGTTCTAAGCTAATTTTTTCAGTAAAGTGTTTATCAATATATCTCTTAACAGTTGCACATTCTACAGTTTCAGAGTCTTCATATTTTTTCACCTTTAAGTCATTAGAAGATAAAAGCATTTGTAAAACAATTATATTTGTTAAGTGATTACAAATACTTACTCTCAAGTCATTTTCAATGCCTAAACTGACTTCATGTAAAAGCATTTCTAAGTACTCTAAGATCATAGAACTCAGTTCATTGTTTCTAACAACAGCATCGGTTTCTAAACCATTGTATTTAGCAAACTCAAAAGATAATCCTTCTATGGCAAAAACAATGTACTCCAAAGGCTTATTTGTTGTACTTACTTCTGCATGATAGGTATTTGGATTGATAATCACAATATCCGATTCATAAACATTATGTTTTTTACCTCTTAAGTTAAAGTAACCTTCACCACTTAATATATAAAAAATTTCAACAAAATTATGAGAATGTACATAGTTATTCCAGTCATTCTCATACTTTGATCTAGAAATATACAGTAGATCCATATCCTCAACTTCGTTATTAAGCTTCTTTAGATCATAACGATTATTAGCCATAATACCTCTCCTAATTTACAGACTCTATTATCCACTTTATTACTACAACAACTGACCATATAGAAAGGGGCAGTACAAACAACCACATGACCATATAAGATACAAATGCTACAAAACGTTCTTGCAAATACTTTGTTTGAAAATATGAAATGAGACCTGGCAACAACATCATACCAACCATTAAGAGGACTGGCGAGATGAAAAATAGCAAGACGTTAAAAGCAATTATGACCAGTAATGATATCACAATATGTAGTTTTCTCTCTAATAAATAAGATAAAAAGGATTGATCTGTAAGATAGTTTTCCCATGAATCTTTAAATTCAATGGTAGTGCTTCCATCCTTTTTTAACAAGACCAGTCGCTCCACGTTATCTTCAATTAATTTTGTCATTGGCTTCATGTTCGAATGATGTTTGAATGCTAGAACAACTTTCTTGTCATGAATATACATTTCTAAGAAAGCATTCCTAGGATTTAAAAGATATAAGTTTGATACTTGAATTTCAGAAAAACTAACTGTTTCCTCTTGTCTTCCTAACATCTTATACCTTATTTTCTCACCATCTACCTCAAATGTCATTGGCCAGTATCTTAAGCGAATCACATTTAAAAGTAGTATACCTACCATAATCATCAGGGGTAAAAATGGCGCCTCTGATAACATACCAAAACTTAAGACAATACTAACATATACTGCAAAGCCGATAATGATAAGTTCTCTTTTTATGTTTCTTCTTGAATTTAATTTTCTCATACACCGTCCACCTTATCTATTTCATCTTACTGTCTATAACTCTAATTGTCTAACAAAAAATCTGCATCATTTGATGCAGATTCAAATTATTGATTCTCTAATTGTTCTGTAAAACCCCATTTAAAATCATTTATCAATTCTGAGCTATTCATTGGTTTAAGCTCAATATTTAACGCTTCTGCAATATCGTAAAAAGCAGTATACATTAATTGATTCGGTACATATACTATTGCCGGAATTACCTTTTCTCTCTTTATAGCATCAATAAAAACTTGATTAAAATCTTTATAAAATTTTGGGTTTTCTGTTATTGCAGAATGTATGATTTCTTCAGAGTTTGGATCTGCTACTAAAAATATTGAAGGAAACCATGGCCGAGAACTATCCTCAAGGTCAATAAGAGCACTATGATAAAATGAATCAATTTCCCAAGATGTACCTGTTCTCTTACAAGTTTTATTCAGTCTTCCTAATGTTAATTCATCTAGTTCTAATAACTCTTCATTAAAACGATAAATTTCTCTTTCCAGTTCAGATAATGTCAAACACTTTTTTTCACCATGATAACCATAAACCTCAAACATTGAGGTTTCTAGAATAGTTTCACGTTCCTCTTTGTTTGCTTCAAAGAGTAAAACTGCTTTTTCAAGAACTTCAGCTATCATATCAAAACTTGCAGGTTCTACTATTACAGGCAGACGTCCAGCTTCAAAATCATAAATCATAGGCATAAGATTTTTATCATTAAACTTTACTTTTGAATCAATAATATATTTTTTGCTTACTTCATCTAGGAATCTTTCTTCAAACAAATTGATTACATAACCATGAGTATTTATTTTAATGTCATGTCCTGTCATCCCATCTTTTGTATACATCATAAAAAAGCCGTTAAGTCCCAAATAATCTTCATGAATCATGATAGCTTTATCACCACCTTGATTTCCTAGTACAGATGTAAAAAAGTTTTCATACATTTCAGGCTCTCTAATTGCTAATAATTGATCATTTGGCAACCATTCCCATGGCTTTAACTCAACAATTTTTTTTATACAACTATAAACCGTGTTTAAGTCATCATAATAATTTTCCATAACAAGTTTATCAAACTCATCGTTGTCGATATCAAACATATCTAAGTTATCTTCATAAATATTTTCATTCATCATATTATCAAGAATTTGTTCTAGATTCCTAAAACCACCACTATTACTGTAACCACCAGCAATCCATGAATCTTTCTCATTTTTGACAAGTGTTAAAAACTCTTTATGTTCGTTTTTTGTTATGTAGCCTTCTATTACCATAAACTTATAAAACTTTTTTACGGCAGTAATCGTTTCTTTTACAGCATTTTTAGATGCCCAAGCACACTTATTTACAAAAAAATCAGAAAAGAAATCGGATACATAGTTAATACCTTCAGAGCAACTCACTTTAAGTCTATAAGTTAGAAACTCATTTATGAAAAATTCAACATTCTCTATATGCTTAACTTTAGTTTTATCGCTACTTTTCTCAGAATTTAAATACATAATAAATCTATGTAATCGTTCTTCATTATTTAACTTAATATTCATTATTTCCCCTCGCTCATCCAAAATATTTTGTATCCAAAAGAAACTTTAAAGCATTTATTTTCCGTATGCCATTATAATCAGAATCAGGATCTTCATCTAATGTTAATAGATATTTCGGATAATTATCATCTATCTTTTGCAGTGATGCAAGTTCTCTTTTAAGTGTATTTTCATCTCTAACAGTTGCAGAAACTTGGAAATATTTTAGACCTTCATCATTCATAGCAACAAAATCAACTTCTAAACCATCTACTTGGCCGACATAAACATCATAACCCCGTCTAAGTAATTCCAAATACACAATATTTTCAAGAATATAACCGACGTCTGTGTTTCTCTGTCCTAATAACATATATCTGAGTCCTATATCTACAACATAGTATTTCCCAAGGGTTTTTAAATACTTTTTTCCCTTAATATTGTATCTATTTGCCTTGTAGATTACGAGACTCTTTTCTAAAGCCTTAATATATTTTTCAATTGTTTTTTGATCAACTTTCCTTCCGTTTGATGTAAGAGTGTTAGCTATTTTAGTAGGTGATGTTATATTCCCAATATTATCAAATAAAAATTTTGTTACATCCTCTAACATCATCACATCAGTAATCTTGTTTCTAGCAACAACATCCTTTAAAAGAACCGTGTTGTAAATACCTTCCAAATAGTCTCTTAATACTTTTCTATTATCGGATATCTGCAAAGTATATGGAAAAGAACTGTTCACAAGATAATTCAAGTACTTTTGTGATACGCTCTTATTACTTGTTTCACCAAGACAGTACTCTGAAAATGACAAAGGTAACATTCTCAACTCAATATAACGACCAGAAAGAAGCGTTGCCAGCTCTCCAGACATAAAGTACGCATTGGATCCTGTAATGTATAAATCAACATTCTTTTTTATGTATAGACTATCAACAGCTCTTTCGAATTGATCAATATGCTGAATTTCATCTAAAAAAATATAGTTCATTTTATCTTTATTCAGATTATCAACGATATAATTATATAGTTCCTTATAACTTGTTAGAAAATCATAATCTAAATCCTCAAAGTTGATATAAATTATTTGATCTTCATCTATATCAATTGACAATAAGTATTCACGATAGATTTCAAACAAAGTTGATTTCCCACATCTCCTGATACCTGATACGACTTTTATTAATTCTAGATCTCTTGATCGAACTAAGAAATCCAAATACTCTTTTCTCTCTATCACAGCATTCACCTCTTTATATCATTGTATTCCTAAAAATTTATTTTATCAACAAGTTTAAGGATTGTATTCCTTAAACTTGAGGCATTCTCAATAAAAAAAGACAAATACATAAAGTACTTGTCCTCTCTATTATTTATTCATTTTATAGCCTACACCCCAAACCGTCATAATATATTCAGGTTTTGAAGGATCAAACTCCAACTTTTCTCTTAAGTTCCTTATATGAACTGCAATGGTTGGAATACCTTGATCAGAATCATAGCCCCACACCTTCTGGAATATTTCTTCTTTTGTAAATATCTTATTTGGTGTTTGTGCTAAAAGGAGTAGTAAATCATACTCAATCTTCGTTAAATCAACAGGAGTACCATTCATAAAAACTTCTCGGCTCTCTGTTTTTACAAGCAATCCTCTTACCTCAAGTTGATTCTCATTTTTTTCATTAACTTTAAGAGTTTGATAACGTAGTATATGTGCCTTTGCCCTAGCCACTAATTCTGCTGGACTAAATGGCTTTGTGACATAGTCATCTATTCTTAAACTGAAACCTCTGATTTTATCGGTTTCTTCTTTTTTAGCCGTTACCATGATAATTGGCTTATCAATGGTCAAACGAATGGTCTTTGCAATCTCAAAACCACTGACTTCAGGAAGCATAACGTCTAAGATATAAAGATCAAAGTCTTCTGAAATGGCCTTTTTCATACCTAAAGCACCATTGCTAATTAGTGTAACTTCAAAGCCAGCCAATTCAAAATAGTCTTTTTCCACTTCACCAATGGTATGATCATCTTCAATAATTAAAATTTTATTCATCTAATCCTCCTCTATTGGTAAACGAATTTCTACTAAAAAGTACTTACCAGCTTCTGATTCTATGTTAATCCTACCTTGATGTTTGTCGATAATCGTCTTAACAATTGCAAGTCCAAGTCCAGATCCAGAATTATTAGGATCTCTAGAGGTATCACCTCTTTTGAAAGATTCCATCAAATCATTAGGATCACCAATCTCTATACCTTTACCATTGTCCCTAACAGAAATTACAGCACAATTATTCTCGAAACCTAGTTGAACTTTTATCTCCAAATCTTCTTTCGAACCATATTTGACACTGTTGTTAATCAGATTCATCATCACTCGATGAAAACGCTGAATATCAATGACAACATGATGATCACTCTTATTGGGTATATAATCTAGTTTAACATCAAAATCATACTTAAGTTCGTCAATCACATCTTGCAAGTAATTGTTGATGTTGATGCTTCCAAAGTTATATTGATTGGCACCAACCTCTAAATCAGAATAAACATTCAGTTCATTAATCATATTGTCCAGTGAATAAACTTTGCTTATAATGTTGTTCACATATTTCTTTCTCTTTTCATCATCTACAACATATCCATCTCTTAATGCTTCTGCATGAGCTCGAATAGATGCTAGTGGTGTTTTAGTATCATGTGAAATTCTAGCAAGAAACTCCACTCTTTTTGCTTCTATATCTTCACGTATTTTTTGATTTTCTTCTAGCGTTTCTGCCATATCGTTGATCGCTGAATTAATCGTATAGAGTAGTTTTCTTTCATCTAATTCTGGCAAACGTTTTGAAAAATCGTCGTTTTTGTAGGATTGCATAACTGTCATTATGTTTTCTACAGGTCTCGAGGACTTTTTTATGATAAAATATGCAAAGAGTATATTGACACCCATCATAACAACCACTACACCCAAAAGATTATTACCAAGTGTTTTCATCACTTGAAAAGGAATATTGCTGTATTTATAAATAATATACAAACTACCCTCTTCATAGTCTTGATACCTAAAATCAATTTGTCTTAGAATCACATAACCCGTTTGAATAACTAAGTTTTCATTAGTATCTTCTTTAAACTCACCATACTCAGGTAAATAGCTTATGTCTATGTCTTTAAAATCTTCTTTAAGCTTTTCTAAAACCTCGTTATCTAAATCGTACAAAGGTTTAATCTCATCACCTTTTCTTACCATAACAAGTGTATCTTCCGCTCGTATTTCACTTTCAGGCTTAACAAAACTAAGTTGCTGTTTTAGAGGTTCTAAATTATCATAATCAGGTTCTTCAGCAGCCCATATATTTACGACCCTTGTCACTTGTTCTAATAAGGAATTCCCATAGTTTCTTAAAGGATCAGCATCTCCCGATAAAAACTGTGTGACATTGTCTCCATATTGAATATATAGAAATAGGAAGAATAAAAGCATTGGCAAAACAAGCGTCAAAACCCACGCTACAAATCCCCTTAAGACAATATTATGTCCAAACTTAAATTTTCCTTTCATAAATCCATCCTTACTGAACAATTACCTCTATGCCATCAGTAACATATTCCTTACCATAAACAATCACGGGTTGTTCTTTATTAAGCTCACTTTTAACAGCGATTGTATCTCCTCTTAATGAAAGTACTTCTACAAGGTATTTTTCTGCTATACCTTCATTTACAGTATACACGAAACTTTCACCATTTTCCTGTAATAATGCTTTACTAGGTAACCAAAGTCCTAAAGAAGCATCTGAAGTCTGTATCCAAAGCTCAGAATACATCCCCGTTCTTAGTTCGTCTGAATTTTCTTCTAAAACAATTTCAACTGGGTAAACGCCTGTTTTACCACTGATTGATACAGTAGAAACACGACCCTTAAAAGTCTTTTTTAACGTCGGTACATACACTTCCACACTTTGATTCTCTTTTACATCATTGATGTACTTTGAAGGTATGTTTGCATCAATTTTATAAGCATCAACGACCTCAATCACCATACCATTTTGTGTTGTAGCAAACATATTTTCAATAATTGTACTTGATGTAATGATACCCGATACCGGTGCTTTAATCTCATAATTATCGCTCATAGAATCATAAGTATGTTTTGTAGAATTATAACTATTCAACGCATTCTGATAACTTATTTTTGCATTATCATAACTCATCTCAGCACCATCTAATTGTGCTTTTGATGAAATACCACTATCAAATAGTTTTCTCGTATCTTCTAACTGAGTCAGTGCATTATCAAGCGCTAGTTTTGCTTGTGAAACACCATTAGAGACTTGTGTCATTTTTGAGTCTCTATCCACTTCGAAATCTTCAGTTTCAATAGTAAATAAAATTTCACCTTCATCTACATAATCACCAACTACATAGTTAACAGTCGTTACATCACCATTTGACATAGCATTCACTTGATAACTATCTGAAGCTTTGATCTCACCGATTGTATATACTGATTCATATACATCCTCAGAAATTGATTCTTCTATTTTTACAGGTACTGCTTCTACAACTGTTTCAGTTGAGGCAACAGGTGCTTTCTTTGCAGAGCAACCTGTTAACGCCAATAATGATAATCCTAAAACCAATCCCACTTTTAATTTATTCTTAAACAATGTCATTAACCTCACTTTCTAACGCCATCTTCTTTAACTGCTTTCTTGCCTCTTTTTTCTCTGTTCTAGACTCCATCATAAAGTACATCACAGGAATGATTAACAATGTTAATACTGTCGATGCCACTAATCCAAAGATTATTGCATAGCCTAGCTGTGAAAACTGATCATTGTAAAGTGCCAATGGCAGCACACCACCCATTGTTGTTAAAGATGTTGCAAATACAGGTAAAAATCTTACCTTAACAGCCTCTGATACAGCATCCTTTAATTTCATGCCTACAGAGCGTTGATAGTTTGCAAAATCAACAAGTACTATGGCATCGTTAACGGCTATTCCAACTAAGGCAACAATACCCATCATGGCATAAACACCTAAGTTATTACCTGTAATAATCAGTCCCATAATAACACCGATTAAGGCAAGTGGTACACTCATTAAAATAACAAATGGTTGTTGGAATGAGTTAAACTGAATTACCAGTACTGTATAGACAATCATAATAGCAATCATAAAGCTCATCATCATGGTATCAAATTGCTCTTGTGTATCCTGGAACTGACCACCTGTTGATAGTTCTACGCCATTTGGTAATTCTATGTTTTCTATGGCTTTATTAAATTCTTGACCAACAACGGTTGGATTATAACCTTTTTTTACATTAGATGAAACAGTAATTACTTTCTGACCATCACTATGCTCTATCTTTGCCATACCCTCACTGTATTTTAGTGAAGCAACTTCAGAAAAAGCAATTTTCTGACCCATTGTATTTGTAAAGAAGATCTTTTCTAGATCCGATACCGAGTTAATAGGTTGCTGATCAAAGTAAACTGTAATGTCATATGTTTCACCAGCTTCTTTATAAGAACCAACGGTCAAACCTGTAACTCTTTGTCTAAGATCATTGGCTATCATAGCTGGATTCAAACCGTAATAAGCTGCTCTATTGTTATCAATCTCTACGGTAATTTCTTTTACACCATTCTCAGATGATAATGTTGGATTATCAACACCCTCAATGTTCTTTAGAACAGATAAGTATTGATTGGCTACTGCATTTAAATCTGTAAAACTGTCTCCTTGAACGCTCACAGAAACATCTGAGCCATTGGTCATCATACTCATAGATGATTGACCAACTACATCAATACTAGCGCCTGGAATTGTTTTTGTCATTTCACGAATGGCCTCCAATAAATCATAGCCTGAAACAACTCTTTCATCTGTATCTACAAAGTTAGCTGTAATAGTAGCCGTATTTTTCTTGTTACCACCAATATTCATATCGAATGATTCAATGTCCTCATAATCATACAATTTCTTTTCGATTTCATGAGCAATTGAATACGTATCGGATAATAAGTAACCTTCCGGAGCTGTAATAGAAATCGCAGCTGAACTTGGTTCCTCTACTGGTAACATCTCTAGTTCAAGAATACCTAGTGGTACTGTCATAACTGCAGCAACTAAAATAATAAATGCTACAACAAAGATCATCCATCTTTTAATTCTAGAGTTGAAGAATTGCTGTAACCAATCCACATACTTAGAAATAAAGGCATTGTGTTCTCCAGCAGATTCTTTTTTTCTTCTTCTTAAAACAATCTTTACAACCATTAACAAAGTAAATAGAAGTGCAAAGATAATTGTATAGTTTGTAATAGCAAAATCATCTGTAAAAGCAACAAGTGTTAAAACAAATACTAATCCTACTGATAATATATCTCTCCACGTTGAATGTTTTTGCTCTTTCTTTTTATATTTTGATAATAATTTACTACTTAAGTTCGGTGTAATGGCAATCGATACAAAAAACGATGCCAAAATTGTGATTATCAGTGTTAATGGTAAAATACTGATGAACTGTCCCATCATACCACCTTGCATAGAAAGCGGAATGAATGCACCTACAGTTGTAATAGTTGCAGCTAATACAGCTGGTGCAACTTGATTCGTACCAATCTTTGAAGCTGTAACTCGATCGAGACCTTTATCTCTAAAGCGGTCAATGTTTTCCATGATAACAATAGCATTGTCCACCAGTAAACCTAGTGCTACGATAAAAGCTACCAATGAAATCGTGTTGATGGTAATTCCTGATAACTGCATAACGATTGCAGAAATTAAAAGTGACATAGGAATAACTAAAGCAACAATAATGGATTCATTTAAACCAATAAAAACAAATAGAACAGCGATAACAACTAACAGTCCACCAAGGGCACTTGTCATAACAGTGTTAATATTTTCTGATACTTGATCACTTTCATCCGAAGTGATGATTACACCTAAATCTTCAGGATACATACTGCCCGATTCATCTGCAATAATTCCATTTATTTTTTCAGAGATGGTAATGATATCCGCACCCGTTTCTCTGTAAATTGACATATTAATTACTGGAGTTGCTTTCTTCTCTTGACTATGAATCTTTGAATACGTATACGCTTCTGACTCTGGAGTCTTATAGCTATCTGTTATTGTTGCAACATCAGATAGGTAGATATAGCCGTTTTGTCCAGTTGAAATAATAGTATTTTCTATTTCTGAAATCGTCTCAGCTGCTTCATCAACTCTTAACGTATAATCAGTCTGATCTAAAGCTGTGTTTCCAAGAGGCATTTGAATATTGGTATTTGAAAGTGCACTTGAAATAGCATTTAAAGATAAACCATATTCATACAGTAAATTTTGATCTACTGAAACATGAATTTCCCTCTCCTTACTTCCAGAAACATCCACATTTTTTACACCATCTACTTTTTCAAAAGCAAATTGTAAGGCCTCTGCATAATCATTGATTTCTACTAAATCATACGCACCTGTTAAGGTTAAATTCATAATTGGCAGTTCACCAGATTCCATTTGAATAACATTAGGATCATAAACCCCATCTTCAAATCGAATATCATTGACAGATGTTTGGACATCAAGCTTTGCTTGCTTCATCTCTGCGTCTTCATCAAATTCTAGTATTACTTGTGAATAATTTGCATTGGATGATGACGTTACTTTTTTTAGGCCCTCTATGCCTTCTATAGCATCTTCAACGGGGTCTGTTACCAGCGATTCCACATCTTGCACCGATGCCCCTGGATAAGCTGTTGTAATAAAAATATAGTTGATTTCAATATCAGGAATAGATTCCTTCGGCATTTCATTGTATGAAAACAAACCTACACCTACAATCATAATGATCATAAGATAAACAACTCTATATCGATCTATTAACCAACTAGAAATCTTTCCTAAGAAATTCTTTTCCGCATTTAATTCAGGTATCTCTTTCATGTAGTCCTCCTCTTAATAAATACAGTATAAATTAGAGTTATTTTTTCCGAAGAAAGAAATTCTAAAGAAACTTTAAAGAAAACTAAAAAAAATGATAAAAGCATCGCTTTTATCATTTAATATCTACTAGAAGTTCATTTATAAGAAAACTTACCAATCTCTACGATTATTAAGTATCCTCCTAATCTCCATAACATCATCAATCAATCTATTTGCAGCATCTTTATTTTCAGATTTTTCTAAACTAATAACCGCCATACTTCCATAACCATTTTTTGTTAAATATACGGTTTCTCCTTCGTCAACTACCATATGTTCAATCTCTGGATATTTGTTCTTAAATCCGATACTGGTCTTATATTTATCACAACAACAAATATGCATTGCAATGTAGTTCTATGAATCATTATTCTGAATCAACTATAAGAAAAAGGATAAAAGCATGGCTTTTATCCTTATAAATTGTTAATTATTACTATATACTCAGCATCGATTAGTTATCATAAACCAAATACGATCCAAATAATCGCTATAATCCACAACCATGCATAATATAGCCCCACTTGACCGAGAGTAAACAATTGTTTTGGAAACTCAGGGCGATCCTTTTCGGACAACATATCATAGTCAACAATCTTTTTGCAATGATCACATCTAATAAATACTCTTTTAGTCGTCACCACTAATGGTATCCAAAATAGATGAAAATACTTTATTGCACCAACTGCTGTATGCTGACCATTATAACATTGACTGCACACTCTTCTTACTGGTACCCTTCTTTTCAGTTGCTTTCCTTTAGTCCCATATATAATCATTATTCTACCTCTCAGCATTTCAACATGATCAAATTAATTTGGAAAAGATCTATAGTATTATCCAAAACTTGTCATCAGAACTAATTATACATCACAATGCATGGTATGTAAATCATCATATAAGGTTCAAATATTCTACAAAAAAATAAACTGTTGAAAATGTAGTTGCTGCCGATTTAAAAAGCCATCTAACACCTTTTTTTATGGACTCTTCAAAAGAAAAACCTCTTCTAAAATTAACAAGACCACTGATAAGTGTTGCAAGTATTATACAGACACCAAATAACACTGTATCAATGTTGACCAATAAAGGTATATTAATCATTATAATAAAGATAAATGTCATAACAGGCTTCTTACCTAAAAAATAACTCTTTACACTTGGTTTATCATTGTAGAGATCCTGCCATTTAACTTTATCTACATAAGGTTTTGCCAGCATAAATGTACTTGAATACTTTCGTAAATTGTACTCAAATTTTCCTTTGCAAACACCTTCTAACTCACTACAAAAAGAGTCAAAGTCAGGAAAATAGGCCTTTCTTAGTCTAAATACCTTCTTTCCTTTTTTTATCACTAACATTGCTGATTTCTTGCTATGAATACATAAGATCACATGGCTTATTTCAGAAAATAATACTTCATATGTTTTAAAGAGTGTCTTAATCTCAAAGGCATTATCTAAAACATTTATCGATCTTGGTTCTAAGATTAATCGACTCAAATAATAGTAGAAGATAGGCAAAACAATACAGGCTGTTACACGACTCATCGTCCCTATAAGTTCGGGATCATCAACAAATAGCTCAATGATCATCCACGCATTGAAAAGTGTTAGGAGCATCCTGATAGTAAACTTTTTATAGTTTCTCTTCATGAAATTCCTCCTGTTCATTTGTCATGACTTTAATTAATTCACACATTTCTTTATATGTAAAAAATTCATCAAAATCAGATGATAATCGTTCTTCAGAAACACATATTTTGGTTGATTCTATTTCTATCTTATCATGTGAAAGCTTAGTAAAATCTTCTAATTGACTATCAGAGAAGGTATCATGATACTCACTGATTTGAACTTTGTTTTTGTAACATAACAGGTACTCAACTTCATTACCATAATCAGTAACCAGTACAATAGGATTTTCTCTATTAGCAACACTTGCAAACATACTTGTAAACACCATATTATCATACTTCATATGAATTGATACAAATCCAATTTCTCTTATTCGATCGACCTTAAACCTATAAGGCAATACCATAACCGATTGTTTAAGGTTACTTCTTTGACCTCTAACTATTGATGAAGCCATTAATCTTTCATGTATAAAACTACCTTGGTACATTGTTATTGGTGCATCTACAGCTTCTATTTCCTCTAAAAATTCTTTGTAGACATATTTATGATTACTTCTTAAATCAAAAAAAAGGTCATCAGAATATATGAAAACATCTTTAATATCTATTATCATTTGTCCTCCCTAAATCTCATCATTCAATTTTACATGAAACCAACATATATGTAAATTATATTGAATGTATTAATACCTACAATATATTTATATCTTCTAAGATGTAAAAGAAACACCATGCATTTGCATGGTGTTACTCACTTAATAAACTGTACATTTTATCTAAAATAACAATACCCATTTCATGTGTCGCAGGCGCTTTAGGTGAAAACATAGATTCATATCCTTCTAAAATATTTAATGCACTCACCTTAATAACAGGTATCCTCGCCCACTCAGAAATCTCATTATTATCTTCAAAGATAACAGTTTCATCAATAACCTCATCGTAAACGACTTCCAGTAAATTATTTAACATCGTCGCCATCATCTCTCTTGTTATATTCCCCTCAGGTTCAAAGCTTATATCTGAAACGCCACTAGTAATTCCAAGAGAATATGCTTTTTCTACCGCTAATACTTCTTCATCAGTAAGTGTTCCTAAATCAGCAAAAGTAGTTTTTTTGATTGACACATCTTCTAAATCTAGTGAATCGTATAAACTCACAAGGATTTGAGAAAATTCCAATCGCGTTAAATTAGCTTTTGGCTTAAGTAGTATTTTATTATATAACCGATCATCTAATATTCTATTCTCTAGAATACTACTATGAAACGGTTGTGCCCAAACACTTACTATTGGTACAACCCTAATGAGCTTTGTCATGCTTTTATCGTCATAAGTTATCATCACTTCATGTATACCTAATGATTCAAATACATCAACTACCACATCAGAAATACTTTCTTGGCTGTATACTAATTCACCTTGATGAAATACTTTCAGATCATATACTTGTGGCTCTTCAAAAACTATATATAATGGTCCTCCATATACGATTTCATCTGGTAGAGTCACTTTCATTTGCTCCTCTACCCTAAATGTCACTTTATCTGTTTTTCCAGTTTCTTGTCTATAACCAATTGACATTACCTCAACTTGGTATTCATGACCTTCGATAAGTAAATCCTGATCAACTTCATATTCCGACTTTGTTAGCCATTTTAGCTTAATGAGTTGCTCATCAGTTGTTAAATCTAAGAGTGAAATTCTATAATAGGTACTATTATCACATTTTTCCCAGTCTATTGCTATATCACCATAAGCTAAAGTAGCATCATCCTTAGGAAAATCAATTTTAGGTCTCTCAGCTTCATTGCCTTCTAAATAAAATGATCTCTCGCTCCATTTTATCTCATCACTTTTTTTAGCTCCAACAAAAATTGTATATTCACACCCTGCATTCAAATCAGTAGCTTCAACATAATAATATGAATGATCCACCAATACATTATCAAATATAATTTTATCTTCAGTATCATTTTTAAGCTTTAAAACATAGGTTTCATAACTATCAACATTCAACCAATCTACTTTGATGGTATCTCCTGAAATAACTTGACTAGGTGATGGCTCTAATATTTCAGGTTTTGACAATTGATTGCTTTTCACCCTAAAATAAGAATCATCCTGACTCTTTAGTTTCTTGGCTTCTACAGTTATTTTATATTCATGCCCTGGTATTAATAAATCTGAAGCAATTGTATAAACAGCATAAGCTATATCTTCATCAACTATTATCCTATCTTCTGTCTTATCAATAACAGTCAGCTTGTAATCGTCAGAAATATGTTCCCACTTTATTTTAAGATCTTTTAAATCTACTTTCTGATTAACATCAGGACTCAAAATTTGTGGTGCTTTAACATCATCTTTAACAATAAAGTTTACTTTACTTGATACAAAATCTGAACCATAAACAGCTTTTACAGTAGCTTCATATCTATGACCGGCTAATAAATCTGTCAAAATCATATTACTTTGATTAGTATCCTTCTCATCAATCAACATCTCATTTGTATTTTCATCAAAAACAGTCACTAAATAGTAATCTGCAGCAATACATGTATTCCAATTAAGAAATACTTCTTTCTTATCAACAAGTTCACCCATATATGGATCTTCAATGATAACTTTTTCATAGTCTGTAGTATCAGCAATTGTAATCATACTTTGAGATAATAAGACTATAATTACTAGAATCAAATTAAAATTTTTCATAGCCACCTCCAGTTCCAATATTTCACATATCCCATATTGTTACAACAAAAGAAGCTAGTCTTTAATATATTTGAAATAAAGTGCGTCTTATATTACTTTTATAACTAAAAAAGCAAAACACCATCATATGAGTGTTTTGCCTAATATCTTATTCTATAATTTCTTCAACAACAAAATCTGCAATATAATAATTATAGTTTTCTACAAGTTTATAAAGTGATAGTTCTTTAAGTCTAATATCTAGTTTTGCTGACTCTACTTCATTCTCAGCTTTAACTACTTCTAAATAAATCACCATACCCAAATTATTTTTTACTTGTTGCGTATTTAATGTTCTTTCAGCTATTTCTAATTTCAGCTTTGCAATTTCTAAATCCAATTGAGCATTTAAGATACTATTGTAATCTGAACGAATCTTAATCTCTTCAGTAACCTTTGCATCTTCTAAAGCTTTTTCTAAGTCAGCAATTGATTTATCAAAATCCTCCGAGCCTTCTGGACTTTTATATCTTGTATAACGACGTACAACACTTTTTTCTAATATTTTCATTTCAAGATCTTTTTCAGCTTTTTTAATAGCATCACCTTGAGTTTGTGCTTGAACAGCAAGTGTTTCTACATCATAGTTATTTTTAACACTTAAATCTAAATTCTGAACAAGTAAAAATCTTGTATTTAAGTCTACACCTAGTGTTTTAGCTAAATCCATATGACCCATTTCAATTGACCACTCTGCTTTTTTCAGATTAAGTTCTGCCTGAGCAATTGAATTTTCTAAATCTAAAATAGTATTCTTAGTGACTAAACCTAATTCAAGTTCCTTCTGTTTTGATGTTAATTCTTCCTTTTGTACAGTGATGCTGTCTTTTAATGTCCCTAATGATAACATCTCATTATATAAAGAATAATACGTTGATGTAACTTCAATTTCAAGATTTTGAATTTCATCTTCTTTACTCGTTTTAAGATCATCTAGTATTCTTTGCTTCTGAGCAGGATATAATTCTTTTGTCTTACCATTTGCTAGATACTCAGTGTCATTTGTTACAGAATCTGTTTTAACAATATCCGATTGATGTTCTGCTGATTTTAAGTTTCTTTCAGCGATTAAAATATTTGCATCATAATTCTTTAGAGTGATACTGTTTTCCTTGGCTAATTCAATGGCATTTTCTAAAGTGATGCCCATAGTGTCTTCAGCAAATGCAGGTATCGCTGCACTTAAAAGTATGACACCTATTAAAAGTAATGATACGATTCTTTTCATGTTTTCCTCCTAATATGCAGGTCCATTACCTGATGCTTTTTCCATTTTATCAACAGCATTCAAATAATTTCTTAAGTTTGATTTCACAGTATTTTCAGCAGTTAAAACTGAAAATGTCGTTAGGTCTACAGTCGTTTGTGTTACTTGACCAAGTTCAAATCTCTTTTCAATATCTGCTAAACTCTTTTTAGAAAGCTCAAGAGACTCTAAAGACAATTGATAGTCATTCCAATAAGTCATCATTGAAATATAACCATCAGAAACATTATCAATAACTGTTACTTCTGCTTGCTCTAATGCATAAGTTGCAGTAATCAAAGCAATATCTGCATTAACTCTATCAGTTAGCAGTTCATTCTTTAAATAGTTCTTAATAATACTATCTTCTCGCTCTTTTACACCTAAATCAATACGAGCATTTTTTACTTCCACACGATTGATAATTGCTGCTTCTAAATACTCATCCAATGTTTTATGTGTTGGTTCAACAGTCAACGTATCAACAGGATCAGTAAACACGAACTTCTGTGTAACGGGAGCATCAATTAGACTATTAAAGTTCATCTCTAATGTATCCAAATTAATACTTAACTGCTCAATTTGCTTTTCAAGAATCATTAAGTTTTGCTCACTATTTTTCAAATCAGTATCTGATACTTGACCTAAACTATGTTTAAGTACAAGTTGCTCATGTTGAGTTTTACTAATGCCTAAATACACTTCTTGTTGTGATAAAGTTGTTTGTAAAGAAACTACTTGATTGTATAAGTCTCTTGTTGCTTTTTCTATAGATAACATAATTGTACTTCTTTGATTCTTCGTCTTTTGAATTTCTGAATAAACAGACTTCCAAGTTAAATCACGTGTTCTAATAAAGTTATCCAACATTTGTTGACCCGTATAATGAGGCGGTTTATCTCCAAAAGCCAATTGGTAACCTTCTAGCTCCATCCTTTCAAAAGCATCTAAGGATTCTCCATCCTTATATTTCTTATCATATAAATCCTCAAAGCGATTTAATGTTGAAAGTAATGATTCTATTTGTCTTTTTCCTTCTTTGGCAGCATTATAACCATCCCACATTTTTTCGATAGCATCATTAATATCTTCAATGCTCGATTGATCTTCTGTTGCCATTTCTATGGCTTTATCCACTGTTAACGTCTCTTCTTCAGCATAGACAAAACTGCTGAAAACAAGTGTCAATATTATTAACAGTGAGACACTTTTTTTGAACATAATATCTCCTCTCACTTATTCTATGTTATAAATATAGCATACATTTGTATACATTATGCATCTCTAATCCCTCTTTAATAATTTCTTAATTCTAAGATTATAATTTCTTTAAATTTAGAGATATTCTTAAGATTTTGTTCCAGTAAATCGGAATCTAATTGCCTTTTTTGATATTTACCCCTTTTACACCATTCTATTCGCCATAAAAAAATAACCAAGAGTCATCTTGGTTTAAATCTGTGATAATAATCTGTTCACTAATTGTTCATTATTTTTTTGCCACATAGAAAACTCATCCGATTCTTTCCATAAGGCCTTCAATTCAGAATTGGTCATAATCTTTTCTACAGCATAGGCAGCTTTTTTTAGTTCATTGTTCTTAAAACTGATTTTCTTTCTAAAAATACCAATCCCTCGGTTATACCACTTAATAACAGATGATGGTATTGCTTCATTAAATACTTTCCTGATCAATTTCATATTGCTCGTATCTGTAAGATCTTCCAAGAAGTCTTGAGCCGTATCATTTTCAAAGTTCTTATATCCCCATGTTCCCATATAAGCCTCCTAATATGTATACGAAGGTAAATCCCTTAGCACGGTATCTTTTAAGTATCTACCTTCAGCTTCATCTAAGTTTATACCCATTTTTATGGTCTTCATACCATAATCAAACTGTAAAACACCACCTGATAAGCCATAGTACTCTAGCCCTCTTCGTCTATACAACGATTGTGTTTCTACATGAACTTTAAGATTCTTAATAGATCGTATTTCATATTCCCTTTTATGCTTAATGCCTGATATTTCTTTAGAAATACTTAAAAACTCACCATTCGATGTGATCACTTCTTTACCAAATAGCATCCACAATACAATAAATAAGGCAAATCCACCACCGACTGTCCAACCTAAAATCCAAACAAGTAAAAATGGCTCTATATCACCCGATAATAAAGTTGTTAGTACAGTTACTTCTCCAAATAACCATCCCATTAACCAAAAAACTAGAAAGGCCGTTACAAATAACTGCTTTTTAGAAGGAATCTCTATTCTATAACCGTCATCTGTATACTCTGTTTTAGAGTTTCCATTATCTACACTTTCTCTCATCTTTCACCTCTCGAATAAATTGTGAACATAGTGTACCACAAACTCAAAAAAAAACATCCTATTATACATAAGATGTAATTACCAGTAATTTGAGATCTACTCTTCATCACCATTATGATCAAATCTAAGATATTCGCTATAATCATCCATCTGTTTCTTTTCCTTTTTTAATAAATAACCAAAATCAGCAGCTCTATAGCAAATCTGTTCTATTAACTCATTAATCTTTTCTTCAGAGTCTAAACCAACCTCAACAGCAAACAAAACAGATCTTTTCACACCATTTCTAAAAGCTTCCCCAGCATGCTTACTATCTACAATTTCCTTAGCATATAAAAATGATGTTATCCATTCAGAAACGTTCTCTAAATCAATTTCTAAAACCTTAGCGATTTTTTTGTGATCCCAATTTTCTTCAATTGCTTTTTCAATAATCTCAACAGATTCAGGCATATATTTAGTAAACCTAGTGTTGCCACTACTGAGTTTTCTTTGATATTCATCATAGCTGTAACTGTACATTTCAGCAGCAATGTATCTGTATCTATTCATATGAACCTCCTTAAACGGTCAGGTTAAACAAAATTATTCTATAATCAATATAACTCAAGTTCTCAAATTGTTTGATATCTATTATATACACCTTTATTTAAATTTCTACCATTTATTTTAGTTAAACACCATTATTCCTCAGCTAAATCATAATAAACATAACTTAATTATGCATATTAATCCGTTACCAAATCATAAGGCCAACTGATTACACCACCAAAATCTTTAACATTTGTATAACCGAGTTCTGCTAAAGCTTTTGAAGCTTGTGCACTTCTATTGCCGCTCCTACAATAAACCAGTATTACTTGCTCTTTATCAGATAAGATGTCTACATCACCATTTACAATTTGGTCTAATGGCAATAAAGTAGCACCTTCAATATAACCAGTGTCATACTCCATTTGAGTTCTTACATCTAATATTATATTGCCTTCAACCATCAGTTCTTTTGCTTCTTCAGCTGTAATTGTCTCATAATCATTTGAACCATTCCCACTACAACTTACAAAGATCACCCCTATTATCATGATTATTATTAAAATTTTTATTGTTGATTTCATCTTGTCTCCTCTCTCTGTTCAATTAATACCCATAAAGTAAGCAGAAAAAACATGACTCTAATATCTCGATACCAACACAATCTATCTTCCACAAAACCAATATAGTAAAAAATAACACTTACTAACATAGTCAGTAAGTGCTACTAATTATTATTCTTTTTCTACATCCACAGTTATTAACTGTGTCGTAAACTGATTAGATGGATCGACAATATTGTAAAGTACCAAATCATACGCTTCATTCGGTAAATTAGAGAAACTAGCAACCACTTCTTGAGTATTTACATAATTAACTGAATCCGCTGTGATACTTACGTCGTGGCCTAATTCGTTCTTATATTGGAGTTTGTACTGAGAAGCTGCATTACTAACAGCAACTTCACTGGTAAATGTAATTTTTACTTTGTTACCCGCTACAAATCTTGCATCATCTACTTGAATAGCAGGCTCCTCCTTGTCTTTACCTTTTATTGAGTAACTAGTAGGATAACTTTGTGTTTTTCCATCAGCTGATATTAAACCCGAGTTTATTAGAACAGTATAACTATGATCATCTTCTAAGGAGTCATCTTTATCTATGTACACCACCAATCGGTTATTATACTTCTCTGTATAAGTGACTAGTACATCATCTACACCAGAAATGTTTGCTGCTATTGAAGCAGGATGAATCGCTTCTTCAAAATACAAATATAATTTTGTATTTGAAACAACTTGAACATACTCTAGCTTGATTTTTGAAGAAGTGGAAGTATTACCTTCTCCTTCTACAGAATAAGACTTATTAGATATCGTGCTAATTTTAAATGCATCTCTAGCATTCAAAATAGTTAGTTCATATTCTAAATTATCACTCATATCCAATACTCTAAGATCCAAAGTTCTATTTTTTAAAGAACCAGTCTCATTCATTGATGCACTTAAAACAGCAGAGTTAGTATTTCTAGATTCATTTCTAAACTGATAATTTGTGATATTTAATGCAATACTCTTATCAATATCTTGATTAAATGTTAAACGAACAGTATCATCAGAAATTGCCTCAACGTTGGATACTTTTAGAGATTTGTTTGATGAATCATCTCCAATAAAATCCATTGTCATGGCTTCACCTTCATTTAGATTAGCATCATATGCACTGGTTAAACTTCCTTGAACCTTCAAAGTATAATACTCATTATCCTTGAAATCTACATTCTTAATGTAAAGGGCCACACCATTATCAACTTCACCAAGAATAGCAGCTTCCATATCATTGTAGGTGCCTGTAGCAATAGTCTGTCCATTCTGTAAAACTTCATAATGAAGTACAAGTGCAGCATTTATATTTACAGGTTGTGTAAATAGTACATGAATTATATTTTCACTTTCACACTCGACTGTCTTAATCTTGAAATAGTCTGAACTAATCTCAGCTGCTTCAAATGGTTCTACTTCATCTGAAATTGTTTTAACTACAAAACCTTGATTATCAGTGACGTTAACCAATGTAATTACATAGTCATCACCAATTATATTCGCATCCACATCAATGGTTAAGATTTTCCCATCTAAAGTAACATCATTAATATCATATTTTATAGAACCATTATTTAAAGCTACTTGATTTACTGTCATTGATTTTATTGTTTCGTTAAGAGTAACTTTGATCTGATCTACTGCAATCGCTTCTGCCTTTGTTATATCAGTTTTTTTATCATCTTTTTTAACAAGTCCCAATGAATCTGCTTTTGACTGAGTTACAACGCCATTAAACACTAAATTATCTAGTAAAGTCATGGAATTATCTTTATAGTAAAGATTTAAAGAATTATACATAATCTCTAATGTCTGACCTCTATCCAAGTTAGACTGATCTTCTTTCACTGCATAACTCAAATCAGTAACAATACCTTTTTCATATGATGTAACAAATATATTATCCCAAGAAAAATCACCATCAGTATATTTTAAAGCTTTTAAAACCATTACTAAAAATGCCTTATCAGTTAATTTTTCATCTGCTCTAAAAGTATTATCAGGGTAACCTGATATTATTTGATTCATTGAGCAAAAACCTACAAAAGGTGCAAACCATTCATCACCTTTTACATCAGTAAATGGTGTCATACCATAAAAAGTTGGACTTCTAAGTACAGTATCTTCACGTCCTATAAGTTTTACAATAAATGTAGCTGCTTCTGCTCTAGTTAATTCTCCGTCTAGATTTAAGCCTGTACCATCTCCTGAAACAAGTCCAATATCATACAATTTTGATGCTATCTCTTGTTCACTAAGTTCCTCACCAAAACTAATCATACTAAACATCATTGCGAATACAAGCATCATACTGATGATTCTAATTTTCTTCATGTAAGCCTCCTATTAATAATCCTATGCTCAGAATATCATATATCTATTAAATGTTAATATTTACAACTACCTTGTAATACATTTTTAAGATTCAGACAAAATTTTGAAGGCATATACTGACTAAATACTATAACAATACCAAAAATCCTCTAATGGAAGAAACCTAATTGTTCACGTATTAATTAATCAAAGTTTATCTTTTCTCCAAAAAATCAAAAGAAACAAAACAATTCCAACTAACACACCCGATGTATCTATAATAACATCAACTGCACTCGGCCCCCTACCAGGGACAAAACTTTGATGAAACTCATCACTAATCGCATAAACAATTCCTATAGTTAATGTGACTATAAAAGATATATCCTTTGTATAAGAACTTCTCTTCAACGCTTGCATTAAAAGAAGACCCAGTACAGCATATATTGAGAAATGAGCGGTTTTTCTAATATAATGGTTAAAAGACTCTAAAGATAAATCCTCAAATACATTATCAACTACAATAAAAATCTTCTCTGTAATTCCTGTACTCAAATCATTAGATTTATCTGCCACTTGAGCAGACAAGCTAAATATCATAATCATCCAAGCAATAACCAATAGCCATGATAACACTATAGTAATTCTTGATCCTTTTTTACTCATATATACTATTACATCCTTTTCTAGAATTCAATATCCTTACTCATCAACTATTATAATCACTTATATTTGCTAGTCAAGCATAATTGTCCTAGTCAAGCAAAATTGTAATCCCCTAAGGAGCTAGAATAGATATAGGACAATATAAATATATTATCATACTTTGAGAGGAAAAAATATTTATGGGAACTAAAAGTGAAACGACCTAGACAGCTGGGTTTAAACAAGATGCTATTAACTACTATCATTCATCAGGTAAATCAATGATTTTATTACGTTGTTCTTGTGAAAAATGTCTTCCCATAACAGCTCTCTTTTCTATTAATTATATCATAAAGGCTCATTTTTTAGAATCTGATGTTTGGGGTTTACTCCACGTATAACGGTAGCGCATCACCATCGAAATATTCCATATAATAATTTTTTCATCACATTATAATTATGGATTGTCAACAGTAAACTAGACAAGTTTTTTAAGGGTATTTTCTTTAAACTGAATTGGTGTTAAGTAATCCAACGATGAATGAATTCTATGACAATTAAACCAATTTACATAATCAGCTAGTTTAAATTTTAATTCATTAAGAGTATCAAATCGTTCATTCTTAACAAACTCAGTTTTTATAATTTTAAAGGTTGCTTCTGCAACTGCATTATCATACGGACATCCTTTTTTACTTAGTGATCTTGAAATCTCAAAAGTACTTAATACTTCATCAACAACTTTATTTTTGAATTCATTACCTCGGTCTGTATGAAATATACTAATGTCACTTATGTTTCCTTTAATTGTTTGAAATGCAGCTTTTACAAGCTGTGCATCCTTACTTTTACCAGCACTGTATCCAATGATTTCTCGATTGAACAAATCAACTAAGACGCAGATATAGTGCCAGTTTGAACCTACTCTGACATAGGTTAAATCACTTACTACAACATTTAAATGTTCTTGGTTACTGAAATTACGATCAACTATATTTTCTACGATGTCATTGTTGCATTTAGGCTTATGGGGTTTGTACTGAGCAACTGTATAATTTGATACCAGGCCTTCTTGTGTCATGATACGACCAATACGTCTTCTGGATACTTTATAACCAAGTCCACGAAGTTCCTTTCGGATCTTTCTGGTACCATAATTATTTCTGCTCACTCTAAAAATATCTTTAATCAGTGCAGTTAATTCACTTTCATCAGTAGGTTGAGCTGCTTCGTAATAGTATGTACTTCTTGCTATTTTTAGGACGCGACACATTGCTGATACCGAGTATTTGTGTAGGTTACTTTTAATCACATTTACTTTCGTCCCATTATCAGCGCCGCTTGCTTTAAAATATCAATTTCCATATCTGCATATTTTAACTTTTTTTCAAGTTCAAGAATTCTCTTTTGATCAGGTGTTAAATTGTCTTTTTCTTTAAAAGATCCTGTGTTTACGCTTTGTTTGATCCATTTATCTAAAGTAGAAGGAGATAAATCATATTCTTTTAAAATATCAGATTTTCTTTTTCCACTTTCGTAAAGTTGCACCATTTGTTTTTTAAACTCTTCAGTAAATGTACGTCTTTTCTTTCGGCTAGTCATGATAGTCTCCTTTGGTATGTTACCATTCTACATGACCTTAAAAAAACTGTCCAACTAAGTGTAGCCTATCCATTATACTGAATTTGACATATCAGTAATCTTGGAGTGCAATTCGTCTCAAACATCTTTATATATGCTCCACCTACAAAGCAGTTTATTCATAGTTATTCTCATAAATGAAATTCCTAGGACAATTTATGTATCAAAGCTTTTCATTCTGTATTCAAACGAGAATGGTTAATCGCTTGTTATAAAGAACTTAAGGCATACACATGAGCCTATATGTATTTGAGATACATTGATAAATTCTATAATCCGCGACAAACTCTGGTGTGTTTGTCCATAAATTTTTGGTTCTTTCCAAAGTTAGTTGATTCGACATTAAAATTCAAGTCGCAATGATTTTTCCTTCAATAACTTAAAACCACAACGACCATACATAATTCTTTTCGTTACCTTTATCTTATTCACTTTTCCTTCAGCCATTCCATTATTATAATCGTAAACTACGGCATTTTTTACAGCATCTATATATCGAAGTATACCGTTAACAAAAGAATTTATTTCAGAGATATCTAACGCTTGTGCTTTTTCAATTCATGTATCTAAATCTTCGACTTGCTTATTTTTCATCAATTTTCGGAATGTCTCGACAAATGAATAATCTGTTTAAATAACTTATTTCTCATAAAAACTTTTTCTACTATTGTTTTGGTTAAGCCTTTCACTTTGTCTCCCTTGTGAAATAGTAATTTCATGAGTTTACTTCTATCAACATATTCATATTTTATTGATGGCGTTGAGGAAGATTGTTTACTAAGTTCTTTCTTACAATTCGATATGTAATGTCTAACTGTTGATGAAGAACCACTATATCCCTATGTTCGTATAGCTTCCTCGATTATTGAGGATTTAACTCCTTGTTGTATGTATGACTTAATTATATATTCATAAGGATCAAGAATACTTTTTCTATATACGCCTTTACTAGCAGATATTGATGAAAAATTTTCGTCTAAATAACGCTTTACAGTATTTCTTGAAATTCCATACAATTTAGCTACTTTCCTAGTTGAACCACCTTCTTTATAAGATTTTCTGACTTCGAAAACTAACTTCATCTCATTTGCTGCCTTGTCATCTGACCTTATTTCGCTTTTGTTTATAAAATATTTTAAATGCTCATTTTCTGTAAAATCAGCAATTTATTATAAACTCGAATATCCAAATGATACTTCTTACAGGCATTTGATTTCTTTGTACCCATTTAAATTTCAAATACCACAAGTTCATATTTTTCTTTTAATGTATAAGTTTTATGAGTTTTAATGAATGTTACATCTTTTTCATTAATCTCGTCAACGATTACTCTGCTATCCAAATGTTTCTCTAAAAAATCTTTGCAGTAATTTGTAAGATTTTTCAATATATGAAACCGGTCTGTAATTTGAAGTGCATTTGGATGACTTTGTGATATGGCATTTTTATATGTTATAGAACCATCCCTAGATACAATACTTAAATTTGGATAGTTTAACAACCATTGTTTTACTGCATCTAATTCTCTTGATTCTATCATATCAATAATCTTGTGACTATCTATATCAATCATAACGGTTCCACATTTTTCACGTCTCTTTAATGCAAAATCATCAATACAAATTTTAGTCACTGATGATTTATCAATTATTGGTATTTCTTTTTTAAAAAGATTGCATATGGTGCTTTTGCCAATATCTGCGATCTGATTTTTTAATATTTTTGAAGCTGCAACTGAACTTACATTTGTCAAGATACGTATTATTTCATCTTCTAAACGAGTGGTTTTTTTAGCTTTGTGCTTTATAAATGTATATGTCTCAATAAAAGTAGTATTAGGACATTCAGGATTTTTACAGAATTTTTTTCTGTTTGTTAACACAATCATCACTTTGTATCCCTGAATAGGTAAATCCTGAAAACTTCTTTCGTATCGTGAATGTACCTTTCTTGATAGTTTACCACAATGTGGACATTCAAAACTTTCACGATTTGATTCCACATATATGTACATAACATCTTCTTCAATTTTATGACCAATATAATTAAGTGTTGGATCTAATAACTTGATAGTTTCATCCATTTTATTTCTGAGTATTTTAGAGCCAGAGAGCCATTGTCACGGACGTTTTGAGCCACTTAGACGGAGCTAATTGAGCCACCCTCACTAACTTGATTGAGCCAGTAACAATTTATAGGGATTTCAAGTTATGATTTATATATGCATCTATTGGTGTAAATAAATTGAGGAGGTCATAAAAATAGCCAATTACAAAGAAATCCTTAGGCTCTATAGTCAAGGTATTAGTCAAAGAGGCATAGCCTCTAGTATCAGCTGCTCAAGAAACACTGTTAAACGTATTCTTGATCTAGCAACAGTCCAGGATGTCACCTGACTGATTATGGAGGGTTCTCTGATTCGGAATTAGAAGAATTCTTTTATCCAAAAAAGTCATATTTTTTGACTCATAAAGCTCCAGATATTGAGTGGATACATACAGAACTGGTTAAGTCAGGTGTGACTTTGAGTTTGCTTTGGCACGAGTATGTTCAGAATTGCAGACTTGCTAAGGAGACACCTTATAAGTACACTCAGTTCTGTAAGTGTTACCGAGACTATGTTTCATTGAACAAAGCTACAATGAGGATTAAAAGAAAGCCTGCTGAAAAGCTTGAAGTCGATTGAGCTGGAACAACTATGCAAATCAATGATTCCATAACAGGCGATGAATTAACTGCTTACATATTTGTTTCGAGTATGACTTATAGCGGTTATTCTTATGTAGAGGCAACACTAGATATGAAATCAGAAAGTTGGATTAATGCACATATTAACGCATTTAAGTACTTTAAAGGTATCACAAAGATACTTGTGCCTGATAATTGTTAGACAGCAGTTATCAAAATAAAAAGTATGAGGACCCCATTTTAAACAAGTCCTATCAAGAACTAGCTGAGTATTATCAAACAATTATTATTCCAGCGAGAGTACGAAAACTAAAAGATAAATCTGCAGTCGAAAGTGTTGTTGGCATTGTCACAACGTGGATCATTGATGCCCTTCGGAACCAACAATTCTTTTTATTAAATGAATTAAATGATGCAATTAAAGATAAACTTGAGTTGTTTAATAATAAGGATTTTCAAAAGAAAGAAGGTAGCAGAAATAGCTTATTCCTTAACGAAGAGCAAGCTTTGCTAATTCCACTACCAACAAAAGATTTTGAACTATCTAATTGGAGGATAGCTACTATACAACTTAATTATCACATATCTATAGAAAAAATGCACTTCTCTGTGCCTTATGAGTATCTTAAGCATAAAGTGGATGTGAGAATCACAAAGAGGCTGATTGAAGTATTTTATAAGAACATACGAATTGCTTCTCACTTAAGATTATACGGTCGTATTGGACAGTACTGTACAAATCCTGATCATATGCCTGATAATCACAAGAAGTACCTTGAATGGGATTCTGATCGCTTTATCGGTTGGGCAGCCAAGATCGGTCCTAACACGAAAATCGCTATCAGGGCAGTATTAGCATCTCACAAAATAGAGCACCAAAGCTACAAATCCTGCCTATGCCTTTTGAAATTGGCAGATAAATACTCACCTACAAGACTTGAAAGTGCATATGAAAGAGTACTCTATTATTCCCCACAGCCCAGTTATCGTAGTATTAAAACGATATTAACAACTGGATCTGATCAAATATCAATTCTCGAAGAACCTAGTAAAACTACATCTGAGCATGGTTTTACAAGAGGTTCAGATTATTATAGGGGGAAATAGAGATGATAAATGAAAGCACAATAAAGAAATTAAACCAAATGAGATTAACTGCAATGGCTGAAAGATATAGATTACAGCAAGGGGATCAAAGTTTTGAAAGTTTATCTTTTGATGAACGACTGGCCTATTGGTTGACTTTGAATGGGATAGAAGAAAAAGTAACAAGCTTACACGACTAATTAAGAATGCATCATTTAAGTTTAACCACGCATATATTGAAGATGTTGAATATCATTCATATAGAAAATTAGATGAATCTTTAATGTTGAAGTTGGCGACTTGTAAGTATATCTCAGATAAGAACAATGTAATTATCATGGGAGCTGCAGGAAATGGTAAATCATATATTGCTTGTGCTCTTGGCATTGAAGCATACAGAAAAGAATACACTGCCAAATACATTCGATTACCTGAATTACTAGATGAACGGATTATTGCAAAAGGTGAAGGTGTCTTTAAGAAAGTCATGAAGATGTACAAAAAAGTAGATTTACTGATTAATGATGATTGGCTATTAACAACACTGAAATCAAATGAAGCACGAGAACTATTTGAAATAATAGAATCTCGCTATCAAGAAAAATCAACAGTGTACTGTTCACAGTTTGCTCCAGAAGGATAGCATGATAAAATTGGCGAAATAACATTAGCTGATGCAATCTTAGATCGTATCGTTCATGCTTCTTACAAAGTATTTATAGATGGTCAAACATCAATGAGAGAAAGAAAAGGATTAAACCAATAAAAAAGACAGCCACTATCTCTAATAAATCTTGGGGATAGTGGCTCAGTTAGGTCCGAGCGAGTGGCTCAACTCAAGCGAAATATTCATATTTCTCCTAAAGCTAGCATTTTCAGCATCATTGTTCAACTAACTTTGGAAAAAGCCAAAAATATTGTATCATTCACAAACTTAGTTCACTTTAAAAACAGAATACTCATCACTCAAGGTAAGCTGAAACTAAAAATAGATTAAGATCAATTAATCTTAAACTGTAATTATTGTTTATGTGATTTAATCTTCACCAACACTATTTGATATTAATTATTATTCGCGTTTAACATCATGCATTAAAAAAACCCAACATAAACGGACATCTATGCTTCTAAAAATGCTGTTCTCTTTCACTGCCTATCTGGGTGTCAAGGTAATCATGCTTATCTCGGTGTCATCGTCACTACCGATCTTGATGTAAAGCAGAATCAAGTAATGAAGTGCTCTGCCTTATATGGTAAATCTGTATAGATGTTCCTGTCTCACCCCGAATATCAACTCATACTCATATAAGATTCCCAAATCACCCTATGTGGAGGAATCGTTTCTCGAGGAGTTGGAGGATTGGTGGGACTCAAGCCGACTATCTGAGTAATTCTACTAAGATTTAAGCGTTAATTTCTAAACTACTGTGTACATCTTATCATAGTAGTTAGCATAGTCACCAGAAATGATATTCTCAATCCACTCAGTATTTTCAAGGTACCATTGAATTGTTTCTTTCATACCTTGTTCAAAAGTATAAGCTGGTTCCCATCCAAGTTCAGAAGTAATTTTTGTGTTGTTGATAGCATATCTTCTATCATGGCCTGGTCTGTCTTTTACATATTTAATAAGATCATCTGATTTTCCAAGAGTACCAATAATCAGTTTAACTATAGAAATATTCGCCTTTTCATTATTCCCACCAATGTTATAAACTTCTCCATCTTTTCCCTTATGAAGGACCGTGTCAATTGCTGAACAGTGATCAGAAACGTGAAGCCAGTCTCTGATCTGCATTCCATCTCCGTACACAGGGAGATCTTTATTCTTGAGACAGTTGCTTATCATCAGTGGAATTAATTTTTCAGGAAACTGATATGAACCATAGTTGTTACTACATCTTGTTATATTGACTGGCATACCGAATGTTTCTCTATATGCTCTCACCATCATATCCGCACTAGCCTTTGATGCCGAATAAGGACTGTTTGGCATAAGTGGCATAGTTTCAAGAAACATACCGGTTTCCCCTAGTTCACCATACACTTCATCAGTTGACACTTGAAGAAACTTAACTCCAGACTTGAAATCTTTACAGTATTTATCATTTGAGTTTACTTTCCAGTATTTCTTAGCTATATCTAAGAGCACTTGAGTTCCGATAATATTTGTTGTTAAGAATACCTCTGGTTCTTCAATACTTCTATCTACATGAGATTCTGCAGCGAAGTTAACAACAAAAGTGATTTCATTGTTCTTGAAAATTTCATCGATGTTTTCTCTATCTCTAATATCGACTTTAATGAACTCATAATTAGGATTGCCATCGACATCTTCTAAATTCTCTAGGTTCCCCGCATACGTTAGGGCATCAATGTTGATTATCTTATATTCTGGGTATTTTTCGAGCATTAACTTTATAAAGTTACTACCAATGAAACCTGCTCCACCCGTTACTAAAATTGTTTTCAATTTGTTTCACCTCTCAGTTCTATTGCTTTGCAATACTTAAAATATATTTTCCGTATTCTGTTTTTTTATAGGTTTGACCTAAATTTATTAGTTCTTCTTTAGTTATCCATTTATTACGAAAAGCAATTTCTTCTAAACAAGATATATAGAGTCCTGTCCGCTTTTGAATTGTTTTCACAAAATCTGAAGCATCCGCAAGCCCATCATACGTGCCTGTATCTAGCCACGCGAATCCACGTCCAAGTAACTCAACTTTCAAGTTCGTTTCTTCCAAATATACTCTATTTAGATCTGTTATTTCTATTTCTCCTCTATTTGAAGGTTTTAGATTCTTAGCTTTTTCCACCACAGAGTTGTCGTAATAGTATAAACCAGGAATTGCATAATGTGATTTTGGATTTTCAGGTTTTTCTTCTAAAGAAACTACATTATAATTTGCATCAAATTCTACTACACCAAACTCTTTTGGATTATTTACATAGTAACCAAAGATTACAGCTCCTTTTTTTAAAGAAGCAGCCTCTACCAATTTAGGCCCAAATCCTTGTCCATAGAAGACATTGTCTCCTAAAATCAAACACACACTATCGTCACCAATAAATTCTTCCCCAACAATAAATGCATCAGCCAAGCCTCTAGGTTGCTCTTGAACCTTATATTCAATCCTCATTCCAAGTTCATCACCATTTCCAAACAATTTTTCATAAAAACCTATATACTCTGGATTTGAAATAATAAGTACTTCTTTTATTTTAGACAACATCAAAACACTAAGCGGATAATATATCATCGGTTTATCATATATAGGTAGTAATTGTTTACTCACCCCTTGTGTAATCGGATAAAGTCTTGTTCCACTTCCTCCTGCTAAAATAATTCCTTTCATAACTTACCACCTTTCAACACTATTTTTTCATCGACTTTTCGTTAGCACTTTTGATTTCAATATTAAGAACTCTCATTACTACTAATAATAGTACGACATACGTAATTGAATTTGCAATTGAATATAAAGCTATCGATGCATATGAACTTAAACTATAGATTTTAGATATCAAAAATACTAATACTATAATAGCTAATCTGAAAATATTCAAAAATAATCCTTCTCTTTGTTTTTCAAATATTTCTAAAACTCTACCTACTGGTATAACTATAAAGTGAAAATAAACCATTAAGGATAATATTCTCGAATATACCCCCGCTTCATACCATTGATTACCAAAGACAAACGAAAAAAGCCAAGGACCAAATAATAACAACGTTATTAGAGGAATTAGTGCAATTATAGCCATTTTTTTTATTAGCTTAATAGCGAACAACTTAATCTTTTGAGGATTATCTTTTCCAATACTAGCAGATTCCGAATAAAATACTTGTGCGACTGACATCCCTATCAAGCTCATTGGTAACTCTGTTATACTTTTTGCTAAGCCAAATAGACCAGTTACTGTACTTCCGAATAATGTAGCCAATAATACAACTGGAAGATTATTTCCAGCTACATATACATAGTTACTTGGAGCAGAATATAAAGGAAAGTTTTTATACCTTTTTAGAACTTTTTTCAAGTTACAAATACTAATATTTGAAAATAAATTAGCCTTTTTGTAAATCAGAGTCATTAATGACATAATACCAGCACTTTTTCCAATAATAACACCAGAAATCAGTCCAATAGGCCCCAAATTCATAATTCCCAAAATCACCTTTGCTAGATTTGAAACAAAACTTTGACTTATCTTGGTTTTTGTAATAATCTTGTAATTTCTCTCACGATAGCCCCATTGAAGAACTATATTATATAATCCCATAAGTAACAGACCAATTGGAATTATAAACTTATATGGTAACAATGCATTACTATCTAATAAGTCCAGGAAAAAATCACCATAGAGTACGAGTAAAATTGAGATTATTATCACCGTCAAAACTAAGAATACCGTTGATAATACTATAAGATTTATAGCCTGGTCATCATTTTCAGATATAGGAATCGCCTTTTGATAATCTAATGATGCTGATATTACAACAAACCCTAAAAGTGCTGAAAATGCTGTTAATATACCATATTGCTCAGGTGGATATATTCTTGTAATAATTGGAGAAAAAAGAATTCCTAGAAATTGTGAAAAAGCTGTCCCTCCAGTTATTAAAGTTATGTTTCTTGCAATTTGATTCTTTAGTACTTTCTTTTTAATATATGATTTAACATCCAACATATATTCCTAACCTTTATTTCTTTCTAAATAAAACTCATTAATTTTATCAACTACATACAAAACGTCTTTTCGTTCAAGTCCATAGTAAAGTGGCAATCTCAATAATCTTTCGCTTTCTTTAGTAGTGTATTCATCTAATCCATTAAATCTACCGTATTTAACACCTGCTATCGAACTATGTAAAGGTATATAATGAAAAACTGAATGAATAGCATTTTCCTTCAGGAAATGTATCAATCTAGTTCTCTCTTTCAAATCTCTACATTTAATATAGAACATATGTGCATTATGTAAACAGTTATCAGGTACAAAAGGTAATTCAATTTTCTTTTCATCTGCTAATGGAAGAAGTCTACTATAATATAACGACCATGATTTAAAACGATCATTGTTTATTTTTTCCGCTTCCTCAAGTTGTGCATATAAATATGCAGCGTTTAACTCACTTGGTAGATATGAACTACCTATATCCACCCATGAATATTTATCTACCTGTCCTCTAAAAAACTTGCTTCTATTCGTTCCTTTTTCACGTATTATTTCAGCTCTTTCTATATAATTTTTATTATTAATTAATAATGCTCCACCTTCACCCATGGTGTAATTCTTTGTTTCATGAAAACTATATGCTCCAATATCCCCTATAGTTCCAAGTGCTATTTTATTATATGTTGACATAACACCCTGTGCAGCATCTTCTATTACTAGTAAATTATATTTCTTAGCAATCTTCATTATTGTATTCATTTCACATGCAACTCCAGCATAATGAACTGGAACAATTACTTTGGTTTTTTCAGTTATAGCATTTTCAATTAACTTCTCATCTATATTTAAAGTATCTGGTCTTATATCCACAAATACTATTGTAGCCCCACGTAATACAAATGCATTAACTGTTGATACAAATGTAAACGAAGGAGCAATGACTTCATCTCCAGGTTTTATATCAGCTAAAATTGCAGCCATTTCCAACGCATGAGTACAAGATGTAGTGAGTAAAGTCTTCGATATATGAAATTTATCTTCCATCCATAAACAACATTTTCTTGTAAATTCACCATCACCACAAAATTTCTTATTGACTTTAACAGCTTCATTAATATATTCAAGTTCTTTACCAATAAATGGCGGTATATTAAATTTAATCATTTCATCCTCCATAATTAAGTATGTTCATGATATTTTCCCAATCATCGCTAGAATCTACTCCGATTATATAATAACCATTACGCAATGAACTATCTGTTATATTTTCATTAAATTCATCCTTAATAAATTCTTTTACAAAGTACTGTCCATACTTATCTCTTATTTCTTTATACTTTTTTAAATCGTTTTTATTAAATATAAAATTTACTAGTGCATTCTTACCTTGGTTTCTATATATAAGTTCTAAAGGAGCTCCAATAGATACATCAATAATTTTTTTTATATAATCTATTCCTGTAGTAATTTCAACCATATGAGAACCAATATAATCACCACCCATCCTTGATCCTATTTCGATAATTTTAATCTCTCCTTTATGGTTGATTTTTAGTTCTGAATGAGATGCTCCATTCTTAATTTCTAGAGCATCTAAAGCTTCTTTTATTATTAAGATTAACTGCTCCTCCTTGTTTTCCTCAAGTCTGAAGGGCGCTAAATGAGCAACTTCAACGAAATTCGGCGCACCTGTTGTAATTTTTTTTGTTAATTGAAGAAAGTAGTGATTACCATTTTGTGATATCATTTCTACACTGTACTCTTCTCCATCTATATATTCTTCGATTAATACCGTTTTTTCATATGAATATTCAATTGCGTTATTTATTGCCTCTTCAAAATCCTCTGGTTGCTCTACTTTTAATATACCTCTGCTTCCAGACCTATCGGAGGGTTTAATAATTGCAGGTAATGGAATAGTGTCTATTTCTATTTCTGTGAAACTTTTTACTTTTCTAAACCAAGGTATAGGTATACCATTCTTCTTCAACGCATTTCTCATATAAAACTTATTTGTTGATTTCAATACTGATGCGGCACTATTTCCTACTAAACCTAAATTATTTGCAATAAAATTTACTGTTGGAACAGCTAAATCAGTACCAATGGTACAAACTCCTTTAGCATTTAAATCTTTTACTTTAGTTAGTATCTCTTCTTTTTTTGTAATACTAATTGGATAAAATACACTGGCAATTTCTTTTGCTATTGCTCCTTCCTCCCATGCAAATACATGTGTTTCAAAACCAATTTCATTAGCCGTCTTTACTAAAGGATACTGATACTCATTTGCACCAATTATAATTAGTTTCTCTTTCATTATATTACTCCTCTAAATATCAAATCGATTCTCTTTTAACTCATCTGGAACATCTCTAGAGATTCTTATATATACTTTTTCGCCTTTATGATAAAAATATGCAGGATAATCCTTTGGATCACATGCTCTTATTTCATTAAACAACTGTAAAAGAGATTTATTAGGATCAATTTCAGAATCAACTGGAGTTCGCTTAGGAGCAATAATTTTAGTTAATGTATGATCTTGTTTTTGCAAATTAAATGTGTTATTCTTCAATAACTCCAAAAGTTGAGAAAAGAAAGCTGGTACAATTTTCATTAATTCATCTTTTAAACTTGCAACTGTGCTGAAATCATTAATCTTAATTCTTCTTTGCATTATAATATCACCTGAGTCTAATTCAGTTTCTAGTAGATGTGCAGTAATACCATGAAATAGCTCTCCATTGATTATTACAAATGGTTCTGAATGATATCCTTTGTATTGAGGCAATATCGCTGGATGAATGTTGATATTCATTGCTGCAATAGACAATAATCTTTCACTGATAAGCCTTCTCCATCCAATAGTAAATAATATATCTGGATTGATTTCTGTAATCAAATCTAATAATTCAGCTTCATTATATTCTACTTCTGAAACATGACATCGATATTCATTCTTTATGGCTCTTCTTACTTCGCTATCTAATAATTTCTCGGTTTTCGGTATTAGAATGCTAATTCTATTTTTATCAACATCTATATCTGATAGATACGTTCTAATATCAATTCCTGTTAAAATAACAATGTTTTTCATTTTCCTCGTCCTCTACTTCGTTAATAATACTTATTATTCCTTGAATTTGATCTTCATCAATATATTTATCATTAAACAAATTTATTATACACGATTCTATTTTCTCAGTATTTGGATACTTATTGGTTCCAAACAAACCTGAAACGTTCGAATAATGTCCACTGGCGAAATAACCTTTTGAGAAAATACTTGAAATTAACATTTCCTTTTTACTAGAAATAATATTGTATCTCCATATACCAGCATATTCAACATTTATCAACTTATTACTAATTCCATTTTTATACATCGTGTTTTTATTAGTCTTTTCTTCAATAATCTTATTTACTAACGATAGAACTTTTTCTTTATACTCCTGAAATGAAATATCGGGTTTTCTAGAATCCAACCAATTACTATCAGAATAAATATATTTTATTTTTCTTTTTAAAGCTTCTTTATAACCACTCTCTAAAACATGTAAATCACTAATTTCAAACACATCATTATAGTTTTCTGAAATCTCATTATTTAACACCAGTCCATATCCACCAAAGCCTATATCTATAACTTTACTATAGCCTGTACTGAAAATTTCCAAATCCGAATAATTATTCTTCATAAAAGTCGGTACACATAGACACTTGTCTTCTATGATAATAAAATTCATATTACTATTTTTTAGTTTCGTAAATTCTAAAGTTAGATTTTTTTCAATTCCATATGCATAAACATATAGAACACCAGCATATTCAGTATTCTTGGACAGCTCAATTACCTCATTTATATCAATACAAGCATCTTCAATATTCACATCTAAGAATTCAAATTTAACATTAGCTTTTATGAAAACCATAGGAACAATCGGGCAAATATTAGCTGGAAGAAGAAATATGCCCTCTACATCAATGTTGACTAGATAATTATATAAAACTGCACTAGCTCGTTGATAAAACATTTCTTTCATCAGATCTCAGTCTCCTCATCAAATATATTGTTTAATTGTGAAATCAAATTTTCATTAGAAAAGTAGTCTTCAATTATTCTTATATTATTATTCTTATCAGTTTCTGTAATAACTTCTAAATCTTTAAGTTCATTAATTTTTTTTAGCTTAATACCTTTTTCTTGAAATAATTGCCAGGTCACAATATCTTCCCTCAAATAAACAGTTTTACCCATTCCAATTAACGTGATAATATTTCCCATTGCTTGCTGTCTTTTATGATTAAAAAATGCTATAGTTATTTTTGACTGAATTTCTAAATATTGCTCAATTGAAATGAAATCCATCAATGCTATGAAATTACTTCCGAATTTTTTCTCGCCTATTTCTTTAATTTCATTGGCATATGCTTTATTACCATATGAAAGAGGACAGATGATTTCAAAATTACTAATTGATAACTTTTCAAGTATGCTAAATATTTCTTCATGATTATTAGATGGATCTGCTGAATTTCCAATTTGAATTACAATCTTTTTATTACTATTCAAGTCCTGAAGTTCTTTCTTTTTGTATACATTACTTGGATACATTATACACTCTAAATACTGTCCTTTTGCACCATACCATTTTTTTGCTAACTCATAATCTCCTTTTGTATGAGTTATCATTCCCTTGAACCTTTTAATAATGGATTTACGTAAATACTCATTAACATTTGTTTTAACATTTTTTTTGCGTCTTTCATGATAATATAAGTCACTTCCCCATATGACCCAATAACTTTTTCTGTTTATCCGAGGCATTAGAAATAAAATTAAATTAATTTTGGGCGACATAAGCCCATGCAATATAACTTTATCTGAAATAATTAGTTCCTTTAATAATCTAATATATTCATTGTTCTCAATATATCTCACTCTATTATTCTGAAAGTCAGATGATACTTCTTTTTTATTAGTGATGATGCAAAAAGAATGATTACTAATATCAAAATTTTTCTCAATAACATCTATAAAAGGTTTAAAAAAATGTGAGTTAGTACTTTTGAAAATATGTACGATTCTCATACTCCATCCTCTCTTAATTTAATTATCGTATTTCTTATTTATTGTATTTGTCAACTTAATTTGAACGTTTGTAGCATTTTTTGTTAGATTCATTTAAATAATGTAAACTGATAATTACAAAAAACATAGAAATAAATCGATCTCCTTGCCACATAGGATGGACAATATAATTTATTAATAGTGTTATAATCATGCTTATTATAGAAATACTAAACAAATCCATATCCATTAATTGGTGTTTTTTCTTTCTTAAACTAATCATTGCATTAAATAATAAATACAAATGGAAAATTATGAATAAACCTACCCCAATAACTCCAGTTCTCAATATTAGCAACATATACATACTATCTGTTGGGCCACCATAAAAATTACTATTTCCAAATACCCAATTTAATGCACCTGAATTATTCATATGCTCAATCATTTCTGGCCATACATGTGTTATTCTGCCTTCATCAACACCACTTCCAGCAATTGTTTCAATTGTTCCTTGAAATCTCCAAATTATAGTTTCTAAACCACCAAAGTATAAAACAATGAACAAAACCAATACAGCAAAAAAATAATTTGATAATATCTTCAAAGAATACTTTCTATTATAAAATGAAATCAATATCAAGTTTATAAACAATCCAACTGCAACACTTAATATAGAACCTCTACTTAATGTCAGCAATAAAGCTACAATCATCATAAGCCATTTCAAAAACCTAGATTTATTTGTTATATATGTCGAAGTAATTGGTAACATCAACGCAAAATAATTGGCTAATAATATTGGATGACCTTCAAAAGTCGAAGTTATCCTTCCTATCGCACCAGATTTTATTGCATACCCACCTGATTTAGCAACGAAAATCGGATCTAGTTCGCCAGGTGAAGGATATAATACATTAATTATTTTCAAGATAATTTTACTTGGAAGTATCCCTTTAAACTCCATATATTGAATAATCCCTATTATTGCAACAATTGCTCCTAAATTAAATAGCAAGTCAATTATCTCATTAAAGCTGAAATGCTTTTTTAAGTATTTAGATAATTCATAACTTATAACTGAGTACAAAATAATTTTAAACGGGAAGTTAATTACAAAGCTACTTAAGAATTTCCCTGAAACGAGAACAGAAATTAAAGCTATAAAACTGAAACTTAATGCAAATACGATATAAAACAAAATTTTTTTATTAATAAAAGGTTTTGAAGTTGCTAGAGCCATTAGTATTTTATATCCTAGAATAAAAATCATAGAAATCTGTTCAATCCTTAAATGAGCAAACTTCACATCAATTAAAGGAGATAATACTATCAAATATATTCCAAAAATTATGAGTGACTTTTTTTTAATAATGTATCTCACCCTACACTCTCCCCAAAAACAATATTGTACAAAATAAAACTGCAGATAATAAGAAATTAAAACTATATATTAAAATCAGACTCCTATGAGGATAAAAAATAATTCGATAAAGTGTTCCAAATGGTAACAGTTTCTGTAGCAAAAACTTTCTCGAATATTTTATTATATCCTTATCATTGTTTCTTTTTCCAATTTCATTAAGTTGATTAATATGAATACAATGATATTTTTGATTTGCCATATACTTTTCTAAATCATATCTACTCCATAATAATTTATCAAAATCATAAAGTTTGGTTTTTAAGGCCCTTAAACCTTTAAAATACAGTTCCACATAGCTGTTATCAAAATAAACCAACTTTCCTAAACCAATAAGAGCAAAATTATGTCCATTTAAAACAAGCGGAGGTGTTTTTTTAGGATGGGCATACTCCTCAAACCATAAAGCTTTAGAATCATCCAGAAAATTAACCGCAACTCCACCGTCTTCAATCGTCAATTCTAATGTATTAGCTGAAAATCTCGCAGCATTTAGAAACCTTTTATCTTCAGTTATTAAATATGCCCCTAGCATCGTCTCTATTGCCAGTCCTTGCGCCATACCAGAATACCAAGGTGCAGGTATTACCTTATCATAAGAAGGATAATTGAAATTATAGGCGTAACGAAAGTACTTATTATTGTTAATATCTAATTTATCTGCATACTCATACAAAAAATTGGCAACTTTAACAATTTCGTCATTAACTTCTTCATTAAAATGACTACTAAAGTTATAGTTTTTATTTTCTTTGTATATACTTAATATTTCATCAACATACTTTTTTACTTTTTGCGATACATGAACTGGATTAACTTGTGGTTCTTTTGCAAATGAATACGCTGTTCTATAACAATCACCTACAAATTTTTCAGTTCTTCTATCTTTATTTTTTTTTTTTATTGTAACTATAATTTTCGTCTCCTGCACCTCAAAATAGTGAGTAATTAGAAAGCTGAGTAAAAAAGCACCTAATATTATTTTCTCTATTTCTATCATATTGTCCCCCTAATCTCAATCAAGTATTGAAAAATATAAATCGATCAAGCGTTCTTCCATATAACTCCAATTATACTTATCTTTGATTGCTTTATTCCCATTTGCTCCCATAGTTTCAACATTTTCTAATCTAGCTGTTATTTCTTGAATAGCAGCTGCAATTTTAACTACATCGTTTGAATCAATCGCTATACCACATTTATATTCTTCAGCAATATCTTTCCATATTTTATTATTTGAACAAATTATAGGCAATCTAGCTTCCATATACTCGAAAATTTTTGTATTACCAAGTGTGCCTTCATCGCCAACTTGAGTATCATGGCTAAGTAATGTCATTCCAACCATTGACTCAGCATAAATCATTTTCACTTGCTCATGAGGAATTCGTCCTACATACCTAACTTTTCTCCAACCTTCAAGCCTTTTTAATTTTTCAATATATTCATTAGATCCACTGCCTGCTAAAATGTATTCAACACCTTCAATAGTTTCAATAGCATTAATTATATTTTCATGATTCCATTGAGGTGAAATACCTCCTGCAAAACATATTGCTTTTTTCTTTTGTATATGCTCATTTTTATCTTCATCTGTCAGAATCGGATAATTAGTTATCATAACGGTATTAGAATTTACCTCTTGAAGACGTTCAACAAATTTCGGAGTCACTGTAAGCAAAGCATCAAAACTCGTAACTTTATTTTGCTCATAGCGCTTATATATTACTGAAACAATCTTTCGTAAACTTGCTGGTATCCACATTTTAAACAAAATCTGTTGTGAAACATCTTCATGAAAATCAAAGATTACTTTTTTTCCCCTATTTTTTATCCAAACTGCTTCTGGCAACAATTCTGGATCATGAAAATGATATATATCCGCATCTATCTCAAGCATCAATATTCTTATTCTCTTTTTTGATTGAATAATACGTTCAACTCGATTTCTAGGTTTCATCTGAGTAGATAGAATCTTAACTCCATCTATAGTTTCATTTTGGAGATCATCATTAACTATTAATGTAACATCAAAGTTATTACTAGCTAATGATTTGCACTCTTTATGAAAGATTCGAACATCATACCTAGGATGAGCACTAGTTACATGGCATACTTTTGTCTGAATTGTTGAATTTTCAATCATTGGCAATACTCCCATCCATTTTTCTTTCCTAATTTAAATAGTCTTCTATAACTTTCACTACTAATTTTACATCTTCTTCACTCAAATACGGATGTATTGGCAAAGAAAGCACTATATTACAAAGTTCATTAGTTACTTCAAAGTCATCATCAGCGTAAGCATACCCTTCAAACGCACCTTGTTTATGCATTGGTTTCACATAATATACCATGCTTGGAATGTCTTCTTCTTTTAACTTAGCTTGTAAGGCATCTCTTTCTTCTTTATTCTTTAACTTAATAGTATATTGAGCAAAACTTGAAACATATCCTTCTGGTATTACAGGTGTTTCAACGATTCCTTTAAGCTTTTCAGTATAAAGCCTGTATACTTTATTTACACCCTCTAATTCATGTTCAATAAAAGCTGTAAGTTTAATGTTAAGTACTGCAGCTTGGATAGAGTCAAGTCTAGAATTAAGGCCTATTCTTACATTATCGTACTTATTATCACCTTTTCCATGCACCTTCAATGAATTAAGAAGTTGTGCTAACGCATCATCATTTGTAAAAATTGCACCACCATCTCCATAACATCCTAATGGTTTCGCAGGGAAGAATGATGTTGTAGCAGCATCACCAAAACTACAAGCTTTCTTCCCATTAATACTTCCGCCAAATCCTTGAGCTGCATCCTCCAAAACTCTTAAATTATACTTCTTTGCTATTCTTTCAATTTGAATATGATCAACGGGTAAACCAAATAAGTCTACCGGAATAATGACCTTTGGAGTAAGCTTTCCTTCATTAATTACTTTGTTTATTGTTTTTTCAAGTTTAGCAGTATCAATATCAAAAGTATCTCTATCTACATCTACAAATACTGGTGTAGCTCCTGTAAATGAAACAATCTCTCCTGTTGAAAAGAATGTAAAATCTGGAACGAAAACAGCATCGCCTTCTTTTATATCCCATGCCATCATAAGGAGAGTCATGGCTTCAGTTCCGTTAGCACATGTAATACAATTTTTCACACCTACATATTCCGCCAGTCTTTGCTCTAAGGTGTTCACCTCTTTGCCACCGATAAAATTAGAATTATTTATAACTTCCTGGATTGCAGAATCAATTTCACTTTTATATTTATCGTATTGAACTTTTAAATCTCTAAATTTCAAAGCCAACGCTCCTCTCAATTACTTTTCTTTCAATTCATTATTTTCTAATGTGTATTCTCTTTCACATTCGCTACACTTAAATTTTTCTTTCAGAGGTACTCCACATTGACAAGCCCATCCTATTTGTTTTGCAGGTACACCTGCCATTAGCGCATAGGCTGGAACATCTTTTGTCACTACCGCACCTGAAGCAATCATTGCCCATTCACCGATGGTGTTACCGCATACAATGGTTGCATTTGCGCCTATAGATGCACCGTATTTAACCAGAGTTTTTTTGTACCCAGCAGGACCTTTTGGATACTTGCTTCTTGGCGTTAAATCATTTGTGAATACCATAGAAGGTCCACAAAATACATAATCCTCAAGTTCAACGCCTTCATACACTGACACATTGTTTTGAATCTTAACACCGTTACCTATTTTCACGTAGTTCGACACATTTACATTTTGACCCAAGGAACACTTTTCACCAACATGAGCACCTTTGTGAACATGACAGAAGTGCCATATTTTTGTCTCATCACCTATTAATACATTGTCATCTATATAACTACTTTCATGGACGAAGTAACTCATCTGTTGAACCTTCCTTTGAAATCTAATGTACAGCACTTCTCAAGTGGAAGTTTTACACACTTTCCTTCCGCTGCTGACTTGTAAATAGCAAGTACTAGTTCAAGTGCATTTCTTCCATCGACAGCTGTCACATATGGCTGTCGGTCATTTTTAATTGCATCAAAAACATCTGCATAGAGTGGATTATGACCGAATCCATATACATTCGGTGGATTCTCATGATATTTTTCTTTTATTTCTTCTGGATCATCTAACTTATCAGCAAATTGCCATTCTTCAATTAGATTTACAGATTTTCCGCCAGCTTTAACAGTTCCATTTTCTCCAAAAATATATAAAGTTTCTTCAAAATTCTTAGGATAAACATTTGTAGTCCCCTCAATAAGTCCATAGCTACCATTAGAAAACTTTACTAATGCCATTCCTAAATCTTCAGCATCAATGAATCCATGGATTAGATTATCTGTCATTCCGAAGACTTCAGCGATTTCATCGCCCATCATCCATCTTAATAAATCTATGTTATGGATACACTGATTCATTAGAGCTCCACCATCTTGCTCCCAAGTCCCCCTCCAAGGCGCATGAGCGTAATACTCTTCTCCTCTGTTCCATCTGATATGAGCTGTACCATGCATCAATCTACCAAATCGATCCGCTTCTACAGCTTCTCGAATTTTTTGTACAGATTTGTTGAATCTATTCTGGTGACATGCACTAACCTTTATGTTCTTTTCATTGGCTTTCTCTATTATTAGATCTGCTTCTTCAAGAGATAGTGCAATTGGCTTTTCAATAATAAGATTAACTCCAGCATCGATACAATCTAAAGCAATGTGACCATGCTTACCACTTTCAGTACATATGGCTACAAGTTCAGGCCTCTCGTTTTTGAGCATCTTTCTATAATCAACATACTTTTTTGTTTCATCTGCTAGCTTGAAATTCTGTATGATTGTATCCATTTTTGATTCTTCAACATCACATAATGCTACTATATCCAATTTATTCTCAATTGCAGCAGCTATATGATTTGGAGAAATTCTTCCGCAACCTATAATCGCATATTTTAAACTCAATGGTAGGCCTCCCTTATAATAACTCAATATTTTCACGTATTTCTATATGCTTCATAGCATTCTTAGTGTCAAAGATTGCCTTAGAATGTTTCTGAACAAAATCGTAATTAACATTTGTGTGAGCAGTAGTAACAATAACAAGGTCTGCACTTTCAATTAGTTCTGTAGTAAGTTCAGGCTCACCTTTCTTAACTAGACCATGTTCACTGTATTCAGAAACAAATGGATCAAAATAAATAACTTCTGCACCTTCTTTTTCAAGTTCTTCTATTACTCTAATAGCAGGGCTTTCTCTGTAATCATCGATGTCTTGCTTATAAGCAACACCAAGAATTAATATCCTAGCACCATTCATAGCTTTCTTAAATCTATTAAGAATCTTGCTAGATCTCTCAGCGCAATATTCAGGCATTCTATCATTCACCATCATAGAGGACTCAATCATAGATGTATGGAATCCATATTCTCTTGCCTTCCATGATAAATAATATGGATCTAGCGGAATACAATGTCCACCAAGACCCGGACCTGGATAAAACGCTTGGAAACCGTAGGGTTTTGATTTAGCTGCATCTACAACTTCCCAGAAATTAATGCCCATTTTATTACTAAGAATGGCCAACTCATTGACAAGTCCAATATTTACATTTCTATAAGTATTCTCTAGTATTTTTTCCATCTCAGCTACAGCAGGTGATGATACTCTATGAATAGGTGCCTCGAGAATAGCTTCATACATCGCTGAAGCTACATCAGTACATTCACGCGTAATTCCTCCAACTACTTTAGGAGTATTTTTTGTTTTATAAATAAGATTACCTGGATCTACCCTTTCAGGTGAAAAAGCAAGGTGGAAGTCCACACCACATTTCAATCCCGATTTTTCGAGGATAGGTTTTAACAGTTCTTCTGTAGTTCCAGGATATGTAGTTGATTCAAGAACTATCAACATATCCTTATGCATATATGGCACAATGCTCTCAGCTGAAGCTTCAACATAGCTGATATCTGGTTGCTGATAAGCATCAAGCGGCGTAGGAACAGCAATACAAACACAATCCGCAGATGCCACTTGAGCAAAATCCGTTGTAGCAGATAATAATCCGGACTTAACTATTTCTTCTAGATCTTCATTAACAACATCACCAATATAATTTTCACCTGCATTTACCATTTTCACTTTATATTCTTGAACGTCAAATCCTATTGTCGTAAATCCCGCTTTAGCTTTTTCTACCGCTAAAGGAAGACCTACATAACCTAATCCTACTACACCGAGTATTGCTGTCTTGTCCATTAATTTATTTCTGATATTATTCATTGATTTCCCCTCCATTGACAATTGCCTCACATATTTTTAATGCAGCATTTCCTTCACCAAACGACATAGGCTGCGGATGCTGCAAACATGTTAATTCACGTTGTACTTTCGTTTTAATTTCCTCGACATTTATCTTACTTAAGACATTCCATGAATTTTCCAATGTTTCAATCCATTCAGTTTGATCCCTTAATGTTGTACATGGAGTCTTAAGAAAATATGCTTCTTTCTGTAATCCACCCGAGTCAGTTACTACCATATATGCACATGAAGTTAAATAAAGCATTAATAGGTAACCAATTGGTTTGATGATTATTAAATTTTTCATGTCAATTTCAAGATTATCTATCAATTTTTTAGTTCTTGGATGAAGTGGTAATATTACAGGTTTATCTAACTCACTTAGTGCTTTGAAAATATTTGAAAGTTTCTCAGGATTGTCAGTATTTTCAGCTCTATGAATAGTCGATAAGTAATATCCATTCTCACTGATTTTACTTATTTCATAATTTTCTCTGACTATTTCTTTGAGCCATAATCCATTAGAATATTTTTTGTTTGCTATTCCAATATTTCTGATTACAGTATCATACATAATATCTCCAGTCTTTACTACTCCTGTAGTAACTCCTTCTTTATTAAGGTTATCTACTGCCGTCTGAGTAGGACATAGCAACATCTCAGAAATATGATCTGTCATAATTCTATTCTGCTCTTCTGGCATTAATTTGTTATAACTTCGAAGACCAGCTTCTACATGATAAACTGGGATGTGTAGCTTGCTTGCAGCTAGAGCACCCGCAAGTGTTGAGTTGGTATCACCATAAACTAGAAGTCCATCTGGCTTTTCTTCTAACAAGATTTCTTCTATTCCTTTTAGCATACTCGCAGTTTGTTTTCCATGGTTTCCAGACCCTACTCCTAGGTTATAATCTGGTTTAGGTATTCCTAACTCATCAAAGAATATATCTGACATATTTGTATCATAATGTTGCCCTGTATGGACAAGAATTTCATCGTTGTTTTTTCTAAACTCTTCTGAAAATGGTGCTGCCTTTATAAATTGGGGTCTCGCACCGATTATTGTTAGTAATTTCATTAGTTCACCCTTTCGAACACTCTATAATATCTATAAATTTTTCTGTTAATAGTTTAAAATCATAATCCTGAGCTGCTTGAAATGATCTATCGCACATTAAGTTATATTCACTCTTATCAATATTCATAATTTCAATAATCTTCTGAGCAATCTCCTTTGGGGTTCCGTTATTGACTACCGAACCACATTTATAGCGATTTATAATATCGTATCCGAACTCACAATCCGAAAGAACTGGTTTCCCACTAGCAAAATACTCAAACAGTTTATTGAGACTTGCTCCATATTTTTTTATGCTATTTTCCTGGAAGTGGACTATATTTAAATCTGATTTACTTAAAACAAAAGGTATTTGATTTTTGGGTACCCTTCCTTTAAAAATGACATTTGAAATTTTTTCTTTTTCACACTTTTCCTCTAGTCTACTCTTGTCATTTCCATCACCATAAATTAGAAACTTAACATTACACATCCCAGCTTGATCAATTTCTTTCGCTACGTCTATCAAATAACTTATATCATTTACCTTTCGTATAGATCCAGCATAAATAACTTTAAAAGTATCTTCATTATCTAAATCTTTATCAAAAAAAACAATTCTATTTTTCTGTTCAATAAAACTATCTAGATTGACACCATTGTTAATATGATAAACTTTATTTAAATCTATAGAACCTCCACTATGAACATCCCATCTTCTATCAATGAGATAATCTTTTCCTCCCTCCATAGTAAATATTATCTTATGTGCTTTCTTATAAATCCACTTTTCACCTTGGTATAATACTTTTGTAATAATACTGTTGCGCTTCAATGATCCATAAGCTACTATGCTCTCAGGCCACAAGTCCCTTACTTCACATATACAAGGAATTCCAAAAGTCTTCGCGATCTTTATTCCAGCTACTAAGGTAAGCGGGTGCACACTAGATGCCAATATCACATCTGGTACTCCATCTTCTTTGACATATTTCTTAGTTATTAGAGAAAGATTCTTATAAAATGACACCATATTAAGAACACGTAACTTTCCGTTGCCCTTGTATTCCGTCGCTTTTACAAATACAAAAGGAATATTGTCTATTTTATCTGTTGAATACAATTTGCCGTTTAGTTCAATAATATCACTTGAATTATGTCTCGTATTCGCACAAAATATAGTGGGTTCGTAACCTTGTTTAATAAGATTTTCTGCGAACCAATAATGACGCCCGCCTTCATTGAAATACATATTTGTAGCATAATGATTCATTATCCAGATTTTTTTTTTTTTCATAGGCCAACCTTCTCCTAACATCATTTTGACGATAGATGCTATCAATTTATATCTCTTATCTTCCTCGCAGGAACCCCAGCATAGACAGAATTTTTGTCTACATCTTTTAGAACGACAGCACCCGCTCCAATTATTGAATTTTCTCCAATTGTATGCAAGCCTGTAACTATGGTACCTCCCATTCCAATAAAAACTTTATCCTGAATGTTTATAGATGCACCTACACCCGTTAGTGTAGATACTAAACATGCTTTCCCAATATTTGAATGATGTGCAATAACCACATTGGGACTAATAATACAGAAATCTTCAATTCTTACCTTGGTCCAAATATAAGCATTAGCTTGAATATAAACGCCCTTCCCAATTTTTGCACTAGGACTAATCGTTGCTGTTGGGTGGATTAGAGTCGGCGTATCTCCGTCAAATTTTATAATTCTACTCATAATTTTATATCTCGCAGCGTTATTACCAATCGCGACAATGAAGCTGTTATCAGCAATATCATTATCATTTAAGTCTGAGAATTTCCCTAGTACCGAGTGCTCCATAATAGTTAATCCTTGCTTCATTTCGTCTTCATCATAGAAACCTTTTACTGAATAACCTAAAATCTCAGATAGTTCACACATTGCTTCTCCATAAGTTCCAGCACCAACTATAAAAACATCTTTACTCATTTATTTAACTCTCCAATTCTAGACTTATTGACTTATTCCTTTAAACTTTTCCATTGTCACATTATCGCTCTTATTAACACCTTCACGTTTAAACACTTTAAAAAATGTCTGAATTATAAGTTTTAAGTCAAGTAAAAATGATATACTCTCAACATATTCGACGTCATAATTAAACTTTTCTTCCCAACTTATTGTATTTCTTCCATTCACCTGAGCAAGTCCAGACAAACCTGGACTTACATCATGACGCCGTTTTTGCTTAACGTTGTAAAGTGGTAAATACTCTATCAATAATGGTCTAGGTCCTATGATTGACATATCACCTCTTAGAATGTTAAATAGTTCTGGTAACTCATCTAGTGATGTTGCACGGAGTATTCTTCCAAACTTAGTTAAACGGATGTGATTTGGAAGCAGCTCCCCATTTTCATCCTTCTCATCTGTCATAGTTCTGAATTTATACATAGTAAATATCTTCTCATTAAGCCCTGGTCTTTTCTGCTTAAACAGTACTGGACTACCGAGCTTCAACTTAACAAGAATCATAACGTTAATAAGTATTGGACTTAAAACGATAATTGCGCATAAAGACAAAATGATGTCCATTGGTCTTTTAATGAATTTTCTGTATATACCATTGTTCGATTTTACTTTTTCTTTTACTTCACTCTGCATCTGTTAACACCTACTTTTTTTTAAGACCAAAGTCCCTTTATAATCCCACAAATTCTCTCAAGATCATCATCCGTCATCTTCGTATCAGATGGCAAGCACACCCCATTCTCAAACAGCTTCTCACTCACATTTCCACCGACATAATCATATTCAGAAAAAAAAGGTTGTATATGCATCGGCTTCCATACAGGTCTTGATTCAACGTTTTCTTTTTCTAAAGTTTCCATAACATCAAGGGGTCTTACTGAACCTTTCAATATCATAACACTTAACCAATAGTTGGGCTCATTCCAATCGTTGATAGGCATAAAATCTACTCCCTCTAACTGACCAAGTTCTTTCTTATAAAATTCAAAGATATATTTCTTCTTAGCCACTCTCTGATCTAATACCTTAAGCTGTCCTCTTCCAATACCAGCAACGACATTGCTCATACGATAATTAAACCCTAATTCACTATGTTGGTAGTGCCTTGCTTTATCTCTGGATTGAGTAGACCAAAATCTAACTTTCTTGATTTTTTCTTCATTATCCGAAACAAGCATCCCCCCACCAGAAGTCGTAATGATCTTGTTTCCGTTAAATGAAAACACGCTAAACTCTCCGAAGGTGCCAGTATGTTTACCTTTATAATAAGCACCCAAAGACTCAGCAGCATCTTCAATAACTGTCACGTTATATCTATTGCAAATCTCCATGATCTTATCCATATCAGCTGACAGGCCATATAAATGTACAACTAGAACAGCCTTCACCTTATCACCATACTCCTCGAAGGCTGTCTCTAATGCTTTTGGATCCATATTCCAAGTTTCATAATCACTGTCGATAAAAACAGGTATTGCATTCTGATAGATGATTGGATTAGCTGTAGCAGAAAAAGTAAGAGTTGGACAGAATACGATATCACCTTCACCAACACCAACAGATTTAAGTGCTAAGTGGATTGCTCCAGTTCCAGAAGTTAAAGCTGCAGCGTGTTTTGAACCTACTTTAACAGCAAGTTCTTTCTCGAATTCATTTACATTTGGTCCAAGTGGAGCTATCCAGTTTGTATCAAATGCTTCTTGTACATATTGAATTTCGTAGCCTTCATCACTCAAATGAGGTGAAGCGAGCCAGATTTTCTTATTTTCAGCCATAGTCTAGTCGTCCTTTCTTATATAAAGTTTATGTATTGTATAGAAGTGCTTGTTTTAGTACCTTCTTGATTTCTTATTTATGTGTGCTATACTTACCCGAGCTGTATTTCCTATCCAAATTAGCGAGACATAAATGTACAATTTTGCTTTTCTGCTAAAATCGTTGATTTTAGCATTTAGAGTGATGTTTATCCTTTCACTATAACAACCTCGAATTGGAACACATTCCAATTATTTTCCGTTTGTGCAGGATCCAGCAGAAGCTTTTTCCCCTCTGTAACATCTTGTATTTCAAGTTCAATATTAGTATGCGGAAAGGATAAATACTATATATTGCATCGAAGTGTATGCTTTTATTTGTAGATATGCTACATCTTGTGGTTTTGGACCTTTCACCATATTCAGATCGAGTATCTACACTACTAAATAAAAAGGTTCAATCATCATAACTATAAATTTCTGTGAGTACATTATTTTGCTTTACAGAATTTTATTCATCTTTCCACTCAATTACGAATCAGAACTATATATACATTTTTTAAACTTCTTACATTACCTTCAATCTAATTTTACTCAACCTATCTTAATTTAAATAAAACTATATATATATACTCCATTCTAGAAACTAATATTATACCATTTAGGAATTGACTTTATAAACATAACTTATAACATATTTACTATAGTTTAGTACAATTAAACTCTGGAAAAAGGGCAGTTATGACAACCATAATTTCATGATCATCTTTAAAAATTATTAAACTTTACTTTGAAGAATGACGTACAATTAAACATCTAACCAATGAATACAAATTAGGTCACAGAATCATAAGTTTTCAGTTTAGAAAACACTACGAAGATTTCAACGAGAAAACCTAACTTCTTTCAGAAATAAATTAAACGATTGTAAATACAAAATAAGTAACGCTAAAAGAACTTGAGAATAAGAGACGCTTTCAAAAAAATGGTACTATTCATCGTAAGAAAATTGACGATTAGAACATAAGAGTACTTATTCAAAGACCTTCATCAATTTAATAGAAGTAAACTTATACTACTAACTTATTTACAATATCTAGTGAGATAATCTAATTAACTAACTTATTACTTAGATTTTTTAATCTGAGCAACTTTTATAATTTTACCATATTCAAAACAATAATACTATCTTCAGTCCATCGTTTTAATATCTTTTGATACACTGAAATTCTAATCCTAGGAGATGTGGACAAAACTTGAAGAAGAAGAAGAAGTAGTAGTAGTAGTAGTAAAGTCCAATTCTTTAAAAAGTATCAGCATTCTTAGTAAAAAAATGATTATACATTTGCCTATTTACTTAACAATATTCTTCAGAGTTAGGCATAATACCACTACTCAAAATACAATTTTTCCCAACAAACACCTACTACAAATATCTATAAAATCGCAATGGGTTTAAAATAGAACATAAAGAACATTTGATGAAAATCATAAAAAATATTTACGCAACAGATGTTCTCAGATATTACATGATAGTTAGAACTATGCGTTTGCACACATAAGCATAAGCGACAATACAGTATATAGTTATATGAAACAAATTGTTTACAAGCAATAATAATGCATAAAACTCAAATACGTAAATAGTAACAAATATACGATAATCAAATCAATATTTTTACAGCCAGTACTCAAAATAAGAAATGGTGAACAGACTTCACAAACCTACAACTTATTGACAATAGCAAACGTTAAATTGCAGTATTATAAATCTTTTATAGGTGTATTGTAGCTACTTTTAATAGAAAATCAAGTATATCAAAATTGACAATAAATAATTCTTAGTTCGCTTTTAAAAGATTAAATGAAAGAAGATAACTTAACTATTTATTGTGATCAGATCTCCTAGTTTGCCTCATATGAATTAACAGATTCTTCTAAGTCAAAAGTATGGTTCAAAATATGAGTAAAGCAGGTTGTCCATATGACAAGTTCCAATAAGCAATTCTATAACACTCATATACATGAGTTGATCAAGCAATATCATTCTAAGAATGATGAAATATTAAGCTGAGTAACATACGAATTTATATAATTTTGTTATTACTAATATAAACCCCATTCCTAGAATGATGCTTGACCAGAACAATATTTTCAACAACTTAAAAACAGAATTCATCAATTTCTATTTCATTATAAGTATACTAAATGAAAGTTTAAACTTTAATGCAATATTGTATTAATAATTTAATATATAGATTTGTGATGTTTGATGTGTTAGAATTATAAGGACAAAAAACTGAAATACTATGACTGTTTTGAAGGATGTATGTCTTATTCAACCTCTAAGCAGATTGCTTTTTTAGGATCAATAAGACGAAATATTTATTTTCAGAACACCATTAAATTTAGACAATTATGAGATGTGAATCATTTAAACGAACCCTTTTTTTATTGGGTCGCTTATATAATTATCTTACTTCATTTAGATTGGAATGTATATTTTTAGAAGAGTCTAGTAAGACGTTGAATGATATTTTAAAATCAATCCCATCCGTTATTTGGATATTCTCTAATCTTTATCAATACATTGATTATCAGATTCTCTTTTTAAACATTCATATCAATATTTCACCACTTCCTTCTTACACATAAAACTCATTTCAAATAATGGGACCGGGATTAGTAACAAGGAAGAAATCAAATAACTAAATAAATTTAATTTATGAATGGAGAATAAATGAAAAAGCAAATTCGGCAAATTATATTAATCGTATGCGATATTATTGCAATACAACTATCTGTTATTTTATCTTTCTATCTAAGATTCGAAAATAACTTAACATCAGAAACACAAGTTCCTGCTTATCTTGAGACCTACATTAAAGTAGCTATTACTATAACTCTTATAAAAGTTATCATATTATTTATGATGAAAATGTATTCATCGTTATGGAGATATGCTTCTGTACAGGAGTTGCTTCAAATTGTTTTAGCATCCTCATTCGCATCATTTGCATTTATGGGTTATATGCTAATTATGGGTTACAATTTTCCAAGAAGTATTTATGTGTTGACTTTTATTTTTGATACTATATTTTTTGGTATAGCTCGGTTAAGTTATCGAATTCTAAGAGTATACAAAGAAAGAAGGTTACATCCTCGTATGACAGAAAAACGTGTCCTCGTTGTTGGTGGCGGACAAGCTGGTGTTGCAATTATAAAAGAACTTAGATCACATATTGAGTTACAAAGTAAACCAATAGCAATTATTGATGATGATGTAACAAAAGTTGGCAAAATGATTAATGGAGTACCAATTGTTGGCTCGCGCTTTATAATTAGAGAAATTGTAAAACGCGAAAATATTGATCAAATAATTATTGCTATTCCTTCGGCTTCAAAAGGTACAATTAGAGAAATTGTTAAAGAAGCTAACTCAACTCAGTGTGAGCTTAAAATTGTACCTGGTATATTTGAACTAATCGATGGTCAACTTGATATTTCATCATTGAGAAATGTTGAAATAACTGACTTGCTTGGACGCGAAGAAATAAAACTTGACACTGAGAATATGAATGAATATGTAGCTAACAAAGTGATTATGGTTACAGGAGGTGGTGGTTCTATTGGCTCAGAACTTTGTCGTCAAATATCGAAATACCAGCCTAAAACATTAGTTATACTAGACATCTACGAAAACAATGTTTTTACGCTAGAAATCGAACTTCGTAAAAAGTATCCAGAGCTAAATATTGAAGTTATTATTGCATCTGTTCGTGACAGATTAAGAATTTTTCAAGTTATTGAAAAATATAATCCATTTGTAATTTTTCATGCAGCTGCTCATAAACATGTTCCTTTGATGGAAGCTAACCCAACTGAAGCTATTAAAAACAATGTTTTCGGCTCATTAAACGTCATTGAAGCAGCTAAAGAGTATTGCGTAGATCGTTTTGTGTTGATCAGTACTGATAAAGCTGTAAATCCAACCAATGTTATGGGTGCTACGAAGCGAATAACAGAGCTATTAATTCAAGGGCAAAAAAACTGTACGACAACAAAATTCTCAGCTGTACGATTTGGTAACGTTTTAGGTTCTAATGGATCAGTAATTCCGTTGTTTAAGAGTCAAATAGAACAAGGAGGACCTATAACAGTCACACATCCTGAAATCAAACGATATTTTATGACCATTCCAGAGGCCGCCAAACTCGTTATTCAATCAAGTTCTTTTGCTAGAAATTCTGAGATATTTGTCCTAGATATGGGTGAACCAGTACTCATAAAAAACTTGGCTGAGAACCTAATTCGTCTATCCGGTTTAGTTCCTAATGAAGACATCAACATTGAATATACTGGACTTCGTCCGGGCGAGAAAATGTTTGAAGAACTCATTCTAAATGAAGAAAACTCAATTAAAACGGCTTATGATAAAATATTTATCGAACGACCAGAGGAAATTAACGAAAATATTGTTCAAGAAATTGTTCTTCGACTAGAGGATGCTTTAAAAAAAGGCGAAAACAGTATACGACAAACACTAAAATGTTATATACCAACATACGAGTACAAGGAGTAATCATGGAAAATCAAGTATACGATGAGATAAGTTTACGAGAACTGATTGAATCATTGATAAAAAACAAAAAAATAATTGCAATCATTACATTAAGTATCGTTGTTTTATCCGGTATTTATACCTTTCTTCTTTCGGATAAAATTTACGAAGGAAAAGCTGTTATTCAAGTTAACCAAAGCGAGATATACACTTCGCAATCACCTGCTAATGTCGATGAACTTTTAGAGGGGATAAATATCAATAACGGATCAACAATCGAAGCATATAAAGAGCAAATACTCAGTATCGACGTTATGTTAAGAGTAAAACAAGAACTTGAGCTGGAAAATATAACACCAAATCAACTTGCTAAAAAAATATCACTTTTAAACAATTCAAATGTAAACTTAATCACTATAGTTGTAAAAGATACAGATTATAAGTTAGCTACAGATATTGCCAATAGTGTTGCAAAACAATTTGCATTATATATCGGAGATATTCAAACAAAGCAGCTTACGAATTCTACATACATTCTCGAAACACAGCTTGAAAATGAAAAAGAAAAACTTGATAATGCATTACTTGAACTTAAAAGTCTTTTGTCCGAAGTTAGGGATACCTCGTTAATTCAAAGTGAAATAAACGCTAGCACAGATGCTTTAAATAAATATAAATCAGAAGTTATTACATTAGATTCAAATTATAAAGATCTCGTTTTTGAAACAACAGAAGAAATACGAGCTGGTGAAAAGAGACTTAAAGCTTATGATAAATTGCTTAATTCAATTGATGAAAGTTTTCTACTTGACAAAAATATATTAGATGATGCTTTTATAACTCAACTTTCAAGTAGTTTATCAAGCAATTTATCTCAAATAATGAAACTTAAAATCTCAAACGAAGAAATAAATCCTGTTTATGTTTCTACATTAGAAAAATATGTAACCGAAAAAATATCTATTCTTGAAAACAAAGAGAAATTAGCGACTTTAGATAACAACTTTGAATATAAGAAAGTTAGTTTAGAAGAGAACATATCAACCTTAGAAACAGTCATCGACAATCTTAAAGCTGAATTCGCCGAACGCGAAATTGATGAACGATTGGTTAACAAAAGGGTAGATACTGCTCAAACAACGTATGATGCATTCTATGACAAATTAGAACTCACACGTGTTGCTATTTCAGCTAAAGTTTCCGAAAATAATATTATAACTGTTTCAGAAGCGCTGGAATCTAATATACCTGTTAGTCCAAATACCACATTAAACATAGCTATTAGTTCAATCTTAGGTCTGATAATGGGTATCTTTGTAGCTTTCTTTAAAGAATATTGGGTTAATACGAAACCTGAATAGACCTCTCGTCTAGAACACTACTACTAGTATTTCTAATCTTAGCTTGAATTCTTGATAAAATAATAAAGCCCCCTTGACAAGCAACACTGAACTGATGCTTGTCAAGTAGACTGGTTATTTAATTAAAAAGTTACGCACATAAGGATGCAAGGTTTCGATATACCATCGGCGCTAAGCATCCTAATTTTATTTAAAATCTTATTTCATTGTAATATGTTATGTAGTCTATAATTTTTCTTTAAAACATCTAAGGACCTAAACTTCTTTCAATAAAACATTTCGGACTTTAATATGCTCAATAACTTCCATATGACTATTATCGATACACTTACCAACTCTAGACATCCTATGTATCATACCAGCTGATTCAAGCTTCTTCTTAAAATATTTAAAGTTTATTGGTAGCCTCTATCAGTGTTATGCAGAATTAAGGATAAAACGGACTATACCGAAAAAATACTATCCCGAAGTTTTTATCTAATTACTTTAAATACTGCATTTGTTCAAGATTTTTCGGCATAGTCACTATTATCCTGAATTCGGCATAATAGTGACAGAGGTAATGAGTTTAAAAACAACACCATCGAAGGTCTTCTAGAGACTTTTGAAATAGACAGATCATTAAGTAAAAAAGGTTGTCCTTATGACAATGCAGTTGCTGAAGCAACATTCAAATCATAAAAAAAAGAATTTGTTTACCAATACGTGTTTACAGATCTTAATCATCTAAAACGAGAATTGTTTGACTATGTAAACTGGTATAATAATATCCGATTACATTCATCATTAGGATATATGTCGCCAATTACTTACAACTATTTACACCTTAAGAACATTGTCTAAGCAAGTGTTGACATTCCATTTTGGACCAGTTTGTTATTTTTTATAAATCGACACCATTTGCCAAGTATGCTTTAGTCCACTTATATATGTTTGCGTAATTATTGGCAAACTTGTTAGCGGCTTCTTTGTTACTCATATCATGTGCTATAACCCACTTAACAATTTCTAATCTTTCTTCAAATGTAGTTTTTTGTGATTTCATGGTATAGACATCTCCTTTAGGATAATAATCGTTAATTTCTATACCAATATAACATTTTTAACCCAATTCCGAATCACTTTAGTAGCAATAATTTATTTAGCACTTAATTCCAAAAATAATAATTCCCCTAAAAATAATCGTCAGTAACCAATTGCTTAAATTCCCTATTATACGATCGATTGGAAATAGAGTGTTCAAAAGCAAATTCGCCATGAAATTCTTAAGTGTAACACCATTGTGTAACTGTTTAAAGATCTACTCCAATACATTCTTAAATGTTTTTAAGCGATTCCTTTTCATATACTTTAATCTTAATATCATTATCAAACTTTGGTTTTCTTCCCATAAAAAATACCTCCAAGTAGAAATCTAATTTTGATTAATTAAACAGTTTACTTTGGAAGTATCATATCACACTTTTCATGAGGCGGTCTTTATTTCTAAACTAAGTATTTTCATATCATTGTATAATTAACATCCTCAAAAAGTTCCAAGCTAAGAAATTATAGAAAATATATCTTACCGTTCATTCACTCAGATTTGATCATTTATATTCTGTAGAAATAATTCACTAAATATCTCTTTCATCATTTTAAATAGTAAATCACTATTTATCATTATTTTACTATCAACTTTTGATTCATCTGTAAGCAAAGTCCTAATAGAATAAATAACATATAAGTTAAATAAACAGTACTATCGTAAGCTATTCCCGCTATTAAGTTTCCGAAAATTGAAATAAATATCAGAGGTTCCTTTAATACAATTGGAGAAGACTGTAAAACAAGTATTAATAAAAGCAACAACCCAATTAGGCCAAAATTAATTACAGTATTCAAATACAAATTATGAACTTTCTCAACAATACTATCTTGATCTATATAAACACTTGTCTTTCCTATTACATCATCATGCGGAAAAAGAATAGAAAATGTATCAGCTCCATGACCTAATAACGGCTTTTCAAATAATATTGGGATGGCTCTATTCCAAATATATGCTCTACCACTAAAAAGTCTTTCATTTTGTATCATGTGATTTTCAGGAAAATTAGTAAATACACCTTCGACTTGCTGCCCCAAAATAGAATAACCATCTTGAATAATATTATAATAAACAATATGCCATCTACTTTCCATATTTTCTCTATACCTTATTTGAATCCTATTTTTAGGTAATTGATATCTAATAAGCCATAGATTTGAATGTTCATTAGAATTAAGCAAAATACCATTTTCATTCATTTGTGAACTCAACAAGGTATTCTTGTCATCATATGCATAAAACGTCTTGTTATCATGCTCTAATCGAATATAATCTTCCGTTGATGTAAATACTTCAAGTGTACTACCCTCTATCTTAATCATTTTTATTGGTGATGCTGTAACTTCATTGATGTTAGCTAAACTTGAAATCTTATTTAGAGAGCTATCGATCAGACCTGAATGAAAAGTATAAATAGATAATGAAGCAAATATTATCAATGTCGAAACCTTTAAAACCCTCGACTTACTCTTAAACAAAAATACTAAAATCACAAGCAAAGTTACAATTGCTGTGCCTACAATACCAGCAGAACTTTTTGAGCCAATCAATGTTATTATATTTAAAACAAAAATAGCAGCTAAAGTTATTTTTTCTAACTTATACTTAGTTTCTTTGAAAGCATAGAATATCAATGGTACAACCATAGAAACCATGGTTCCTACATTATTTGGATTATACAAAGTAGTATAGGAAATGCCCTCAGCCATATTGAAGCTTAGATTATCAGAAAGTTCATTATAATAGTTACCCAAATACATCCATTTTCCAAAAGATGATTTGAAGAAATCCATTTTGAAGAACTGAAAAGTTCCTATCAGCGCTGCTATACCTGTAGCATAGATAAATGGTCTTAATACATTCAGTACATCTTCCTTTGATTCTACAAATATGTATATTGAATAAGATAATAGAACATATGATAACCAGCTAATAGCACCTTCATATCGATCAAACCACCCATTAATGGCAATATCTTTATAATCTGAAAATATGGTACTTAATACTATTGTCATTGCAAACAAAGAAAGTAATATCGTGAATTTATCCCACTTAAACTTCCAACCTTCTTTTAGTTTAAAATAAAGTGTACCTGTGATCGAAACAAATGCCCCGATATGTAACAATTTAGCTTTGTAATATACAAAAAAATCTAGCAATACACTATTACCAACCATCCAGCTATATTCTGGATCTACATCTATTCTCTTTATAAAAACAACCAATGGAATCAAAAAAATAAATATCGCATTGATATAAGTAATATAATTTCTCCACTTTCTATCTATCCTTAACATTAAACCCCTCCTTTTCTCATCCTTTTCATTCTATCATCTCTAGTGAGGTAAATCAACGCTATTGAGACATTGCTCGATACCATTTATCCCCTAATACGATCAACAAGATTTTATATATCGAAGTTCCGAAACTTCTTCATATCTTTTTTATGTAGAACACACGAAATAACATAGTCTGCGTCAATTAACACTTAGACATTCCTAGTTTCTGATTTACTATCACTGTAATAATTGAACATTAGTAAATTACTGTTCTCAGGAACTGAAGAGTTACTTAACTCAATTTCTTTACACGATTGATCATAGATTATGCTTATAAAACTTACAATACAAGTTCCTGTAGACATTTTGGTTTTACTAACGAATTCTTACTAAAAATAACTTAGCCTAGTTAGTTTAATTAAATTTTATGTGTCTCCCATGTATAATTTTACACAGCAATACATAATCATATCTCAAATTTACTTATCTATTTGCAAATAACATAAAACAAATTACAGAATATTAATTCTCATCACAATAAATCATAGTATCAGTGAGATTTAAATTAGTTATATAAGCTTTACATTCGCGATTCAAAATCAAACAGTTATAAAAACAGCTTAAAACCACTCGGTCCTAAGCTGTAATTGAATTAATCACTAGTAATCCACTATTCAAAAATAACAACAATTACTACACAAATACATATTTATTTCAAACCATTGAATACTTTATTAATCATGATAATCGCTTGTTCTTTTGTTGCATTTCCCTTTGGCGAAAACATATTTCCACCTACTCCTGCAATAATATCATAATCATTAGCCATCTTATCTACAGCTGATACAGCCCACGACGAGATTAATGAAGCATCATCAAAGTTTCTAAACATCTTTTTTTCCTCTAAAGAACGATTCATAACCGCAAGTGATTTATCGATGATAACACACATCTCTTCTCGTGTTACTCTATCATTTGGTGCAAATATACCAGGACCGCGTCCACTGATTATCCCAAGTTCATAAGCTTTCAAAACTTGTTGATTATCTGTATCAGTAAATACATTTCCCGTTACAGTAACCTCGGGAAAATCTAACACAACGTTATAGAAATTCATTACAAGTTCCATAAACTCTTCGCGAGTGATATTAGCTTGATAATTATCAATCACTTCATCAACCAATAATCCCTTACTATTGGATAATGTAATAAAATCTACTGCCCAAGAAGATGGATTGTTTTGAAACAAAACATCATCTGTATAATGGTTTAATATATGCTCTACAGAAGCCGTTATAATGTTTCCATCCTCATCGAATATTACAATGCTTGAAACATTATCTTCAACAGATACCGTAATATCAGTATCAACCTCAGGATCTTCCGAAATAACTTTAAGTTCTATTTCACTTACGACATAAGCATATAATTTATTACTTTTAATTTTAGCAATTTCCAGTTCTTTATAATTACGATCTGTCAATGTACGTCCACTCTCAGTTAAATCACAAAAATTACCACTTTTTTCTTTATAGACCGCTTCATAATCAAATAATCTCTGATAACATTCTTGAAGTTCAGCAAGATGTTCATTTAGGTCACCTGATTGATCATCAATTAATTTGCCTAATTCTTCTTTTCTATTTTTTGAATACTCAATTTCTTTTTCTACAAATTCTTTTGATATCTTAATATTTTCTAATTCCAAAGTAAAGTCAGTAGCTAACACTTCATATAAGTCATAAAGTGCATCTTCAATGGATACAAAATGGACACTCGGCTGATAAGCCATCTCAATACCAATTCTCGCTGATTTCTCTGTTTCGAGCTCTTTTATATTACTGATGACTTTGACTTTGACTGAATCCTCATATCCATTATCCGCGGTGACACCTTTAAGTGTAATTATACCGATTTTTTGTGCTTCAATGTAATTGTCTTCGACAATTTTAGCAACTTTTGTATCTGATGAAGTATACTTAACATCGTCAAGAAGCGGGTAATTACCAATCGCCATATCAAAATCAGGTAATATTTCAAGTTTTTGCCCAATATACATCGTATAAGTTCCTAATTGTTTCTCAAATGTATCCTCATCGATTTCAAAACCATCCAACATTGTATCAGCAAAAAATAATGTTTCAGCATATTTATTTCCATCTGCATGAGCATCTACAAATGTAAGGCCATCTTTGAAAGCAGTATAGTAAAACTTATCATCTTCTTTCTCAATTTTGCCATAATCTTTGGTACGAACAGTCATTTTTATAGAATCTATATTTGCATTTTCTGGTGATACAACATATTCTATTAATACTCTTTCACCTACTTTTACATCTGTTTTAGTATTAGGAAATTCAATATTTTTCACCTTAACAGTTGGATCTGAAACTATGGTCGTTGCGAGCTTCACTTCTACAAGAGCATAGTCTTTCAGACCACCATCTTTACTTTCAACTGTGATTGTCACTTTCCCAGACTTCTTACCTGTAAGGAGTCCTTTAGAGCTTACAGAGCAAATACTACTATCAGATGTTTTCCATGTTACACCTTGCTCATAAGCTTCAGTTAAACCATTTACAGGAATAATATCAACATCCAACTGATGTGTTTTATTACTATCAGTTAAGTATATCTTCTCATCAGAGATTTTGACTTCCTTTACACCAGTTAACACATCTACAGATACTGTAGAATACTTCTCATTATCCTTCGATGTTGCTCGAATTGATGATTTTCCAGCTTTTTTGCCAACAACTTTACCTTCTTGATCTACAGTGGCAACACTTGTTTCAAAGCTCTTCCAAACACTTTCTTTTAAGTAAATCTCTTTTCCATCAATTGGTGTATAGGTTACAGTCATATAAGCTGTTTCACCCACATAAATATCCAAAGTTTTTTGATCAATAGAGACTTTTGAAACTGTTGGTTCCACAGTTACTTTAATATAATCCTTCTTCCCAGATTCTGTACTTTCAACTTGAATATATGTTTCTCCAATACCTACAATCTTAATAGTACCACTCGAACTTGAAGTCGCAACGTCAGTATCTAAAGACTTGATTGAAACACCTTTATTCATAGGAACAGATAACATTTCTACAGGTATTAAATTATATGTTGCTGTAAATTCTTCACCAACACGTAGGTTCTGATCTGGTGTTGTTGCTTCAACAGATTTTACAGTATTCTTGACTAAAACATCAAATTGTACTTCTAGAATACTACCACCTTTATTCAAATTACCCGTCACAGTGACCTTACCAGCTTTTTTACCAGTAACCGTATCGTTGCTGCTAATTGAACAGATGCCTTCTTGACTATATGTCCACACAATACCACTTTCATCTTTAATTATTTCACCACTAACTACTTTTGTATCAAGAGGAATACTCTCTCCTACGTATAATTCAATGATATCTTCTTCAGCCACAACTACTCCTATAAACATCATCATTACAGCCAAAACTACAGTTATAGACAATCGTCTCATATTTACCTCCAATATCTTTATCAACACAATAATTATATCATTAAAATAATAGAATTTCCTATTAAAGCATTAAAATTTTAACTTTGACATTATCTATTTTCAAACAATAGACCACAATTGCATTTATTTAAAAATCACTAACCTTATATTCCATTAAAATGACTTATATGATCAACTAACTTATCAATTTTAGAATCACTATAATCGTATTGTTTTTAAGTCCTCGTCCTAAACGACATCATAAATCATTCAGTATTTATATCATAATTTCTATTTAATATATTCTTGTGACATAAAGTAATTTTTTGAAACTTATTTATAGAACAAATCCCTATTATCATCAAAACTAATTTGTTGGACAACATAGCTCCCAACCATACTAGTTTAAGTCTAAAAAGACCAAGTATCTAAACTTGGTCTTTTTAACTATTCTACACTTCTACGAGTCTCAGAAGCTGTATGTTGCCCTGTAATATCTAAGAAATTCTTAACAACAACCTTATACGATGTGTTATTATCTATATCACTGTATTTTACAACAACAGTTCTATTGTTGATGTATGAAATGCTATCTACAGAATCACTTTGCTTATCATCATCTTTATCAGTATACTCTATTTTGAAGTTAGATTTTGAATTACTTGTGCTTATAGGATAATTGAACTCAACCAAAATGTGATCGTCTGATATTCTTTCAGCTTTCTTTATAGATATATCCGGTACATCCTTTGACACACCTTCTACCTCATACATTTGGAATCCAAAATCTAATCCATAGTTCGTATCCAAATTAACAAAAGTCATTGTTTCATCAGAGTTTATTTTATCATCTGCATCCATGTATAACTCCACTTTATATGGGTTATTCGAATCAAATAATAACTTATTTGGCTTAGCGCCGCCTATACGAATGTTATTAACACTTAATGAATCCGAATCTACTGCTTCAGTAAAATATACTTGAACAAAGTTTTCGTTTATAGCTAAAGCATATTCTATCTCAGGTTCTACAAACTCAGGGAAGTCTACGAATCCATATTTTTCTTCAGGTATCTCCTCTTCAAGAAATGCATCTTTTATGTCGTTAATTGTTATCTCATACTCTGTATTATCATCAAGTAGAGTTTTGAATGTAACCTCTTTATTCTCCCACTCTGCGCTTCCAGTCATATAAACACCTACAGCATCTAGTGTCATTTTTATTTTATCATTGTAAATAGAGTAGTTATTATTATCTTTTGCAGATGCAGAGTTAACTCTCTGATTAAATCTTACACGAACATAATCCTCCTGAATAAGGTCAATCTCTACAATTTCAATCGCATCATCCGAATGCCCGTTACCCACAAACTTAAAGCTTTCACTATCACCATCATTTAAGTACATAAGATATTTACTTTTAATATCGCCATCAACAGTTAACTTATATGGAGCTCCATCAAGCATTGTATAATCTCGTAACCAAAGTGCAATTGTATATTCATCATCTGTTACCATATCTACTTTTATAGTATCAAAACTCCCTTCAACTACCATTTCACCATCTAATGTAATATCATAATTCATTGGAACAGCAATGTTAGTCGTAATAGGATGTGTAAATGTTACGTGCACCAACTGCTCACTGATAGCTTTAACAGAAGAAATATGGAAATATGGTGATTCCACTACTTTAGGTGCACCTATAAATGTCATAGAAAGGTTATTAGTAATAATACCCAGCTCGTCCACAACCTCGTTTAATATGATCGTATACTCTATTTCCTTCAGCTCTTCAACTTCAACAGTAATTGTTTTCTTATTAACTGAAATTTTCTCAACTTCAATCAAATTATTACTTTCATCTGTAATTACAACATTAACAGATTCAATTTCCTCATTCATTGTAATAATTACTTCATTATTCGACTCAGCTTTAACAAATTTAATGTCACTCTTAATTTCATCTTGTATCATTAAACCCTTTTCTACAGCTAAATCTTCTTCAATGACATTTTTTTCCACCAATCTTGAAATAACTGTATTCGTTGTGTCATTAACTGGTAATTCCAAAGAATTAAACATAATATCAATAACATCACCACGTAAAAAATTAGAATCAACTGACGGAACTGTGATTAGTCCAGTACTGTACGCTTTTGGATGAATCATATTCCATTCAGTATCAGTAATATTAAGTGCTTTTAGCATCATAGATAGGAATTCTTGTTCTGAAACAACCTTATCAGGTCGAAAAGTACCATCTGGATACCCACTTACAATACCATTATTATAACAATATGCAATATAAGGTACAAACCATTCATTGCCCTTAATATCACTAAACACAGAAGTGCTTGTAGGATTATTTAACACTTCACTTTGCTCTCCCATTATTTTCACAATAAATGTTGATGCCTCAGCTCTAGTTAATGAATTATCTAATGCATAACTTGAACCAGTACCACTTAGTAAATTTAACTCTGCTAATAAATCGGCATTGCTCTCAGTATCCGCAAAAGTTGTAAAAGACATAGACATAATAAGAGTTAATACCAATAGAAACTTCATACCGTTCTTCATATTTTCACCTCAACTTAATTATATTATTATCACTTAAATTATATCAATAAAAAACATATCACTTATAATTATAAGCTACTTGTAACTTGATTTTAATATAAAGTTTTCTTTCATAATAATATTGAGAATTTAACAGATAGATTTACCGAACAACTTCTTTCTAATTCTTAAATCAGTTCCGATCCGAAACTAGTACAATTAGGCATTTAACTATCAAATGTCTTTTCTCACTTCTTTATTGATATTAGTCAAAAACTTAAAAAGAGACATGATCCAAATCGAACCAATCTCTACTATTAAAAAACGGTCTAGGTTATTCACCTAGACCGAATTTAATCTATTCTTTAAATCAGATTAGATATTCTATTATTCTTGAACGAATACTATAGCATCTTGATCATCATCTTGAACTTCTGCATTAATACCAGTTAAAGTATCAGCAGCAGCATCAATTGCATCAAATGCGATTTCACCAGATTCGTTAACTGTAAGTGCTAAACCAGCGTCAACAGTAACTTCAATAACACTAAAGTCTGCTGTAGATGTAACAACAGGAGTAGTACCATCAGCTTCGAATGTTTTTACAGTTGTAATAGCAGCGCCACTAAGAGCAGTACTACCGTTAACAGTAATATCGAAGTACTTTAATAATTCAGTACCATCATCAACAAAATTTGAACCAGCAGTAGCAGCTTGATTTAACTCAATAGTAATTACTTGTCCATCAATAGAAACATCGTCAATTAATACTAAATCAGCATCAGCATCAGAGCCAGCAAATTCAATCGCTAAATCAGTAGCAGCAGCGTCAGCATCGTTAACATAGTTAGTTAATGCTCTGTTATAAATCACACTGTTAGTAATTTCTAAATCAAATGTACCTGTTCCAACAGCTGTATCAAACTCTAAAGTTACTGTGTAATCATCAGAATCGTATGAAGCTGCAACTGGAGTAAGATCTAAACCAGTAGGATCTAAATTATAGAATGCTAATGTTTCAGCATCATCTGAATCCATATCTTCTGGGAAGTATACGATCATTTGCTTTTCATTAGTCATAACTACTGCTACATCAGAAATTACGTCAGCAGCATCAGTGTTACCAGCCATAGTTAATGCAACTTCATCAGCATCATAAGCAACATCACCAGTGCTTGAAGCACCAATTGTGATATTTGCTGGAGTAGCAACAGTTACATCAAGTTCTTCAGTTGAATCTAACGCAGTTGCAATCGCAAATACCCATTGAGTACCTTCGTCGTTTGCAGCATAACCATTTTCAAAATCAACATCAGCTGTTAAAGCGTCGTTGTCATGATCAACTGTAATTGCACCATCAACAACAGTTCTTACTGTTTGGTTGAAGTATACAGTTACATTTGAAGCGTCAGAAGCAACAATACCTTCGATTGCAATTTCAGTAACTTCATCATCATTAGCAGCTACTTCAATTTCATCATAGTCAGTATCTAAATCAGAATTAGCTACAACGATTGTATAAAGGTCATCTGAATCAGCACCAGCTAAATCAACAACATCGCCATCAGTAGTCTTATCTAATGTTAATACCATAACTAAATCAGTATTAACGTCTTTTACAAATAAAGCATTTGTTAAATCTAAAGCAGCACCACCACCTGTGATAGTGTAGTTAGCGATATCTTCAACACCAGCAACGTCATCAACGTCTGTATCAAAGTATAACTTAATAGTTTGCTCGTCAGTAGCAACAGCAGCTTCTAATCTAGGATCAGCAGTTGTATCACCTTTACCAACAAATGTAGCAGTTAAACCATCTTCGTCCATTTCAACATCATCAGCATTGAAAATGTTATTTACTTCGATTTCATATAATTTACCAGTAGCAGTTTCTTTGATAGTTAAATCAACAGCAACATCACTACCCGAAACTTCTTCAACTTTTGTTGGGTATCCAATACCACCGTCAATGAAGTAGTTAGCAACGTCTAAAGCACCGTCGCCATAGTTTTGATCAAATGTAACTCTTAAAGTAACACCGTCAGAATTATGATTTAATGTGATTGAAGAAATTTCATCAGCAACACCCATACCAGTGAATGTATCAGTTAATTCATCATCAGTTACATTACCCCACTTATCAGCTAAACCTTCAGCAACTTCCATTTCATATAAAGTAGCAGCAGATTGCTCTTCAGTGTCAATATAAATATCTTTACCATCGATATCATCGATAGCGATTAATGCTAATTCATCATTGTCACCATACTTTTCAGTAACAGCGAATAAAGATAAATCATACTCATCAGCAGCATCAGAATCATCAGTTAAAGTAACTTTGATTTGAGTGTTGCTTACTGCAGTAACAACAATACCTGATGGCTCATCAGTATCTTCTTCAACACCTGTGAAAGAAACAGGATCTGCATCAGAGTCATAATCTTCGCCATAAAGTGTACCAACATTTTCAACTTCTAATTCATAAAGTGTAGCACCTTCTAAACCATCAGCAAGTGTTAACTCTACAGAGTCTTCAATTACTTCATCGTCAGAATCTAATGCCATCTCAACAGAAGCGATTGCGATTTCTTTTTTATCACCATATTTTTCAGTGATTGTGTAGTTAGAAGCATCTAAAGCAGTAGCTTCGTCTACGTTTACGTTAAATTGAACTGTAACTGTCTTGAAATCATCAGCAGTAGCATTTTTAACAGATTGCTCTGAATCATCCATAGCAGTACCAGTGAAAGTTTGACTATCGTCTTCTTCCATAGCATTACCAGCAACGTCAGTAGCACCATCAATAGTTGAAGTGTATAACGTTGAAGCAGCTTGCTCAGAAGTAGTAACTACAACTTTGTCTGAACCATCATAAGCCCAATCAACAACAGCTAATTCGTCTTTGTCACCATATTTCTCAGCTAATTCAATTGTTAAATCATCAATTAAAACAGCTTCAGAGAATTCAATAGTTACTTTGTTATAGTCATCAGATGTAATATCAACAACTGTTGGCTCGTCTTCATCAGCATCAATACCACCGAAGTTAACAGCAGTCTCGCCTGAAGTTACTGTGTATAAGTTACCAGCTTCAAAACCTTCAACAGTTACTAATACAGTGTAGTTGTCTGCATCCCAAGGAGCAAATTCAACTTTTTCTACTTCTACAGCAGCATCATCTTCGTCAGTTACTACGAATTGATCAACTGTAATAGCAGTAGGAGCATCTAAATCGCTATCTAATTCTACTTCAACAACAACTGAATTAACAGCTCTTGCAGCAGAAACAGCAACAGTTTCAGGTGCTTCTGGTGTAGGCTCTGAGTAGTTAGGAATTGCTAAAGCAGTACCTAATGTGTCAGTCTCGTCCATCTTTGGAGTATCTAATACTTCTAAGATAGTAGCGAAAGCTTCGCCTCTTAATACTAAAGTAGGATCTGCAGCATCAACTGCGATTTCTAATTCTTCAGCTTTTTCGTTAACTGCTGTCCACTCAACATCATAACCTAATGCTTTTAAGAACATAGCGTTAACTTCTTGTGCCTTCATAGCATCGTCAGGTCTGAAAGTTCCGCCTGCAGCGTCACCACTCATCCAACCTTTTTGCTCTGCGTATGCGATATATGGTGTGTACCATTTACCTTCGGCTACGTCTGTGAAAGATGGAGTGAAAGCATATGTTTCAGCAACTTCTTTTTCACCATACATTGCAGCTAATAATACTGTCATTGCAGCTCTTGTAAGCTGACCCTCAGCATCATCGCCATTACCAGTACCAGCAATAATTTTGTAATCTACTAACTTCTGACCATCTTCTGAAAAAGTAGCTTCTTCAGCAAATGCAGGTAAGATAGATGAGAATACTAACATAAATGCTAATACAAGAGATAAAACTCTTTTCATGTCTAAATTCCTCCCTTTAAATATGTAGTTCGTCTGGAGAAGGGAATTGATCAATACAACATGTCCCCCTTCTACATAGACTGTTGTTTGAATTGGCGGAATAACCAATCCTAATGTAGATTATATCACCAGTTATGTTTTATGGACAATTATTACAAGCCTTTGTAACATAACTGTAAATTATAATACAAACGCTTGTTCTATCCACGCATAACTTATGAACTTATATGTGTATTATACACTAAAAAACACGTCTGTAGGTTACAGACGTGTTACGGAATCGTTAATCCAATAATACGCAAACATTCACTGTTTGAGAACTATTTTACTCTTAGAACTTCTATGGCCTTTTCTAACTGAGGATCCTCATTCAAATATGAGCTAATAATCTCATTGAGCTTATCCTTCGTTTCAGGATAAAGTGCGTACAAATCAGTTAAACTATATGCTTCTTGGAATGCAATAATTGCCTGAGAAGTCTTTTGATCGTAGATTCCTGTTAGGTCAATATCATATCCCAAGAACTTTAATCTCTGTTGTGCACCAAACACATCTAGACTAGTAACATTATAATGTGATATTTCTTTATCAATCATCGGTGCAAAACCTGCTATTGTTTTTAGCTCTTCTTCTGTCTTTAAAGGAAGAAAGATATCAGGTTCAACGCCAACACCATTTACCTTTTGACCATTCGCTGAAAAATACTCAGCTGTTGTCACTTTTAAACCACCATCAGTTGCTAATTGGTATAAACTTTGTACTGTTCCCTTTCCATAGGTAGTTTCTCCAATAACGGTTCCTTTGTTATTATACTTGATTGCACCTGTTAAAATTTCAGAAGCGCTTGCTGAACCATTATTAACAAGAACTGCTAAAGGAATATTTAGTGCATTAGTTTTACCATCATAAAGTTTAGCAAGGTTTCTACTGTAATCAATATAGGCAATATCTTCACCTTCATCTATAAACCAATCTGCAATTTCAACAACTTCACTTAAGTAACCACCTGGATTATTTCTTAAGTCAAGTACTAGTGAAGTCATATTCTTAGAGTCTAAATCTTGAATTGCCTTTGAGAACTCATCAGCAACACCATCACCAAATCGAATAATTCTTATATATGCAATATCATCATCTAACATTTCATAAGTTACATCAGGAATCAAAATTACTTCTCTAACAATTTCAAAATTAAGTATTGAACCACTTCTATAGACTGTTATCTTTACAGTTGTTCCTGCTTCACCCTTGATTTTGTCAATTGCTTCTCCATAAGGAATTGTTGTAACATCTAAATCATCTACGTGTGTAATAATATCACCTGATTGAATACCAACACTATCTGCTGGAGAACCTACAATAGGAGAAATAACTTTAATACCTCTATCTACTTCTTCAATATAGACACCAATACCAATTAAGTTACCATCTACATCATCAATAAATTGATCAAATTCTTCTTCCGAAAAATATTTACTATGTCGATCGAGTTGTTCTACAATTCCTTTATAAGCACCTTCTATTAATTGCTCTCTTGTTATATCAAACTTATAGTATGTCTCAATTTTTCTAATAAGTTCATCAATTTTTTCTAAGTCTACTGTATCTTCTGCAAATACCGTGAATGATGGAACCATCAGACAAACAATTAGTAATAGTGATACTAGTTTTTTCTTCATGTCTTTTCTCCCTTATGTTAATTGATAGTTTGTATTTCAACTATCTGAATGTGTTTCTTCTATTATAATAGCAGAAGGAAATGAAATTGTTATTCATTCCCTTCTTATACTTACTCAATTCAATTTAGATTTCAAGTTAAAGGCGCTACTCGTAATTGATTGTTAATATTGCTTCTTTAATAGACACTCAGTTCACATAGTAGTTTATCTCTTATGTAATCTTTTTTTGCATGATTAGCTTCATGACTATACTTATTCCATTTATCAATATTATTACTTTTGTCTTTAATTTCATCTAGAGCATCTAAATTACCTTGTATTTTATAGTATTGATCTAATACTGACTTTAAATAAACTACATCATGTTCTTCTAGGTCAATACTTTCAGATAATTCGTCACAGACTATTTTACCCAAAGCATCCATCATATATTTCTTAGAATTTCTCAACTCATCTTCACTTCTTATATCCAGCTTACTTAGAGTTTGATGCAATTCACTATCAAACTTATATCCTCCATTATAATCATTTAAATCAAATTGAATGGAATAGAAGTTATGTAACTTATCCTTTTTATAGGCATCACGGACTTTTGAGAAGTAATCACCTAGAATGACATTCACTTGTTTATTAATTACTTTTGGAGAAATCGTGTCACTCCTCTTGTCTTTTTTTGATAAAAGCAAGATGAAAGCACCTAAGAATACAAGAACAGTAACCACACTTCTAATTATCACCAAAACATTTTTCATATTATCCTCTTTTCACTATCGTTCAAGTAACTCTGAAATATTTGCTTTTAGCAATTCTATTTCTTTTAGTTTTTCATTCATACGAGTGATATTATTATTTATCCTTTCAAATCCAATGTCATCTTTTTCTTTTCTTGACTTATCTAGATTATCTTTTAGCTTAAGTAAATATGGCGATAAATTCTCACTTAATCCATTTACTGCATTATCAAAATAGATTGTCAATGCTTCATCTAACTCTGAATGAAGTCTTTTATCCACTATGTGTAGCTGATCACTAACTTCATTTTTGCATTTTAGTTTGGTCTCAGTTTTCTTAACCCAAAGTATCTTAAGAAAACGAACTTTGAGGTCTTCCATTTTTTCACTAACAATGTTATCTTCAATCTCACTTCTTATCTTATTTAAGATCTCATATACATCAAATGGCATGACTAGGATATTTGCAAGATTTGCAGGCATAAAATCTTTGGTTTCTTCTTTTATAGTTTCTACTGTTATGTCATTAATTTGATCAATCGCTGATTTATAACTTTCATCTAAGATACTGTTTAAGATATTTGGTATACACTTACCTAATTCCTTGTAAATAAATCCTGATGTTTCATAAACGATTTCACTAACGGATTTTTCCTTGTACCATTTTTCATATTTCTCTATAATATCATTATAGACAGTATATGTTCCAACTTTATTGGTCTTTCTTCTGTTTAAGTCTTTTAACTTTGATGCATGATCACTTTTGATCACTTCAAGTTTATCTAGAAACTTTTTAATCTTTTCTATCTCAAGTTCAATTTCTTCATGAGATTTTTCAAGCGCTCTCTTACTACTATATTCCAACTCTATAAGCTGTTTAACAACTACAATCTGTTCATCTATTATATTTTTTATCTTATGCTCAGCATTTAATAAGATTGTTGCAGCTTTGTCTTTCATTAGAAATTTGTTGATACCATCAATTAGTTCTGGAAATCCACCACTCTCCTCTACTATACTTGCTAGCATATTATCTCTATAAAACTCATCATTCTCAGTTAATGAAATACCTGACTCTAATTTATAATTAATCAATGAAGCCATCGTTGAGATTGAATAGACTTCTCTGTCTTTTAATAAACCTCTTTCCTTCAAACCTTTATCATTAATTATATTATCTGTAATATATGCCTTCACTTCATCTACTCCACCTTCTATCAAGTCAATCTTTGATAGTGTTAATAGAATTTTATCAGATGGAATTCCAGCCAGGTTTTGATCAATGAATTGATAATCTACAGCCGATAAGGGTGTATTAGCATACATCAGCATAATAATAGCATTCGACTTGTTTATCCAATCCAAAGTGACTTTTGCTCTTAGTAAATTTCGATCATTGATTCCGGGCGTATCTACGATGGTTACACCCTTCAATATTTCTCTATCTGCAATTATCTCAATAAAAGATACAAAAGGTGCATATAAACCACTTTTAGACGAATAATTGTCTAACTCATCAAAACCTTCAAATGATTTAATCATTCGATCTTCTTGTATAAATTCGTTGTAGTATATACCACTTTGAGCCGCATCTTCTACCGATGATTTCAGGAACTCGTCATAGTAACTTTTAACCTCTGAATCAACATCATCATTGTATTTAAGTATCTTTAGCTCGTCCCATTCCTTTTGAGTATAAAAATGTACTCTAATAGAATCCTTTTCACCATATGTAATTTTTGTCAATTTAGCTGTACATGGCGTCGAATCTACAGGTAGTACTTCTTTATCACCAAATATCAAATGATTTAAAAATGAACTTTTTCCAGCTTTCATCACGCCACAAACACTTATTATGAACTCCTCATTTTCAAGCATCTGTCTCATTTGATTGATATCATTATTTATTATCGTTTTTGTTAATTCATTTTGCACAAAAGGAAATTCAGCTAATTTATCATATATGCCTAAAATATGATTCTTTCTTTCCTTATACTCCAGAAGCATATTGTTCATTCATCTCTCCCATTTCTTGATTTGTCATCACTATTATAAATTAATTGTCTTATACTATTATTTGCTCATCAATAATGCTATGTATCGATTCTAATTCCTCTACCTTTTTATCTAATTCCTCAGTATTTCTGATACATCTTTCAGAAACTTCCTTTGAGAGTCTATTAAGAACTCTCTCATAAAATTTTGTTACGATATTATGATATTGCTTATATGGGAGTACTACTTCCAAAACTTCAGAATCTATATCCCAAAATTTTTCTTTTTCAATCTGTAGAAATCTTAACTTTGATACCTCAAATAACTCAATTTTGAAATCTGTTAGAATATCTAAATCTTTACTAAAATCAAATGTTATATCATTTAAGTTTATAAAGCTTTCAATTGAATGAAGATCACTTCTAAAACAATACGTCTCAAGTAAATTATACATAATCTCATAGAGTTTTATATGAGAAACCTTCTGCTTCATTGCATCATTTAATTTATTGATTAATACCGATTTATTTACTTCATAACTCTTTTTTCTATTATCTAAAAATTGACTATTAAATAGCTTAATTAGCTTTAAATGATGTTCACTCTTATTTTTAATTACAGTCTTTTCATTGTGAATTATTTTCTTTAGCTCAGTCAGCGTTTTTTCTTGATTAGTAAGTATACGTTTGAAATGTATTTGATGAGCATCTAGTCGTCTTTCTAACTCAACCCTGCTAAAGTTTCTTTTTCTTGATCTTAAATCACTAAAATATTCATCTATTTGCTTCAAGCTTTCGTCAGACAATCTATCACTATGATTTTTAAGTAAAATCTTTTCATCTTTATCTTTCCCCTTAATGATTACCTTGTCATTATGAATCTCAACAAACTTTTCTGAATCAATCTGTTGTAAAGTGCTTTGAACGATATTTAAGTTTTCTTGTTTGGCTGTCTTTTGTTTTAATACTTTCTTAGCTGAATAAAGAATAATTTCATTAAAATCGTATCCTTCATTGAATTCCTTCAGCAGTTTTCCTCGTTCACTTGGAGGTACCGAATCACTCTTGTTTACTATTGCAGTAATTTTATTAGAACCTAATTCCCTTGCAGTATCAGAGATTAGTTTAAGTTCATTTTGCTGTACTGCTCCACGATTGATATCAAAAGCCCAAAGAAGTATGTCCATTTTCTTTAACCACTCCTTGGTCAAAGTATCATCTGTTTCAGAGATAGTTGAAAATCCAGGTGTATCAATCAAGTTTATATGACGTAGAAATTCTGCTGGATAATAAACCTCAAAATTCTTAATTTCAGAACCTAATTTTTCTTTCTTATTAGAAGAATGATTGGCCATTTCCTTAAACCGAGAAAAGCTTAACGCCTTTGAACTTCCGTCCATATAAGTAACTTGAATTTTTTCTGAATCACCATACTTTAAAACAGTAATCTTTGATGTAGCAGGTTTTACATCTGAAAACAACAAATCCTTTCCAATCATACTATTAATGATGGAACTTTTTCCTGTACTAAAATCACCAACAATACCCACATTTAGAGGTAGCAAATCGTTACTTAATAATGATTTCAAATTGCCTATATCATGTTCAGTCTTTATAAGAGTAACCAAATCAGCATCAATTTGATTGATAGTATTTTCAATTTTTTCTTCATCAAAACCACAAATGTTATCTGCGGTCAATAAGTCATTAAGAAAAAACTCCATTTTCTTTAAAATATTCACTAGTTGATTCTGCATAATACTCCAATCTAAATAACATCAAGAATTTTTCTGATATCTTCTTCTAACTCAACAGAAAAGTCATTAGCTTCAGCTTTCATAGCCTTTTTGTCGTTTAAGTTTTGTACAATCATCTTTTCTTTTGAAATAAGTTCTGTAAGATGATTGTCTTCAATATAGAATTCTATTGAGCTTTCAATCTCATCAAACAAATAGTCCTGCAAGTTAATGATTTTTCTTGAAAGAATACTATTCAATCTCTTATCTATCGCGTAAGGTCTAATAATATTAACAACCTTACTTACTGGATTAACATGGGCAATAGCAGTACCAAAAGATTTCAAGACAGTCCCCATCTTGCTTGTTGAGTCATCATCACTATCTTCTGATGATTTGTCCGACTCATTCTCATCTTTGTGATTAACTTCTCCACTTTCATTCGTTTTATCAGTTCCTGATTTATTTTGTTGACATACTTCATTAATCGTTGCAGTAACACCTGCAACACCCTCAACTAAATCTAAACCAGAAGATCCCCCAGGTACGACAAGGGCCGTTAATACAAATGTACCAACATCAGAAACAATATCTAAAGCATCATTCATTTCATAAATTCCACGTTCAGCAGCAAGCTTAATAGTATTTCCTAAGATCATATTGCCATTGTTTAATTGAAGATCATTTAACTTTCTAAATGCACGATTGTAACTATGATCCAATCCCTCAATTAAATACTTAACTTCTTCATCAATATCCAATTCGGTATCTGTTCGACTAGATTTTGTTGCTTTCATAGAAATACTCTCTGAAGCTTCTTTTACAATTCTTCCAGTCTCAAGCATTACTTTGTCTTTTCCATCTCGGAAATTCATTTTTATGTTATGAATATCACTTCTTATTTGTTCTATATCTGCACTACAAACTGCAATCGCATTATTTTGTTCTTCGTATGACCAAGATATTGATGACTTCTTAAACTCTAACGCTTTCATAATATCAACTAATACAGCTCTTTTTTGAGAATCTCTCTTTTTTTCTTGCACCTCTACTTTTGCGGCAACAACTTCACAATGAATAATATCCCAAATCTCTTGTATACCGCTTAGCTTGTAGGCAACTTCATCATTTTTATCATTTGCCTCAATCCCCTTTTTTGCTGAAGTCATAATGATTCGTGGTTTTTCAACAATTTCACTTATAGCTTTCTTAAAGCTTTTTTCAGCAGCTATAACATTTTCAGTAGGAATTTGATCAATGAAATTTACAATGAAATAAATTTTTGACAACTCATTTTTACTTATCTTCTTTAAAAAATCAAATGAGGTTTTTGTCATGTCCCCAAGATGCACATTCAAACAGACAAAAGCCACATCAACAGAAGGCAAATAACCATAAGTTATATCTTCATGCAGATTGTCTAAAGAAGAAATACCTGGTGTATCAATAAATTTGAAATTTTCAGGTAAGGACTTAGCATTGTTTAATTGAATACTTACTTTCTTATTAATATCCGTTTTCATTAACTCACTTGCTAAATCACCAAAAGAGATTTCCTCAGTACTTTCAATTTTATCAACAAGACACTTATTCTCTTTACCACTACTTATCTCAGTAATAACAGAAGTTGTTGGCTTAGTAAATGCAGGTAACACCTTTGTTCCAATCAGTGCATTTAAAATAGAACTTTTTCCAGTAGAAAATTCACCTAAAAAAGCTATATTGATGTTTGGTTCATCATTAGCTATTTCATTGTACTTTTTCTGCAAATGTTCTAAATCATATTTTACGACTAAATCAGCTATTAAATTATCAAACTTTTCTTCATGCATAAGTATCTCCTCTTATATCTAATTCTTATTCCAATAAATTCATTCTCTTTATTTCAGATTTTTCAATTTCACCTATAACATATGAATCATTGACAGCATCTTTTCCTCCATAGTTTATAACTAAATCTAATTGAGTAAGATGCTTTAACAATCTTATGATTCCTATGTTAACTCTTAGTATTTCTTTATCTGAATCATTGAATTGACTGTAATCATTCTTCATTTCTGTTAACATTTTGAACAATAATACCTGATTGTTATATTTTATTCTTAGAAGCTCTAGTTCATCCTTTAGTTTTCTAACCAATGACTTCAGCCTCTCATAAAAAGATAGATAATAATCCATCTCATCAACGACCTTGTTTACTTCGGATTCTACTTCTTCAGCTTTTTCTAGACTAGAATTACCTTTTGCATTCAGTACAAGTCCACCAACTGCAATAATTGGTCCAGCAATTACTCCTCCTAGTACCGTTGTTCCAAGAGCAATTCCTCCTCCTCCAGCAGAAAGTGCACCTCCACCTAAAGCTGCTAATGTCGCGTTTGATGCTGCAACACCAGACAATGAACTTATAGCAGCACCCGTTGAAGCTGCCCCCAATGACATAGTCCCACTATATGCGGCAATTCCCGCCAACGCACCTGCACTAACACCTAAACTCGTTGAAGCAACTACATCTTTCAAAATACCAATAGCCGATACTGATATTTGATTAATTTCAGCGGCTTCATCATTCGTTATAGATAAATCATCTTCTTCAAAAGACTTCATATTTGATTCAGCTTTGATATTCCTATATGCATCTGAAAACTTCTTGAAATCCTTCCAAATACCCAGTTTATATTGTCCAAACTCTTCTAGGATACTTTGCGTATTTTCTTGTACACGTTCAAACTCATCAACTTTTCTTTTATATTTTCTTTCAGCTCGATTAACAATATCCTGGGCATCTTTCATTTTTTTTGCACCCATTCCACCACTAATTACACCAGTTCCTCCTGCAATAACTGCAGCTCCTAAGAGTACAAATGGTAACGGCATATCAGTCACTTCCTTTCAGTTTACTACAAGCAAGATAATTTTTATTATAGTATTCTTCTATTGTCATAATACTCTTAAACCACAAGTTATAAGCTTCATCAATCCTGCATTTTGAAGGTCTCTTCTCATATATAGTACATAGTCTACTTTGTTTATCAAAATATCTACAAACACCTTTTCCATCATCTAAATCTGAATATAGCTCATTCCCTGCAATACTTTCACAACATCTCCCACATTTATTACAGTTATACATTAGTTCTCAATAAGCTCATTTAAGTTGTAGTAAATTGTCAGTAATTGATTAATCGAATTCAGCATTCTTTCAATTTTTGAATCTGAAATTTCAAATATACTTTGGATTTTTTTTACAAAATCCTTTTCCATAGTATCGTACACACCGTCTCCTAAAAGTAATGCGCAAATCTCTATTAGAATCATATTTTGTTCTCTTTCATTTGTGATTTTTTTTAGTTCTTGCAAAACAGTATCTAGATCCCTCATGGCTTCTTTTCGAGACTCTTCAAGTCTCATTTCAAAGCAATACTCATCTATTATGTCTAACTCCTCGCTTGTAACTTTCAAATCAGAGTTAGCTGCGTGAATACTTAAATCTAAAAACAAATCTTTCTGCTCTGCTGATAGTTTACTTAAATACATCTTAACCTTCTTTCAATAATCAATATAAAGTTTTTACTCTAATGAACATCCTTCATTATAATCAGCTTGGACTTAGCCCTTGATATTGCTGTGTAATATAAGCAACTTGATTCTTCTGTTTTTTTATCTACATCTATTAGTATAACAACATGTGACTCTAGCCCCTTAAAGCTATATATACTTGAAAATCTAATCGCTCTTTCTCCTACTTCTACAGTTTTACCTTGATTGTCTTGGAGAGCTTGTACTTCATTATTCTTCCCAAGAAGGTTGCTTTTTCCTTCCAATAATGAGTTTTCATATCTATGTCTTGATAACAGTACAACATCTTTATTCTCAACACCATCTTTATGAAGATGCTTGATAATTGTCTTTAATCTTTTCTTTCCTTGTTCTTTACTATGGTATTCATATATCTCAACATCTTCACCATCTATACCAGCAAATTTTGTTGCAAATATATTGGTTAACTCTTTGTTCTTTTCATCTATTTGTCTAGTATTTCTATAATTAATAAATAAATTGCCTAAAGAAGGATTATAGTCTGATACCATCTTCAAGCCATTTTTAAAAGCATCCTTTAAATATATATTTTGATTTTCATCATAGAGAATCAACCAGTTTCCATTAGATAAACCACCAACAACAAATTGATCTAAACACATCAAGTAGTTTTCGAACAATAAATCCTGACCTTCATCAACAATCAAAGTGTCATATTTGGGTGTTTCTACGATTGTATCCAAATAATGCTCAGGCAACTTATTGGTATAAAAATCATTCAATTCACTTTTATCATTTGGTATTGTTACATTTGTCTTCTCAAGTAAGTAATCATGAAAATTAATGACTCTGATGTTTTTTTTGTTGGATGTATGAATTGTCTCTAAAACCGAGTTAGATAAAAGCTTGTTAAAGCATATAAAGAGTACTTTGTTGCCTTCATCAGCTTTTTCAATTGCATACTTAGTAGCAATAATTGTTTTACCAGTTCCTGCACCACCTTTAACAAGTTGCCTTCGGTTTTGCATTCCAAATTGAAACATCTTAAATTGCTCATCAGATAGTTTCTTCAAAAGATTATCTGATGATTTGAATTCATCACATAAGTTCTTCGTTATCTCAACAGACTTACCTAGTAAGAGTTCTATTAATAGTGTTATGTGACCATTGGAAAGTAAAGGCATAGACTTTCCATTTAGTACATTACTGATACGTTCTTCCCATTCATCGTATAAATGATTGATGTATCCATCAAAACTTTCACTATCGTAATCATAAACAAGCTCATGATCTATCTCAATACTATCTGATGCCAGAATTGTATCTGGTATTACAACACCATAACCGTAGATGCATTCTTTGATTTCTGAACCACTCTTTTTTGTATAATTCTCTAAAACATACTTTAAAAGCGTTTCCTTATTTCCACGTGCTTGTTTAAAAGGGCTTTCATAGGTAGAAAAAGATGCATCATTTCTATTCGTGTATATCCATTCGCCTTTATCTACCTTTATCTGTCCTCCCTTTACCTCTAAGCAAAGAACACCTCTTTTAGTAATAATTAAGAAATCAACCTCACTATATAGCTTGGATATATGTTCTTTTAGTTCTAATGAATGAATAGCAATTCCCTCAACAGAACTCTTTTCTAATAATCTATAAATATGTTTTTCTGCTTCACTCTTAGTATTTGGATTTAATATATCTGGAATAAGTTTCATTATCTAATTTACACTAAAAAATTAGTATAATTCCCCCTTCATAATCAATTCATTTTTTATTTTTCAATAACAACTCTTTGAGACGCTCTTTTTCATCATATTTCTTCCACTTGGAAGCTCCGCATTCAGGACACATAGTTGCTCTTACATCCATATTAGCAGGTATAATAAAACCACATTTTTTACATTTGTATCTACTGATAATATCCATGTCATCTCCTCTCTTTTAATCAAACATTACAAGTTAATTTTATTTTAAACCAATATGTTAGATCATTCTTGAAACATATCATAAAGATTTACCATCCTTGCTTATCATATACGCTACTCTTATATTATTTCATATAAAAAAAATCGCTTCAATAATAAACTATTGAATAAAATCATTTTGTAATTCAAATCCTTAATATGTAAAATGTTGTATTTCGTTCTATTAAAAGAGCTACCTAAATCAGGTAGCTACTTTGTCTTACTTATTCATAAATAGATACATTACTACAGCAGCTTCGCCTCTTGTTGCATTTCCTTTAGCCTTAAATGAGTTATCCTCATAACCTGAAATGATATCAAGTGCTCTTACTGCATATACAGCATCTTTATATAAGATGTTTTCATCATCAACAAATTTGTTTGTCGATGCTACAGGTGTTTCATTAAACTTAATTGAATATGCTCTGTAGATCATAGCAGCCATTTCTTCTCTAGTAATCGCTTCATCAGGTCTGAACTGCATATTTTCTGTACCTGCTGTTATAGCATTTAGTCCTGCTTTTCCAACAACATCATAGTACCATTTATCTTTTTCTACATCATTGAAGTTTCTTGTTACTTCATCATTTAGATCTAGATGATTTACAAGCATACTTACAAATTCAGCTCTCGTAAGTGTACCATTCGGATCATAATTTTGATCATTCTTACCAGCTACCACACCTCTAGCTGCCAATGAAGTAATATAGTTTTTACCCCAGTACTTATCTACATCTGTAAATGATGGTTGGTAAGTCATCAGTGAATAAATTGAAAAGTGAGGTGCCATAAAAATAACTTGTCCATTCTCAATTTTATAATCTAACTTTTGCCACTGACCATCTTCAAATACACCAACCATTAGTGAATCTAAATCAGCTTCTACATCATCAAGTGGGAACGAAAGTTCAATTAATCCTTTAACATCTTTCTCACCTTCAGAAACATTTAAGTCCATAGTCTTTAATTCTGTCGCTTTACCTGAAGTTGTTTCTTTATTAAGTGACTTTTTATCAGAATCTGTTACAGGTTTGCTTTCAATCTTCAAACCAGAAGTCGCTGATTTTAAAAGTGCTTCAGGAATATAGAAATTCACGCCTTTTGCTGCTACCTTTAAGTCCACTGATTCTTCACCAAGAAGTGAAGTGACTTCAGTGTCTAAAGTTAAAACAACCGGCTCTTCATCTTTTGTTTCAATGTTTAGGTTAACAACTTTCTTTACCTTAACATTCATATCATTCTTTTCTAAAGTCTTCTCTAAATCTTCTTTTGTTTCTTGAGCTTTAGCAATCGCTGATTTAAGTTGACTCGTTGATGCCTCAAAACCATCATTTGTCTTTTTAGGTGTTACTTCAGCAGACTTTTCCATGACCTTTTCAACCATCAATGAAACATCTTCTAGGACATCAGATTTATTCTCTAAAGCAGAGAAAGTACCTTCGATGACATCGGTCACCATGTCTTTAGCTTCTAAGTAACTCACCTCAGGATTATCAATAGCTTTCTCAACCATATCAGAAAGATCTTTTACAATCTCTTTTGCATCTTCTTGATCCATATCTTTTACAACGTCTTTTAAAGAATCATTGATAGCCATCACTTGCTTATCAGCATCCTTAGCTTTGTCTAAATCTTTATCTAACTCTTCAAGTTGATCTTTAAGATCTTCTTTATATGCTGCCTTTTCTTCTTCAGTTGCATCAGCCTTTGGCTTGTCAATTTCTACTTCTACTTTATCAGGCTCATCAGTTGAACCATTGCTTGAACCACCACTCGAACTACTACCAGAATTTGAATCATCATCGTCGTCATCATCATTATCTACTGGTGGTTTTGGTGTTTCAGTAACAATCGAATCATATGCTGGTGTTTCATCTTCTGTAATCTTAGGTAAATCTTCTGTTGGTGGTACTGTTACATCATCCTCTGCATAAACAGCCACACTTGTAAAAAGTAGAAGACTCGCTAATAGTAAACTTGTTATCTTTTTAAAATTCATAAAATCTCCTATCTTAATGACACTTGACCAGCGTCTACTTCTGTACCACTATACGTTTTAGTAAATACATACGACTGACCATCTACTACCACTACAAATTCATATGTCCCGTTTTCTAAATCGCATACAGAGAACTCACCAAAAGCATTAGTTGTCATTGTAGCGATAGGGCTTTTATCCTTGTATACATAGATTTTTTGAAGATCTAATAATTTATTGTTTAGACTGATACTACCTTTAATCGATGCTTCACTTCTTAAAACAATCTCTATACCAGTCATATCTTTTGTAACTTCAAATTTTTCAGATTCATAGTAACCTTTAGTCGCATCTGCTTGTACTTGATAAGTCACACCTTCTTCTAAGTTACCAAATTTAAATGAACCATCTGTATGAACTTGAGAAGTTGCTATAACAAGACCATTTTTAAATAATTTCACCCAACCATTTTGCTGAACATCACCATTCGGTAATTTAACTGTACCAGATATATCTGATGTACCTAAGGTAATATCTTGAGTCATCTCACCTGATGAATAATCAAATTCAATCATCTCACTTGATGTATCACTCGCCGATGCATTTGGTACTGCTTGAATATAGTACTTAGCAGATAACAAACCACCTAAATTATATGTTTCTGCACTTGTTTTAACTGAAGTAACAAAGTTCTTGTTCTCATCATAAACAATTACATCTACATTAGATGCATCATTCTTTGTTAATGTACCAGTAACTTGTACATTAGTAAGTGTTAAATCTAATGCATCTTCATTGTTAATCGAATCATTTGAAATTACGAAACTGTTCATAGGTGAATCATAATAAGTATCATCACCTAAAGCTTTAATTTTATAGTTACCATCAGGCAATGCAGCTAAGACATAATTACCATTATCATCCGTACTTGCTGAGTAAACCATATCTCCTGACGCATCGTATACCAACACCCACCCCTTTACTAAAGGCTGTGAATTTGGAAGTGTTACATTACCAGTTGCAATCTTTCTAATTAAAGGTACATCAAAGTTTGATTGACCTGAGTTATCTACTACAAAGGCAACTCTTTCAGAGCTTGCATAGTCTTCAGCTAACGCTGCGTAAGGTGTTACAAATGCTTGAGCATAGTATCTACCCGTTTTTAATGACGATACGCCAAATAGACCATCTTCTCTTACTCTACCATTTGTAATATATTCACCATATTCATTGTATATATTTACATAAGTTCTTCTAAACTTGTTTTCATATTTAGCTTCATGTTCACTTAAAACAACCATCTTACCATAAACTTTGTTCTTTGGTAATTCAATTGTCTTTAGATCAGTCATTGGTAATGTAATATCAATTGTTGTACCCGCATATTGAAGGCTTGTCTTTGGCTCACCAATAACTAACTGATAGTCACCATCTGCAACAGTTTTACCACCCATCACAAACACACCTGACATATTTACATCAGCAGTCGGTACTGTTGATGTATGTGTTGATGCATCAGCCACTACTTGACCATCTTTCATTAATTGAACATCAATGTGATCAGTTGTACCAACGCCACCTAATAAGACTTGTCCTTTTAAGAATGCTTCTGTCACTTTTATATCTAAAGCAATTAATCCATTCTCATCTACAGTATAACTAAATGTCTCTCCGAACTCATTAACACCATCATCATAGGTATCAGGCGTTTCACGATACGTTAGTTCAATCCATGGTGCATCTGTTAAATATAAATCATCAAAGTCACCCATATCAGGGCTAATTTGAATTCTATACTTATGATTATTAATCATTTCTGATGTTTCATAACTACCTGTATTGATGTTATACTGAATGGTTTCAGCATCAGAGTTTTCCGTTATATCATCTATAGTAATATGTACGTCACGACCATCTCCAACAGGAATTTTCTCTCCTTGAGGCGTAAGGATATCTCCTTGAATCCTTAGTGGATCCGCTATATAAACAACTGTCTCAGTCTTCACTTCTGTTATATCAACGACTTTATCAATCTTTTCTGGTGTGTTGTGTTGGAAAAACTTAATTTTAAGTGAGTTACTAAAATCTGCTCCAAACGACGCAAAAGCAGCAATATTTCCTACACCACCGATACTGTGTACACTTGCTTCAAAAATATTGTATTCTTGACCTGAATAACTACTATCCACACCAAATACAAGATCGTTCCAAGGATTATCACTTTCATCTACAACTGTAGCAGTATATTTTGGCTCTTGGAAGGCTGCAGATCCCATATCAAATATAAGTTCTGAGTTACCCATAACATTTGTAAAATCTTTGTATTCAGCATTTGCATAAACCTTACCATTTACCTTTTGACCTGGCCATAGTAAAACATAAGCATACTCTACATCCATAAGATTATTCATAACAGGTATTGGAAGAATTCCATTATAGGCATAAGCATTGGTATTACTACCACCATCTCCATTACTGCCCTTGTATCCAACTAAGTAATTAACATCACCTTCGTATGTACCTTCTGGCGATGATACATTTAATTCACCCAGTTTACCTTTATAAACGACAATATGCAATCTCTCTGATAATTGATTATCATCAAAATATATATCACCCCAGAACTGATCAGCATAACCACCAGACACAGGATAAATTGTAATCTCATTAGTTTCTTTGTTATAAACAGGTTCACTGGCGTGACCATCTCTAAATCTCATATCTACAACTGTATCACCGAGATCAAGTATGTCGCCATTTTCATCTTTAAATACCAACTCTAATTTTGTTGTCGCTTCAGTCCCAATTGGCACTGGAAGATAAAGAGTTCTTTGCGTTTCACAAGTATAGAACTTTGAACCTGGTGTTACTTCTTCACCTGTTTTTGATACTGGTGTCACAGATGCAACTTTTTCATATAACTGTTTTTCTGCTGGAGTACCACCATCTCCGCTATCACCACCAGTTACAAGCGTCCATTCAAGGTTACTTGGTGTTGAAAAACTAACACTTTCTGTTTTTAAGTCCTCAATCCCTCCTGATACAAAGCGCGATACATCTACATGAGCAGTTGTATTATATAAATCACCTAAACTTGCCAAATGTAATTGATCGTCCGGGTAAGTGCTGATTCTTACATTTGATCCCTTAGTATCATCAACAATATAAGCTACCATAAGATCATTTACATTGTTACCGCTACCATCTTTCATTGTTATTGTTGTTACTGGAGTTTGAAAAGATACTTCACCACATAAATACCTAACACCAGCATCATCTGTAATTGTCAGTGGTGTTACCTCTGTATTGGCATAAGCACTATTCTCAGGATAAGCAACAATTGACAAAGTTTTTGATTCAGCACTTTCTGGTAGGAAAAATACCATGTTACCATTAATAGCATCTGTACTATAATTGTACAAAGTAGTAAAGCCCTCTAGTACTGTATAATTCACTCTACCATTATAAGGCGTTGTTCCATCTGGATTATTTACAGTTAAATGGCCTAATTTATCTCTAAAAGAATAAACCCTTAATGTTCCAACTCTAGCAACTGAGTCATTTGATATGTCTTGTAAATAAACTTCCATTCTTTTATCAGCATACTCTCTATCATTTTCTATGGACAATGTCGTAAAGCTACCAAATTCTATATAACTACCATTCTCTTCATAAACAGCTTTATAGCCATCCATAGTGATACCTTCAAAAGACACTGCTAAAGTAACAGTTTCATTCTGTGGCAAATAGATTTCTGTACTATTACCATTATATACGTTTCTTGATTTTGAATTTGCAGCCTCATTATCACTAATAACCACTGCAATTTTTGTAACTGATGAAGCTAAATTATTGATATCCTCTGGTACAATCTCTTCTGCAAAGACAACCATTGACATTAACATAGCAATCATCAAAATGATACTTGTAATTCTCTTCAATTTTTCCCCCGTTCTCAACCAAAATAACTTTGTTATAAAATTAACTATCATTTAAAGTATACTTTAATAACACACAAAAAACTACAAAATTGTAACATAATAATTATACAAATTGTGAAATGTAGAATATCCTGTACACATTGATCCATCAGGTCTGTAAAGCTTTTCCATTTCATCCAATACTGATAAAATCAGTCTGTGTAAATAACTATTCGGTTTGCCACTACAAAACTAATATTGGTGTGTGTATCAAGAGTACTGCTCAGCACAAGTTATTAGATATTCTTTAAAAATATAATAGAAAGTGATATCAAAACTGATATCACTTTCCAATAGATTATGAATTTTTTTATTGCTATTTCTATAGTAATTCCATCAATTTCAACAGCTTTTTAATAACTACTGCTGCTTCTGCTCTTGTTGCACCATTCTTAGGGTTAAAGTGATTTTTATCATCACCTGTAATCAACTGAAGTTGATAAGCCATTCGCACAACATCTCTAAAATGCGGACTTACTTCTCCTTCATCTTCAGCAAATTCAACTGCAGTTACTAACATCTTACCTGGATCTTCTTGAGTGTAATAGAAATATGTAGCCATTAATAAGCTAGCCATTTCTTCTCTTTTAATAGGTTCATTCGGATCAAAATTTACTGGGTAAGTGTTTATCAGCAAATCCGCACCTATGGCTTTTTTTACAAACGATGTATACCATTCATCTTCTTCAATATTTGTATAACTCACAGTTCCTTCATAATCAGGCAAATCTAATATTTTTACTAGTAAGACAATAAATTCTGCATTTGTAAGTGTCTTATCAGGTGCAAACTCAGTTTCACTGATTCCACTACAGATTTCTCTAGAAGCAATGGTTTCAATATCTAATTTAGCCCAGTGATTACTTATATCCTCAAAGTTTACATGATTCTCTCTTACAGCATATTTTGAAAAATGTCTCACTTCAAAATAAATTTGATTACCTTCTAAAAGTTTCCCACCTACATAAGTCCATAGGTCTTGTTTTTCATCATAGAAATATACCGCCAAATGCTCTTTGTTTGTAATCATGCCTTCATCATAAGATAAAACTACTGGAATAGGTTCTTTTATTTCTAGTTTGGCGTCACCATCATAGAGATCCAATTCAAAGACACTTGAAACAAGCTTTTCATCTTCATTATTTACTTCTGTATAAGAAACCTTAAAGGACTTTCTTATGTCTAGCTTATTAATTATCTCATTGGGAATCATAAAAGTAACATCATCAAACTCTATATCCAAAGTCTTGTCCGATTTGCCTATAGACCTTACAGTTGATAAGTCCATTGACACTTCCGCTCGATTACCTTCTGCTTTTACCTGAACACTATCTGTATCATCTTTTATGTCTTCTTTTATTCTAGCATTAGAAACCTCAACAAGAACCGTTTTAGAACCATCTTTATTCTTAAGAGTCTTTACTTCATCTTTCTTTTCTTCATTAGATGGAGGTACATACACAAAAGATGACCCCGATGAACTTGAAGAATCATCATCAGATGAACTTGATGCTTTTTCTTGTCTGTTAATGTTTACACTGTAAGAAGTACTTGAACCATCTTCAGCAATAACGACAATCTCTACAGAATTATCTCCAACAACTAAATCCTTAACAAAGTTTGTTACTGTTTGTCCTTCAATTTTCAAACTTGCATATTGTGATGCTTTCGTTGCGTTTATAGTTACACTAGAGACATCATTAGATACTTGAGATGAATAAGTAAGTACATCTCCAGCAAATGCAGGTGATATAGATTGTCCACTAACATAAAGTTGACTCAGTTGACTATTTGTATCAATTGAACGTTCAGTAAAGTTAATATCATAGACTCTTGTTTCACTGGAAATTGGACTAATAATTTTTAGTTGATAAGTTTTACCAAACTCTAAAGTTTCGTTAGAGCCAGTATAATCCGATTCTATACCATCTACAATCCATTTCATTCCGCCGTAACTTGCATCTGCTTTTACAGCTTTAAATACATTACTTGTGCCTGCAAGTACAGCCACATTGTAAGTTAATGTTTCTTCATTAAAGTTTATTTGATTGATATCATCAGATTTTAAATATACTTCTGACAAGGCCAAACCACTTACTATATGGATATTATAGGTATATGTTTTACTACTATAACCTGGTTCACCTATATTTTCATCAGAATTCCAATAATGATACATATTCATAATCTCTAATACATGATCTCCGTCTGATAATTCACCTAATACGACGTCATTATTTACAAGACTAATATCACTTCCATTCAGTGATGCAGTATATCTAGTATCAGTAACCTCAGGTGTTATATCAAACACCATTGAAGTCATTTTATTAGAAAGGGTGATATCATACATAGTATCAGAAGTAGAGAACACTTCATCTTTGTATAGAACAATATTATCACTACCCACTTTAGCTTGATATGTTAGTGTTTTTATATCTGCAGTACCTGATCTTGTTAATATCGCACTATAAATAACTTCTTCATAATCTGCTTGTCCATATGTACCAAAAGCAATCTTTGCTGAAACTTTATTCGATCCCACGTTTAAACTCTTTGTATTCGAGTTATCATAGGACTCATTATTGACTTTATAAGTAACTGCAATAGGATAGTTAGCAGTAGCATCTATTCGTACAGATGATTCTTCATATGTAAGCGTATCTATCAAGTTATTCTCAAGATTATGTCCAATAGTGGATACTTCTCCTGGATCCATTGTTGTGTAATTTAAGCTATTAAGTATTGCATGATCTCTCTCAAAGTTGAAATAGTATATGTTGTATTGACCACCATCTGAAACCTTCACATCTAAAGTAGACTCTTGTCCAGGAAGAGGTAAACCACTGCCTGTAAAATCTGCCGTGTTGTTAAAAGGTCCACCATTTACTGAATAAGTAATGGTGCCTCCAGAAGTAGCAACTGCTGAAGCAGTAAAAGTTGTTCCATATGAAAAATTACCTAAGTCATATGTACCCGTATTATCACCAATTTTATTTAAATCTATATTTATAGTTGTACCATTAAATGTCACACTGTCTAACCGAATGCTATCACTTGCCTTTGACAAATGAAGTTGATAAGTATTCACTCTTGCAGGTGTTTCATCAGAAGTTAATTCTATAATAACATTTTGTGGTGATGTCACATCATATGTATGTGACGATTCCTCAACAGCATCAATATTAATCGTTACACCTGAAGGTGCTGCAGCATTTAATATAACTTGGTCGGTTGATTCTAAATACGATTGTACATTAAGACTGGTATCTAAGGATACACCATTAGCTGTTAATGAACTTAATTCTGGAAGTGCTTTATCTATTGTAATTGAGTAACTCTTCGTTACATCTCCAAATGTTCCTTCCACAACAAAAGTTTGAGAAGCGCTTGAGAGTGACAATATTTCTGATGAACTTGCACCATTTGAATCAAGTGTAATAGAAGCTCCTTCAATAGAATCAATGTCCAAATTTATATTGTGTTGATTATAAGGAACTCTTACTGTATAACTTAAAACTTTTGGATCAAACTTAAACTCACCTACAGACAATGTCATATGATGAATGGGCGAATAGTTCATGGCTTCTTCTACATTAATTAATCCTTGACCGATAATATCTGAGCGTTTTGATGCTCCAACATTAGCTAAATTTGGTAGAACTATAGATGGATCGTATGCTGTGTCTCTGATTACTGCTCTTATCTGAGCAGGTGAAAGGCTTGGATACTTATCCATCAAAATAGCAGCTAATCCAGCTACATGTGGTGCTGACATTGATGTACCTGATTTTATGACGGTTACATCATCGCCATATTGGCTCCAACTAACAATTTCATCCCCTGGTGCAACAATATCAACATTTACATCAGAAAGAACACCGTTAATTGTTCTTTGTCCTTTAATATTGGAGTAATCTGATATACCCACTTCAGGTTTTAACTTATTTTTGGAAATTGAACCTACAGCTAGAACTGAATCATGCCCAGCTGGAAATCCTACTGCAACACCATAAGGCGTAGAAGATCCTTGATATTCATATGTATCTCTATTTGTCCATAAGTTACTTTCATTAGATGTAGCTGCTACGACTACAATTCCGTTTTCCTCGGCTTCATTTAAAAGTGACATAATAACACTATCGTAAGTTAAATATCTTAGAGAAATATTGATGACATCAACGTTCTCATCAATTGCGTACCTAAGTCCTTGTGCTAAAATATCAGTGCCACCTACACCCACATCAGAAAATACTTTTATTGGAAGAATCTCAACATTAGGAGCAACACCTGTTATATCATCTCCAGAAGATTTTGCACCTATTATACCAGCCACATGGCTGCCATGTCCTGAGTAATCATGTGGATCATCATCGTTATTTGCAAAATCTTTACCTACTAGTAAATTCAAATCACTATGATTCCTATAAACACCTGAATCTAAAACGGCAACTTTTATTGTCGTACCTGCTAATTCCGCTTCAATGTCACCTAAAATATCCTTCGCTTTGATATATTCTAAACGCCAATCATCGTAGTAACCATTATAATGTGACTCCGTCATGTAAATTGGTTGACTGACAGCAGTTGTAATTATTGCAGACTTGCCAGTATTCATAAGACTTAACTGGCTTCCCAATGCATCTAGTTCACTTTGTCTCATAACCTCAACTGTCCCATCCTCATATAAGATTGTGACATTTATATCCTCTTCTTCTCCAAACCCAATTGGTATCATCAGGCATAGTAATAAAATAACAATTATCTTCTTCATCTTCCTTCTCCAATCACATAAATTCTCATTAGTAACAGTATAGCATAAAGAACTATTCAAATTGGCTAATTGCAACAATTACAGCTATCCACTTCCTTGCAACAGAGTTTTGTAATCTCTTATAACACATAACCGTTGGGACTTATGCTCAAAAAAAGACAATAAATAAAGCCGGCTTAAAAACCGACTTAATCTTAGTACCTATTAATAATTTTTTCTCTGTAATCTATTCTTACATTATCTTTCATATGATCAATCAATGCTTTTATCATAGAAGAACCTTCTGCTCTTGTAACGTGAGAATTGGGTCTTATAGTGTTATCTGGGAAACCATTTACTAAGTTAATTTCATCAGCCATATAAATAAATCTCTTTGACCAATTAGGAATGTCACTATCATCAGAGTATCTTGTTTCAAATGGTAACTGAGGCGCTCTGTTTTCTAAACCCAGTGCATTAACCATAATGGTAATCACTTCTGCTCTCGATATCTTATCTTCTGGATTAAAGTAATTACCATAACCATTCATGATGTCATTGTTATAAACAAAGGCAACATAGTTATAAAACTCATAATCATTTGGAATATCATTAAACATCTGAGTAGAACCTGCTCTTAAACTTCTGATAATCTCTGTTTGAGATCTGTCTTCAATAGAAGCAATTGCATTAGAGATCATCTCAGCAAATTCAATTCTTGTTAAAGGTTGATCGGGACCATAAAACTCTGAGTTGTTATTAATAATCTCAAGACTGGCTAAAAAGAAGATATTGTCTTCTCCCCAATGACCACCTGTATCCTTGAAATGAGGAACAACCATCGAATCACCATCTACTATTTTATCGTTTCTTAAAGTTTCTTCACCTATATTACGTTTAGTCGTTGGTAAGTTATTCTCAAAGGCTGGCATATCATAGGTATATTGAAATACATTTTCGATTTCATCAACTCTTACATAAGAACCGACAAACGAAATACTTTGTGGAGCAGTTGATTGATACTGAAAATCAGAAAACTTCTGATAACTGGCTCTTAAATCAACTTGACCATACCAAGATATTTTTTCCTCAGATTTAGGATCTGCTGAATCGTAATCAGGATTTGGAATTTCACCATTCAATGTCATTTTGGACATATATGTTTCAGCGTTACCCCACAAATGATCATAACCAATCATAGCACCTTCATCATGATTTGATGTGATCTCTATAGTAACCTTGTTATCATAACTCTCTGGTGTACCATTTGTATAATAGGTTCTCTTTAGATACATATTACCTGAGAAATAGTCAACTGCAGCGGTATTATCATAAATCATAGATCTATTATATAGATATGAGTTCAGTACATACTCTGTACCACCTACTGAAATAGTTTCGTCTAGTGATGTTAACTCATATTTGTAAGTTGTTTGTTTGTATTCTTCTTTAGATGTTTTTGTAACTCTAAAAGAAGCTGTTCTATCAACTTCAATGTTCTTATCACTATTAAGAAGCTCATAGTTATAGGTAACTGTGAATTGATCTGAGTTTTCTGGGAATGTCGGAATCTGAACAATACCCGTTAAAACAACTGGTTCTCCAGTTATAAACAAAACCTCTTGATAGTTGTATTCATTATTATTTAAAGTCGGATCTCCTACAAGACCCCCTTCAAAAGAAACCACCTCTGCCATAGCAGGTGTGATTATCATTGCTACTATCATTAATATCATTATAATTCTTTTCATAAGCGTCCTTTCTTACGTACTCACATAAGTTTATCGGCATAATTTTAACTTCACTTTACGTAACATACTTAATGTAACCTTATCGTAATACGAAAACAAGGATATCTAGTTATTCGTAAAGGTTTGTTAATAAGAATTTACTTTCTAACTATCTAAAGCACTTTATATTGTCACAAAAACACTTTTGTGATAATATACTTATAAGTATACTACTCTAAAGTATACAACTCTAAAGTATGTATAAGGAGGATTCTATGTTTCTAGGAAGAAAAAAAGAATTACATCAATTAAATCAGTTTTATGCTTCTAATAAATTTGAGATGATGATTATGTACGGAAGGCGACGCGTTGGTAAAACAAAGCTTATAACAGAATTTATTAAAGACAAAAATGCAATCTTCTATGTCGCAGAAGAAAATAACGATTTACTAAATAAAAACAAATTTACACAAACTGTTTTAGACCACTATCAGGCTAATATTGGAATCCGGTTTGAGTATTGGAATGATATATTTAAATTCATTGCTAGTCAAGAAAATAAAGAAAAACTCATACTTGTTATTGACGAACTACCCTACTTAGCAAAATCTAATTCTAGTTTTCTATCTATTCTTCAGAATGCTATTGATCACTTTTTTAGCCAGAAAAACATGATGATTATCCTTTGTGGATCGACTATTAGTTTTATGGAGAATGAATTGGTTTCGCATAAAAGTCCATTATACGGCAGAAAAACAGGTCAAATGAAAGTCTATCCTATGGATTATATAAGCGCTCAATTATTTTTCCCAGATTACTCTGTGGAAGATAAATTTAAAACTTTCTCAATACTTGGTGGTATACCACACTATATGATTCAATTTAATCCATCAAAGTCTTTTGAACAAAACATTATTGAGAAATGTCTTAATTACACAACACTTTTTTATGATGAGCCTAGAAATCTTTTACACCAAGAACTAAGAACACCGGTTGTATATTATGCGATTATTGAAGCTGTTGCAAAAGGCGCTTCAAAAATAAATGAAATTGCAACTAAGATTGGAGAACCGCCCTCTAAAACAAGTAAATATATGCAATCACTATTGGAACTTGAAATACTAAAAAGAATACAACCAATTGGAAGAAAAAATTCAAAAAAAAGCATTTATCGCATATCAGATCCTCTTTATACTTTTATGTTCAAATATGTTTACAATTATCGCAGTTTAATTGAACAAGACCTCGGTGAAATCACATGGCATAGAAACATTAAAGACGATTTAGGTAAGCTCTATGGATTGATGTTTGAAAAGGTTTGCTTACAGTACTTAATTAAACTTAACCAAACAATGAAATTAGAGTTTCTTGTTGAAGAGTTTGGTACTTGGTGGGGGAGTAGTCCAATAACTAAAAGCCAAGAAGAAATTGATATTGTTGGTTTATCAAAAGATTCAGGTATTTATTGCGAGTGTAAATATAGAAATGAAAAAGTTGGCATCAAAGTTTATGAGAAATTACTTAAAAGAAGTACTCTAGTTCAACGTCCTTACCAATATTTTTACATTTTCTCAAAATCAGGATTTACTGAAGAACTTTTATCTTTAGCAAATAAGAAAGACAATCTTTCACTGATTACATTATATGATATATATTCAATAGAAGAATAATCTTCAAAAGCCGCTACTCTTCAGGAGTAACGGTTTTTTGCTGCAATTAAACTCATTATTTATACTTATCGTTAAGCAATGTAGATTCTTATATTTTAAGATAACTCCTAGAATAAACTATTCTAAAACTTTTAAAAAAATTTTTAATTAGTATTATTTGAATAATTATAGAAGACTCAATAAAAATCAAATTACAGTTATACCATCAAGGGAAATTTGCATAAAATTTAAAATAAAATAGAAATCAAATTGTATAACTTAAAATTATTTATATTTTCATGATTAAATAGACGAATTAATTTGATTTATTAAATTTGACACTTTGCATAATTCGAACTACTATGTATTTAAACACATACGAAAGGATGAGATATATGACAACTATAGATAATGTATCCAGTAAAAAGCAGTTAACAATTGACAAAGTATTCACTGCAAAACAATTAAACAATGCTCTTAGTTTTAGAAAGACTACAAAAGATACTTTAAACATACCAACGACAGGCAAAGAAGTTGCTAAAAAAGCAGTTATTACAGAGGAAACCTTCTCTTCGATTAAAACTGGAAAATCAAAGTACAATACAAAATTTATAACTGTCACTAAAATTGCCAACGCTTTATCTATTTCGCCATTTTACTTCACTGGATTTGTCTACGACGTTCAGTTTAGCAAATCAACTTATTTCCATAACTTACAACCTTGGTTACAGAGAGTCATTCTTGATGAATATGACTTGATTCAAGAAATTGATAACTCTTTGATTCTGAAGTTACTCAGCTATATGTCAAAAGAAGAAGTTGAACGGATAAGATTGAATGGACTTATTCAGAGGTACACCATACCATTAGAAGCATTTACGTTTTATGCGTTACCCTCTGATGATGAACGTATCATTCATTCAAGAGAAGAGCAAATCATTCATTCAGCAAACTTGGTTATATTTATACAGTCCTTTAAACATCAAAAAACAGATCCAAACAACCTTACTTATAGGAATGTAGATTTAGAAACTCTTGAGCAATTGAGATTGGATTTTCATGATAAAACAAAGGACTTCACTGATGAAGACTTTTATGAATTCAATTACAAGTTAGAATTACTGAATACAATTGATGATGAAGGATTGAAAATGCTCACATTATTTACTTACTTAGGATTTGATAAAGAACTGCAAAAGGAGGTTTTAACATGGATACATTAAACTTTACAAGAATAAAAAATGGTGTGCATATTGACAAACTTAAATGGAGAAACAGTATTCCCGCTTTTGAAAATTCACCGAATACTACATCAAAACTCAACAATATATTTAGAACTGCGGTTATCAATGAACACTTCGATCAATGGTTAGACGAAATAGAAGATCTAGATGATTTAATGACTCGTATAGAAGTTATCCGCAACATAGAAACACCTTATAAACTTGATAGGATATACGGAGGATCCAACTTTAATAACTATCATAGCGTCGTATTTGATGACCAAAGAAAAGTTATATTCCAAAGAGAAGATGATTACACATATACAGCGAGTGGGAAATTATATTTTATGCCTCGATGGACACAAGTTATTTTAAGAGATGACTATTGGCACATTGAGATTTTAAGAAGTAATAAAGTTCTTAGGTCATTTAAGACAGCATTTACTCAAAAAGAACTCATCAATGTTTTAGAGACCTACTATGCCAATACTTATAAATCATTAAGCCATACATTCTTTAGTGTTTATGTAGATACTTTAACAGTTGGAGAAATCCTGAAACTGCCTGTATACAACTACACCAAATACAGCGGTTATGTAATGACTATTAATGATACAGAAGTTAAATCCGAAGGTCCTCTTGGTTTACTTAGAACAATTGTCTCTGAAGTATGTTAAAGGATACATGGGTAATATGTCATTATAAGTACTTTTCTAAATGTAGAATTCTATATTCAATTCCATTCACCAACTTATATACTTCCTCTATCTTAATGGAGAAGTATATAAACCATCAGGGCTATCTAGAATATGGTTCTTTAGAATATGCTTTAAGTGAAACACTCAACCACATGAACATTAAGGCAAATATCCTCTATAGATTTGAAATCGATGGTGCTAAAGATCATTCACATTGTCTTTTAGATTTGATGGAGTCTATACAAGATGGTAGACTCCTTAATCTTAAAACTGAGGATTATTCTGATCAAGAAACTGAACTTCTTGAATCACTACCTATAAAACATACAAAACTATTAGAGTCCTTTCCTTTCTTGGGACCAATTCTAATAGAATTCATACTAATCAAAAAACTCATGTGTTTAGAGTATGAATTTACAGTTAAAAATACTCATGGAAAGTTAAAGAAAGTAAACAGTCAAAGCTTTAATGAAGTTATCTTATATACCATGAAATATCCAGATTCATTTAAGATACCACTCTCAGCTAGACGTCTGTACAATAAAAATCACTTAAAAATGATTGTAGGTGCTATTAAACTTAGTCAACTTAAATAATGAAAGGGAAAATCGTATGAGGCTTAAAGAAAACTACAAAATCCGCACCGATTTACACGCCCATACAGTTTATTCTGATGGTGTCTACAGCATTGAAAAATCTATACTTAAAAGGCAGGTGATTGCCAAAGTTCTTGGTATTTCTGATCACTATCACTATCTTTCAAAAGATAAGTGGGAAGAATATATAAAAGAAATCAATTACTACAAGAATAGATTTGATGATCATACGATTCTTGTTGGTTTAGAAATCATCTTCACTGATCTAAAAGAGTATATCCACGATATTCGATTTAAGGATCTGGATTACTTGATTATCGAAGATTATGAAACCATTTCAATGGTTGAAAATTTCGAAATGGTCATTGATTCTCTCATAAGCAAGTTCAGTGGTGATATCATCATGGCTCATCCTAATTTTCCAACATGGAAACTGATGTTAGGTGAAAATAGACTTTTTCAAGTATTGACCTACTTAAGAGATAATGATATTGCTATCGAAATCAATGTCAATCAAGGTTATTTCCACGGTATAGGTGATGACTTTGTTGAATTGATGAGTGATAATACCAATATTTATGTCCAACTATTAAACATGACTGATAGCCTTCTAAGTATAGGAACAGATGCACACGGTTACGAGGAAGTTCTGTTTAGTCGATTTAAAATGACCTATGACTATTTACTAGGAGGTAACAATGTCTAAAGTATGGATTACAGGAGATACACATGGAGAACTAGAAATCTATGATCGATTTACAGAGAAGTACTTTCCTCAACTAGGATCCTTAGATATGAATGAACGCGAAGAGAATTACGTCATCATCTTAGGTGATGCAGGTATCCTATTTGGAGATACCAATGACGATATTCTTGCTTTTTTAGATGAAATGCCTTTTATCACTTTATGGATTGATGGTAATCATGACGACCATGCACTTATAGAAGAGTTAGACCGCACTAAAAAGTTTGGAAACACCGTTGGAAAAGTAAGCGACTCTGTCTTCCATCTCATGCGAGGCAAACACTATCATATTCACGATTTAGATATCTTTACTTTTGGAGGTGCTAAATCCATTGATAAACATTTGAGACTTGAAAATGTAGATTGGTGGGAAGCAGAAGTGCCTAGTCATGAAGAATATGAAGAAGGATTAGAAACACTAGAGTTATTACTAGCTAATACAGAATTAAATAAACTTTATGTTTTATCTCATTCATGTCCAACAGACATCAAAAGTCATCTAGTGACATATGATCTTGGTATCATTGATCCTACAGAGTATTACTTAACTGACTTCTATAATAGAATATTAGATAGAGATATTGAGTATCATCATTTTTTTGGTCACTTCCATGAAGATGAAGAAATTGATGATATTTTTACAGCAGTTTATGAAGAATTCATTGAGTTGATATAAGAATGCTTTTAATATAGGGCCATAAGAATAATATTACGCCCTCTATAGTATAGATAAAATTCAAAACAAAAGTGGATAAACTTATGATTTCAAAAGTTTATCCACAAAGTTATCTACTTATTATTGTTCTGATTTCAGTGTTCTATTTCTGTTTTTTATTAGTTTCTTTATGCTATCCATTTTATTTGCAAAAGCTTCAGTATCTGCATTTTCTATAATAGAATACAATGACTTTATTTCATTTAGTATTTGTGTTTCTATTACACCAACAGAAGCAGAACTTCTAGTAGGGCTACTCTTAATGTCATCTGAAATACGTTCAATTCCTTTTATATAAGAAACATCAATTGCTTCCTCTTTTAAATCATCTAAGACAAACAATACTTTTTTTATATAATTAAGATCAACCTCACGTTGTTCAGTACTTGCTTTTGTATGTTCATTCGCCATTAGGTTAGATATCAGGATAACCGCATAAATACCTGTAACAATGACATTAAATGCTATTGCCACTTTGCTACTTTCCAAAGTAAACAAAATAAAAGCTAAGTTGATTACAAAAGTAAACACAAAGTAATAACTTGATATTGAATAGATACTATAGCCCATCACACTATTACGATCAGATTTATTCGTAATTAACGGTGTAATAAGTAACATCAAGTAAGCGACATGAATAAAAGCATAGGCAATCCAAATAGACATTTCATGTTCAAATCCACCTAATAGAAAAAATAATACATTAAAAACAATTAAAAACACTGATTGAAGTAATATTGCTAAAACATTGACTTTTTTCATAATTTTTTCCTGAATAAAATTCAGTAAACCTCCTTTTTATTTGCTTACATTATTAACCATTCATAAGGTTTGTACCACACTCAGAACAGAATTTAGTTGTTGGACCATTTTCAAAACCACAGTTTGTACAGAATTTTTTTGATGCAAACTGATTACCACACTCACAACAGAATTTCGCATTCATAATATTAGGTGCACTACAGCTAGAACATACTTTATTGTTCTCTTGAGCTGGTTCTTCTGAATATCTTCTTGATCGTTCTCTTGAACGCGAATTATTTTCTTGTTGTCTTGGTTCATTGTTTTGAACCGGAGCGAAAGCTTGCTGTGCCATATTACCAAATACTGGCGCGGCACCCATACCCATAGCCATTCCAGCACCCATATTTGCCATACCACCAGAACCAGGGTTATTTGCAACGTCTGATAACAAACCTCTAGCATATAATCTATTTGAGTTATCACCCCAAAGTTCGTCCTCAGTACGTGTAGCATATGCCTCTTCAATTCTCTGTCTACTTGGATCATCTTGAGGAATATCTATTGCTTGAATAGTAAAGTTAATCAGCTTAATGCCATAATCATCTATAATAGTTTCTAGTTTTGGTGAAATCTCAGTCGCAATATCTTCAAGATAAGCATTAATACCAAGAATTTCTCTATCTGATTCTATTATACCTCTTGCAATATTAGATTTAATTGCTTGAATAAATTGAGATCTAAAATAGAAGGTTAAATCCTGTTGTGTTAATCCCGCTACATTATTACCTAATAACTTGATTAAGAATTTTTTTGAATCATCAATCTGAATCTTAAAAGCACCTCTTGCTTGAACATTTGTTGCCATCTTCAAAATTGGATCTCTTACTTGAATAGGTGAATCTGTTCCCCACTTTATTTCCATAGAATGTGCTTTTCTAACAAAGTACACCTTGCAATTAAAGGTACTAATACCACCACTAAATGCATTTCTAAATCTACTCAAGAAAGGATAATTTTCTGTTGAAAGCTTGTATTTACCAGCACTAAAAACTTGTTCTACTATACCATCTTTAAAGAACAATGCTTCTTCTGATTCAGCAACAATTAACGTTGAATTGTTGTTAAAATCCTCTTCTCCATTCAACCAAATCAATAAATCACCGTGACCAGTGTTCTTTATTACATCAGTAAAATTCTTTTTCCCATTTACATAATTAACTTCATTTGGATTTCTACTAAATAACCCCATATTATTCTCCTTTCTTAAAATACTTTAAATTCTTCTCTTGCAACATTTACAGCTCTAACCATTTGCATTAAAACTTTATCAATTTTCTCTAACTCATCACAATATGCTTTTACACCAACTGTGCCATTATCTAAATAGAAGGCAACGCCTCTATAAGACTTATTCAACTCATTAACTTTCGCAAAACTCTCAATACTCTCTTGATTTTTCATACGCTTTCTTACAAATATTTCTGCTGCATCATTCGTTGAGTAAAGTACCAAAGTTACATTAAATTTTTCTTTATCAATGTTCTCCCAGAATGATACTATTTTCGCATTAGGATCATCCATTACCTGTATATCAGCTTCTGGAATACCTTCTCTTTTTGCAAACGCCATAAATTCTTGAAATAAATTCATTTTCTCCTCCTATTTAAACAGATCAAACATATGCTTTGATACTAATTGTATTGTCTTTCCGCTACTTTGAGCAAAAGTCTCTACATCAATTTTGGGTATAACACTTTGTAAACTCTTCATACTACTTCCAATGGTACCATTGATATCAATATTTTTTAAGCTATTAAACATTGGTAATGCATTTTGGTACATTGAATTACCAAAACTTCGGGTAACAGATGCTATATTGCTGATAGTATCAGCAGCATTTTCTGACATATTTCCTACTACCTCTTTTCCCGTATCTTTTACAGCATTCCAGTCAGTGTTTTTTAGAGCATCCCAGCCTTTATCCATTCCTCCATCAATAACACCTGGACCATCATCACCTAACTTAGATATTTCATTGATATCATCAATTTTCTTACCTAAACTATTCATACGTTTAAATGCATCAGTAGTTTTGTCCCATGTCTTATTACCTGTTTGACCTTTCATAATATTATTCACGGCCTTTAGTGTTACATTATGCATTTTGGTCATTCTACCATGAAAACCATATGGAGAAGCATCAACACTCTTAAGAGTATCCAGACTAACATCTTTTAAGCCAAATTGTTCGACACGTGCTTCTACTGCATCAGAGAATTTTTCTCCTAAATCAAAGACCGCACTGACTTTTTCCCTGATCGAAGATGGTGTGAAATCTGTAGGTTTTGGCATCAATTTTACAATATCATCCGTAATTTCTAAGCCGGTTTTCCACTTTTCTATCTTCTCAGAATCTACACCTTTAGATGTGAAGTGCTGAGCAAGTGCACCAACTACAACTGAAGCCTTTGTATCCATAAGTTCTTTAGAGTTACTTTGAATATCTATAAGGTTATTAAAGTTATGAATATCTTTATAATGTTTCGGGTAATCTTTCTCTTCAATTCCCTTATGCTCAAAATATACTTGATGTGCCTTATCAACTAAATCAACCGTATTCTTTACAATGTCCGGTAGATCTAGTTTTGCAAATGAAATGCCAGTTTTTATTACACTTACACCAACATCCCACCATTTGTTTCCAAGGTCTGATTCTTCTTCATTAGATGCACTTTGAGTATTTACATTATCGTCCTGACTGATTTCCGTATTCTCTGGTATATCATCTAATTTAGGAATTTCTAGACTCTTCATTTCTTCTAATGAGTTATTAGCATCATCAGCTTCAACAGTCTCATTATTATAGATCTCCTCAACAGTTTGATCAATTATTTCATTAGTTTCATCCTCATAAGACTTATCATCAGATGTTTCAGAATCCTCTTCACCCTTAGACTCATCATTTTTGTTCAATTCCTCAGAGTCATCACTTTCTTTCTGCTCTGAAAATTCTTCAACTTCATCAGATTCAACAATCTCTTGATCTTCACTATAAATTTCTTCAATAGCCTCATCAAGTTCCTTTTCAAACTCTTCATCAAGTTCAGTATCTTCCTCTACTACTGAATCATCTTTAGGTTCTTGATCTTCATTTAATTCTTCTTTAGAATCATCATCTTCTAATTCTTCTTTAGAATCATCATCTTCTAATTCTTCTTTAGAATCATCATCTTCT
>PPCM01000147.1_pt1 | contig 104184 bp, 83 predicted proteins | sample 1555541 | NCBI WGS metagenome assembly PPCM01 (sample SAMN05284479, study PRJNA326546) | Marine sediment metagenome, whole genome shotgun sequencing project. | isolation source: marine sediment | place: Germany: Wadden Sea | collected 2012-09-05
AAACCTACGTCCGGCTCGATGGGCATATGCGGCTGGCGCTGTACATAGTAGGAGCCTTCAAGAACAACGTCTGCTTTGTCCATGATCGGAGCTGTTTCTTCGCCCTTAGCAATCTTCTGCTCGAAGTATACGTTAGGTGTGCCTGGATGAATTTCCATGGCATCTTCTTCCATGGCGGCAGGAGCATTCATGTACTCAGGCAGCTGTTCTAGTTCAACTTTGACTTTGGCTGCAGCGGCTTTAGCATTCTTTTCAGTGTCAGCGCAGACAATGGCAATTGCGTCACCGAACTGGAAAATCTTTTCATCAGCAAGGATGGGGCGGTCCCAACCGTCACCTTTGTTGGTGGGGAAGGTGATCAGGCCGGTGATGCGGTTTTTACCCTTGATGTCTTTGTAGGTAACGACTTTTTCAACGCCTTCCATGGCTTCAGCTTCGCTGGTGTCGATGGAAATGATGTTGGCGTGGGAAACTTCAGCCTGTACCAGTGCACAATTGAGGGAACCTTCGGGCATTTTCAGGCCGAGGTCTGCACCGTATTCGAGAGTACCGGTAACTTTGGCAACTGCGGTGGGGCGGGGATAGTTGGTACCCCAGATGCGCTGGTCTTCAGGCATTTTGAACATCAGTTCATCTTCGCTCATGTCGCCGCGCATAACAGCTGCTGCGTCCTGAACTGCGTCAACCAGGGGCTTGTAGCCGGTGCAGCGGCAGGCGTTGCGGTGTTTCTGGAACCAGTCGCGGATATCTTCGCGGGAAGGTTTGGGATTAGCGAGGAGCAGAGCGTAGGTGGAAACTACGAAACCGGGGGTACAGAAACCGCACTGTGCGCCGCCGTGGGCAATCCATGCGAGCTGGATGGGGTGCAGGTTAGTGGGGGAACCGATACCTTCGGTGGTGAGGATTTCGGTGAAATCTTCAACGCGTTTCATCTTCATGTTACATGTACGTTTAAGCTTACCGTCGATAATTACGGAGCAGCTGCCGCACTGTCCGGTTCCGCAACCGATCTTGACGCTGAGCAGGCCGAGTTTTTCACGCAGAACACTGGCGAGGGTATCATCATTGTCGCAAATGATGAATTTCTCTACACCGTTAACTTTTAGAGTCCGTTTGAGCATGGGGGAAAACCTCCTTGAATTACTGCTGTTTATTAGCAGGCGCCCGAAAAAGGCGTCGAACTATCCTCTATTTACCGAAAGAACACAGCGGGTAGCGGCAGGTGTCGCAACCGGCACAGAATCCACCGTGGCCCAATTCAGCGATCTCTGCGCGTGTGGGGCGTTCACCGGCCACAATCCGCGGAACTATAAGGTCAAAAATACTGGCCCGGTAGTACATGACACAGCCGGGCAGACCGACGATGGGAACACCGTTCAGGTAGCCGAGCATGAACATAACTCCGGGAAAGGTGGGGGAGCCGTAGGTGACGATTTCGGCACCGGTAGTTCTGATTGAAGCGGGGGTCTGATCGTCAGGGTCGACGCTCATGCCTCCGGTGACCACCACCATCTGCGCTCCGTCATCAATAGCTTTCAGGATCGCGGTACTGGTCATGTCGGGATCATCACTGACAAAAGTCTGGCCGATGACTTCCGAATTAAGCTGGGAAAATTTTTTGCGGATAACGGGACCAAATTTGTCTTTGATCCGTCCGTGGTAAACTTCGCTTCCGGTGGTGATCAGGCCTACCTTGAGGTTGCGGAAAGGCTTAACGCTGACGATGGGACCGCATTCACGGCAGATTTCTTCAACCTGTTCGATTTTGTTTTCTTCTATGACCAGCGGAACAACGCGGGTTCCGGCCACTTCGCGGGCTTCGGTGATCTGGATGCCGTTATGCAGTGTCGCCAGCACGACTTCATCAATGGAGTTGATGCGGTTCAAGGCTTCCACATTGATACATAGCAGGCCGGGAGAGGCGATCATGTTGATGCGTCCTTCACTGATGTCAGTGAGGGTGATGCCCGGTCCGGCAGCGGCCCTGGCTATTCTTCTGGCGGCATCGTTTTCATGCAGCTGGCCGTCTTCAAGGGTCAGGATGTAAACATGTTCCTTGCCGATTTCTAAAAGTACCGGAATATCTTCCGGGGTGATGATATGACCTTTTTTAAAGGCTGGTCCCTTGAATTCGCCGGGTACGATGCGGGTCATATCTTGGCAGAGGACGTTACCTATGGCGTCCTGAATAGGAACTGTTTTCATCATGAGTTGAGGCTCCGGGTTGAAAAAATAATGTTGTTTACAGGTCCGCAAATTCTTATTGCGATATATCAAAAATGACATAATTTAAGGTGTTAAGAGACCGCAGGGCAAGGCTTTAGGAGCGACTCTGTGATCTTGGGTCTTATATGTCCAAGAAGGAACAATAAGTCAAGGAACCACAATATATTGGTGGTTTGGAATCGTTCCTCTTTAGACAAGACAGGACAGCCCTTGGTTGGCAAGGGCTATCCGCATGCACCTCAATTGGCTAAAACTTACAGCAAAATTAGGTCCAAAATGATATAATTAATGAATACGGTAGGTTGGTCAAATAGTGATTTTCAAGAATGGATCAATATATTTAAAATTATTTTTACAGACTTTTATTTCTCTGTTATAATTTTGAGTTTAATGTGTGAAAAGTCGCATAAAAAGTACGTTGCGCTCAAGTGTGTCATTTTGGGACAGTTTTCATGATAATATGTGTCAGAAGTTGACTGTGCAAAATGGAAACGGAGCTATTGCAGTATTGGCGGGGGTTTGTGCGCAGTTGCAACGCAGTTGTGCAGAATGGAAACCAGTCGTAAAATCGATAATTCCGGCTGGTTTCCTTTTTATTTAAGAACTCTGGCAGCAGAATCGTTGCCAGCCCATCATTTCGGCTGCTGCAGCAACGGTGGTTCCGAAGAATATGGTCGGCTTGTCTTCGCGCAGAAAGTTGCCAAGTGTGTCGTTAACTATGGTTGACCCGGTGACAACCAGCAGGTTGACATCATCCAGCACGTCCGCAGTACTTTCAGGTCCTTCCACGTTAATTCCGCATTTGACGCTCCCTATATTGTCAGGGTCGAGGTCCACAATGCGCATCTTGAAACGGTTGGAAAGAGCCTTGATCATGGCTGGCTGGTAACCGATAAGTCCAAGTTTGGGATTGCCGTATTTCTCAACAATGTAATCTCCGAGTTGCGGTGCGCACAGGGCCGGACCTTCGTCCTTGCAGTGAATGGTACGGTCAGCCTGCCCCAGGCTGTTTTGAACAGCATTAAGCGCGGAAACAAAGATTGCCCGCCGGAAGTTGTTGCTCAAATCCATTTCAGCAATTTCGCGTAAAGTGTTGCTGAAATTTCCGTAACGGTCAGTGAAAGCCTGCCCTTTTGAGTTCCGGAATTGTGCTTCCATAAGTTTTTCCTTGCCTCTCAGTAGAGGAAAATCATCGCCTTCCGGATTGCCGATGGCTTCTTCCGTGCTCAGGGTGCGGGCTTTTACTTCAATATTTTCATCAAGTATGCCTGCGGATTGCCAGATAGCATAAGCTCGAGACTGAACTTCTTTTAAGATTGATTTGCTCATTACGTGTCCTCTTATTCCGCGTCAGAAAATTTTTTCAGGGCGGTAAACATGGTTATTGAAGCGATTCCGATGATTGAGGAGAGAACTGCCGCCCGCTCAAATTCACCATTAAAAACCGCGTTGTATATTTCAAGGGAAAGTGTATTGGTGCGTCCGATAACATTGCCGCCAAGCATTAGGCTCATGCCGACTTCGCCAAGGGAGCGGGCCATGGCCAGCAGAATCCCGGCAGCAATCGAACGCCGGGCGCATGGCAGCATGACCTGTAAAAATATGGCGCTTTCCGATTTACCCAGTACGGCGGCGACTTCGCGTAGTTTCGCGGCTTCGGCAGATTTCAGGGCTGCCTGTACCGGTTTGACCAGCAGCGGCAGTCCGGCAATGAAGGCCGCAACCACCAGACCGGGAAAGCTGAAGATAATGCTGTCTCCGAAAATGGAAGCGGCCGGTCCGCGTCGACCAAGCATGAAAAGCAGCACGAAGCCTGTTGCTACCGGGGGAAAGACCAGCGGCAGGGTCACGGCACTGTCCACGAAATTATGAAGCAGTCCTTTGGAACGGGAGAGCCAGAATGCCAGCGGAATACCTACGGTCAGCTGCAATACTCCCGCAACGCCGACAACCTTGGCGGAAAGAGCCAATGGATCAAGGGTTGCGCTGTCGGAAAGGATTGCCGCAATAGTCATAACGTTAATCCTGCATGCCGTGGGCGGTAACAATTTTGCGTGCTTCTTTTGAATTGAGAAACTTCATGAACTCGCGGCATTCCTGCGGGTGTGTTGAGCTTTTCATCTGCTCTGCGATGATGGCTATAGGTGTATAGGCTGACTCATCCACAGGAACGAAACCACCGATGGAATCGTTGATTTTGCGGGCATGGGTCAGGTTGATGAATGCATAATCCACTTCGCCCGCGATAACATATGATGCTGACTGCGGTACGGTAGCCACCACAAGCAGTTTCGGTTCCAGTTTAGTGAATAAATCCTTGTTTCTTAGATATTGCAGGGCCGCTTTTCCGTAAATTGCCCGTTTGGTGTCCGGCAGGGATATGCGGGATATGTCTGCAGCGAGCAGGTCCTCGGGGGTACTGAAGTTTTTTCCCTTGGGATAGGCTATAACCAGCCGTCCACGGCCAATCTTCTGTATTGTCGTATATTCCAGCGAAGCTTTGTCCAGAAAGGATTTATCACCAATAACCAGATCAACAGAGCCGCTGTTTCGGGCTTGGGCGGTGACTCGGGCCATGTTGCCGTAGACTAATTCAATCTTGTTTCCGGTTTCCTTGGTGAATGTATCACTCAACTCATCAACGAGGGAACGGTATCCGGCTCCGGAGGCAATGACTATTTTGGCTTGAGCAGCAGCTGGTGCAGCGAGCAGAAAGAGAAGCAGCAGGGTAAATATGTTACGCATGGGTATTCCTTTGTTGTGAAAGTTAAGCCGCAGGAGGCGAAATCAAATTATTCAATAGTGCAGAGCGCATTAGATTGGATGGCTCTGGACAGAACCTTCGCCGCTGTCGCTCCAGCCATTCCGGTGATTCATGACCGTTTTCAAGCACAAAAATGGAATCAGCCAGATAGTAGGCTTCCTCAAGATCGTGGGTCACGTGGATAATGGGGATATTCAGTTCTTTTTTCAGCTCCCGAAGTTCCCGGCGCAATCCTTCGCGGGTTGCTATATCCAGTGCTGAAAACGGTTCATCAAGCAGGAGAAGCACGGGCTCACGGGCCAGTGCCTGACAGAAGGCCGCCCGCTGCCGTTCTCCGCCGGAGATATTGACCGGTTTGCTCTCCGCAATGTGGGAGATGCCGAATTTCTCCAGCAGGCCGGGGACACATTCTTTATCCACGGCGGCAAAGGCCACGTTTTTGCGTACATTGAGGTGCGGAAAAAGGGTGTATTCCTGAAAGACAAGTCCCAATCCTCGTTTCTGGGGCGTGGTGAAGGTTCTGCTTGCAGTATCCACCCATATTTTTCCATCAAGCGAGATGTTACCGGCATCCGGTTTTTCCAGCCCTGCAATGATGCGTACCAATGTGCTTTTCCCGGCCCCAGACGGACCTACCACTGCGGTTAGAGTTCCGGGTCTACAGTCGAAGGCCACATCCAGCGCAAAGTTGGGCAACTCTTTACGTATGTTGATTTTTAAGGTCATGATCTGCTCCGGCTTACTCTGTTCAGACGGTTGATTGCCAAAAGGGCCAGAAAGCTGACCGGGATTATTGCCAGTGACATGTACATGGCGTCGGCATAACGCATGGCTTCCACTGCTTCATAGATGGCGATGGAGGCAACTTTGGTAGATCCGGGAATGGACCCGCCGACCATGAGGATGACCCCGAATTCCCCGAGGCTGTGGGCAAAGACCAGCATGGCCGAGGCCGCCAGTCCGGGCAGGCTGTTGGGCAGGACCACCCGAAAGAAAGTGGCTGTGGACGAGAGTCCCAGAACAGCGGCATTCTCCAGCAGCCGGAAGTCAAGCTTCTCAAAAGCGGCCCGCATGGGCTGTACCGCAAAGGGAAGATTGTAGACCAGCGAGGCCAGCAATATGCCGGAAAAGCTGAAAACCATGCGTTCCCCGGTCAGGTCCCGCCATAGTCCCCCCAGCGGTCCTTGCGGTCCCATGGCTATTAGCAGCCCGAAACCGAGAACCGTTGGAGGAAGAACCATGGGGAGAGAAACAACAGCGTCAACCATGCTTTTGCCTTTGAAATCAAGGAAGGCAAGAATATATGCTATGGGTGCGGCTACAACCGGGATAAGCAGGGTTGTAGCCACAGACAGTTTTGCCGAGATATATAGCGGGTAGAAATCCATTAATCATACCCGTATTTTTTCTTGATGGAAGCCACTTCAGGGCTGGACATAAACTCGATAAATTTCGCAGCAGCAGCTTTGTGGGTGGAAGATTTGAGGATACAGGCGGACTGGATCACCGGAGGGGCTTCAGTAACTACATGAAATGCGCCCTTTTTACCGGTGGGGGTAAACATGGAAGAGTAGGCGCAGAACCCGCAGTCTGCAGCTCCGGTTGATGCAAACTGGAAAACCTGACTGATGGTCTGGGCATAGACCAGTTCCGGTTTGACTTTTGCCCACAGTTTCTCGTTTTCCAGGGCAACCATGGCCGCAGTTCCGTAAGGAGCAGTTTCAGTATTGGCGATGGCTATTTTGTGCAGTTTTCCACTTTTGACTGCTTCCTGCCAGCTTGTCCCGATTTTGTTTTTATCAAGTGACCAGAAGACCACTTTTCCCTTGGCATATACAAAGGGAGAGTCGGCTAAGCCGTCTTTGAACAGCTTTGCCGGACGGCGTTCATCAGCGGACAGGAAAATGTCGAAGGGCGCGCCGTTGACTATCTGGGCGTATAGTTTTCCGGTGGAGGTATATGTGGCCCGTACATCAAGTCCGCTTGTTTTTTTGAAGGCCGGGATGATTTCTTTCATGGCGGGCATGAAGTTGGCAGCCTGTGCGATCATGAGGTCGGCGGCTTGGGCCGAGACGGGCAGGGACAGCAACAGTATGAGTAAGAGAGAGCTAATACGTTTCATTTCATATTCTCCATTTTCAATTTGTAGTCTACCTGATTTGGCTTTATCAGTATCTTATGTTTATGCAGGGGAAGGATTAATTTTCAAACCGGTCACGCGTTTATTTAAAAACGTGACTGCTCGAAGGGTTATTGCTGTGGCTGAAAAAACAGGTGGGGCCCGAAATTCAAAGGGCGGGGAAACAAAACTTGCTCCGTCGGAAGTGTTCGATGTTCCAGACAATATTCTTCATCTGAATAGAAAAGAACTTGCTGACCTTGAAGATGTATTCCGCCGCTGGAAGGAGGGGACTGTCCGTGCTGATTATGCGAGGTCCCGCACAAGGGTCTTTGGTTTGTTCCTGATTTTGCGTCATACCGGAGCCAGACTGGGCGAAATAATAAAACTGGATGAACGGAAAGATATTGATTTGGCAAGGGCGGTTGTCATCCTTGGCAGAGATGCCCAGCAGCGCGAAGTCCCCCTTCCTCAAGCCGTTTGCAGGGAACTGAAAGGGTTGATTGACGGTCCCATGGGTGTTGGGTTGGAAGGTAATGTTTTTCATCTTGATCCCGGCTACATCCGCCGAATTTTTTATGAACGTGCCGGGGAATGCGGGCTGGATCGCAAAAAAGGTGCTCCCTCTGTGCTGCGCCGTTCGCGGGCAGTTGAGATGCTGCGCAACGGTGTTCCGCTGGGGGTCGTGCGCAAGGTTCTCGGTCAATCTTCAGCTGATCTCGCGGCGGTCTTTCAGGAATGGTCTTCCGGGGATGTTCAGAATATCGTCCGGCGCATGGCACTTGAAGAAAACGCACTTAAATCAAGTGCCCGGAACACCTTCATAGGCCATGTCAGTTCCATTCACCGGGATGGGGTGCTGGCTGATGTGGAGTTTGAAACAGTAGAAGGATTCAGCATCAGTTCAGTAATTACTCTGGAGAGTCTTTACAAACTTGGGCTTGAGCCGGGAATTTCAGTCTCGGCTACAGTGAAGGCTCCACTTGTTGCAGTGCGGCCTTTGAAAGGAATGGGGACAAGCTCACGTAATTGTGTCCCGGCTAAAGTAACCTCCATTAAGCAGACCGAAGTCTTGGCCGAGGTTTCCGGTGAATCAGCCGGAGGCACAAAAATGTGCGCGCTGGTTACTTCATGGTCAATTGAGGAAGAAGGGCTGTTTGAAGGAGCGGATGTTGAATTCTGCTTCAAGGCATTGTCTGTGGTTCTGCATGCAGTCTGATTTTTTGTTGTATTTAGCTGGTTTTATAATAGTATAGAATATTCATCTTGGCATAAATATGATCGGGTGTTTTTCAAATCTGAATCACAGGTGGTGCGCGTGCGTTCTTTTTTGGCTATACTTTTATTTATTACATTTAGTTATGTTTTGTGTCCTTCTGTTGTTTATTGCGCGGACAGTAAGGATTTGTCCGGACCGATGGACGTTGTTTTTATCAATCCCGGCAAGTCCGACCCTGCTGATCCAACCGGTGGATTCTGGCTGGAAGTAAGTTCCTTCATGCAGGCTGCTGCCGATGATCTCGGTGTTGAGCTGGAAATTATTTATTCCGAACGCAACCATCTGATGATGCGCAAAAAAGCTGAGGAAGTGCTTAGCCGTGAAGATCTGCCCGATTATTTGATAGTGGTTAATGAAAAGCTTGCCGCCGGTGGTATTGTTGCCCTTGCTGATGAAAAAGGGGTCAAGGTTTTCAACATAATGATGGACTTTTATGGCAAGCAGGCGGCAAAGCTGGGGAAGCCGAGGGAAAAGTATAAAAACTGGATCGGCGGGTTAGTCCCGGATAACCGCTGGGCCGGAAATAATCTGGCTACCGAGTTGATTAAAAAAGCACGGAAACAGGGTGTTGCTGATAAGGATATAAGGTTACTTCCCATAGCCGGAGATTTCGTCACGCAGGCAACTCTGCTCCGGAATGAAGGTTTGGCCTATGCCCGGGCTGATTTTTATGAGTCGACATTTCTGCCTGAAATTCATTGTTTTTGGCGTAAGGACAAGGCCTATGAACTTGTCAGGAAATTTATCAAGCGTGATCCGGAAGTGAATGTGATATGGGCTGCCAATGATCCTATGGCACTGGGAGCAATAGACGGAATAAAGGAGAATGGCCTTAAGCCGGGCAAGGATGTTCTGGTCGGTGGAATCAACTGGGACAAACCTGCTCTTGAGGCGGTAAGGGACGGGCTGCTGACTCTTTCCATAGGTGGTCATTTCATGACTGGAGGCTGGGGGCTGGTCATGCTTTACGACTACCATCATGGTTTCGACTTTATCGAGAAAAGCGGACCGATGATCCGCAAGAGGATTTTCTGTGTGATTGATAGCGGCAATGTGGATGTTTTTTTGCAGAAATTCGGTGCTCGCGATTGGAGTAAAGTTGATTTCAAACGTTTCTCAAAGGCTTGTAATAAATCTTTGAAAGAATATGATTTTTCAGTTGGTGCTCTGATCAAGAATTAAAAAGCAGTTATAAAAAAACGGAGCTTGGTTGTAGGGAATGAAGGATTATGCTACTCAGGGTAAAACCTAAAATTAATCAATGGAGTTGAACCATGGCAGAAAGAACAGGTATAATCACATTTCAGGGCAATCCCCTGACACTTCTCGGTAATGAAATCAAAGTTGGTGACAAGGCTCCTGAATTTACTGCAACCGACAATGAACTCGGTCCCAAAACCCTAGCTGATTTCGAAGGCAAGGTGTTGATCCTTAGCGCAGTACCTTCTCTCGATACCCCGGTCTGCGACATGGAGACCCGCCGTTTCAATAATGAAGCAGCATCCCTTGGTGAGGACATCAAGATCCTGACCCTGTCCATGGACCTGCCTTTCGCGCAGGCCCGCTGGTGCGGTGCTGCCGGTGTTGAAGCCGTACAGACCCTTTCCGACTACATGAGTGCATCCTTTGCAGAAGCCTATGGTGTGCTGATCAAAGAATTGCGTCTTCTGAGCAGGGCTGTTTTTGTGGTCGATAAGTCCGGCACAGTTCAGTACGTACAGTACGTAAACGAAATCACAGAAGAACCGGATTACAATGCAGCCCTTGAAGCGGCAAAAAAGCTGGTTTAAAAATAGTCTGTTAAGGAAAGGACTTTTCGCAGATTGCGGGAAGTCCTTTTTTATTTTGAGCTTGACCGCAAAATATATGCTAAGCTAAAGAAAGAACTTACCAAAAGCCAACGTAGCTCAGTCGGTAGAGCAGCTGATTCGTAACCAGCAGGCCGTCGGTTCAACTCCGATCGTTGGCTCCAGTTAAATCAAGGGTTTACATCTTATGGATGTAAGCCCTTTTTTTGCTCTGGCGGATTTAGTTGCTGTATTAGTTGTTGTATTGTGCTGAGCTGGAATAGTCCCCGGATTGGCCTCTCAAAGTTTTTGCGAGGATATGCTGTTTGGGGCCAATGGTTCTGGTTTCGCAAGAGAAAAGCCCCTTCATTGGCAACTAATTGATATTATTCATGACAATGTTTATGCATGCATTGTCATAAGTCATGGTTACGCTGTTTTGTGGCAGCTAGAAGAAAATTGTTATGGGATTATAAGCTCAGTGAGGTATATATGAGTTCATCGGATAAAAAAGTTATAGATGCAGGTGATGTCTATCAGGATGATTACATTTGTTTTAATGGGGAAAAGATAAGTGTTGCCGAGCTCGCAAAGGTACTAAATCTCAGTCCTGAACAAGTCGTTAAAATGGTAGATTCTCCGCCAGATGATCATTGGTACAATGGCCCAAAGGAGAATGATAGCAGCAATTGGGTTGTTGCCGATGATGTTCGGAAACAGCTTGGAATGCAGAAGGTAGATTTTTGTGAACTGTTGGATGGTGAGATTTTTTTGACCCGTTGGGATGATGACAAGAAAGATTTTTTTAAAAAAGTCGGTAAGAAGGGGCGTTTTTTTGAGCGTAATGAATTGACCCTTGTCCACATTCACATCGTTTCCTACCTCATATTCTGCTACAAATATGATTTGAAGCCAATTGCAGAGCCTACAAATGAACAGCTTGAAAGGGTCATTAGAGAGCTTAGTACTCGTATTGAAGAGCGTGACGCTGAAATCGAAGACCTAGAATCTGGTCCCCCTTCTTCGAAAAAAGTTTTGGATAGACCAATGACTCCAGAGGAAAAAGAGGCGAAACAGGAGGCTGAATATCAAAAGGTTGCAATAATCGTAAATGCCGTGGTTTCTATCATCGATGAGTGGGACAAGAAGTCAGAAAATAATAAGTCTGTGAAGTTAAATGGGTTTAGTGAAAAATATATCCAGAATATAATAAGTCCTGAGATCAAAAGGCCATTAAGGAGAAGGATTATACGTGCGCTTACAAGCGCAAGACGTATGACAAAACGGAGTCCGGGAGGTGAGAAAAGTCCTAAATCATAACTCGCCACTAATAATTTTGTATTCGCATTGAATTCATCCCTTCAGCTTCCCATTGAGAGCTGTCTCAGTTCTTTGTTGGCATAAATCGCCGTATTGAAATAATTAGATTTTTTATGGAATTCAATTTCAATACGGCGATTTAACTTTTTGCGTGATCTGGATAAAAATTGAATCATTTCGAGATTTTAGTATTTTGTTTTCACAGCGAGAACGCACACCGCGAAACAGTCCACGGGGGTATGGAGAAGGACAACCAAAGATCCATTAAATTCCCCAGTATAAAATGCGCAGGTGTCTTAAAAAAACGACAGGAGGTGCTCGCGTGGGACCATAGCTTATTAACAAGTAAGTCCAGAAAAAGATTAACGCAGATGGACAAACGAGCATCAGGATACAGCCGGATCGTTTAAATCCAGCAAACCGAGTTCTTTTACCAAGCCCAGCCCAGATGTATGGAAAGCTAGGCAAAATGGGCAGTGAATTAACAATTTAATTGAAGGAGAAAGAAGATGAAAATGAACAGTGAAATTTTGGACCGGGACAGAAAGTTATACAGCTGTGAAGACGTTGATGAACTTGCAGTTCCAGAGATGACCGAAGAAGAAGAGCGTGAGCTCTTTAAAAATGTGAAAATTAGTAAAATAAGGAGTGCCTTTGTCCATGTTGCCCATTCCCAAGGAACTGAAACCTTTAACGGAACTCCTTGTGCTTATGGAGCATGCTTGGACTATACGGATGAAAATGGAACTCGTCAGAATAAATCCATACAGGGCGTGACCATGACTGAAAATGCTCTTTGGTGCGAAATGTATGCTCTTGCCATTGCTTTAAATCAGGTCCCAACGGGAGTACATACGCTTGTTTTCAGTGACAATCCATATCTCATCGACCCATTTGCAGAAAATTGGATTGACGAATGGAAAGCCAATGATTGGAGAACTGATTCAGGGCTGGTCGTACAAAACCTGTCGCTCTGGCAAGAGCTATACAGCCTTGACCTTGAGCTTCGCGCTGGATGGAGCAAGGGCGGTAATTCAGAAATGGAGAAAAGAGCCAAAGAACTTGCCGATGGAGCCCTTATCGGTTTTGAAAGCCCTGTTTTAAGAAACAGCAGAAGGAACGCCTTGCTGGCATAGAACTTCTACTGGAAGTCAGGAGAAAGCAGTCATCTCTATCACCACAAAGGAGATGGCCGCTTTCAACCTGAAAAAATCAGTCTCTGCCTTTAGCTGTTTTGGAAGTCTTGAGGCGAGACTCAGTAATAAACCATCCCATAAAGGGACGCGTGTTCTGAAAGTCTACATTAAAGGCTTGTGCTGGCGGAAGTCAACTTAAGTCGGACTTTCAAAGGATGTGAAAATTTATTTGGAGAAAACAAATGTCTAAGTATCTAAAAGGTAAAGAAGAATATAAGAACAAATATTGTCCGGTTGAGCGTAAAAGCGCGATCACAAGAACCCCGGAATTCGAGAAGAAAAAGCTTTGCACACACTCACTCGATATCGGTCTGATTTGCGACCATGGGTGTCTGTATTGTTCAACCCCCACGATTGCTGCCGCTCGGACAAATTCCATTTTTAAAAAGAATGGAACCACTGGTCAAAAAGCGCATAATGCCCAGATTGCTTATGTCGATCTGGAAACACCGGAAAGGGTCAAAGCCGATGCCAAGAAGCTCACCAGCAGCGATACGGTGATGCTCTGCACCAAGGTAGACCCGTACAGTCCTGCCGTGCAGGAACTGGGCTTATTTCGGGATTGCCTGAAAAACCTGCTTGAGGCCAACTCTGAGTGTAAGGTCCGAGTTCTCTCAAAAAATGCAGGCATTGTGGATGTCCTGTCTGATTTTACTGATTACGCAGACCGTATCTACTTCTCGCTGAGCATTACCGCTCCGCCTGAATTGCAGGAGTTCATTGATATTGTTGAACCCAACACTTCGACCATTCAGGAGCGCATTGATGGGATCAAGAGAGCGAAAGAGCTTGGCTTCAACGTCTTCGGCATGATTTGCCCTTGTATGCCGGGAGTTCTTAATTCGGAGAGTCAGCTTCAAGCTGTGCTGGATGAAATTGTTCCATTAAAGCCGGAAGCAGTTTGGCTGGAGCCTGTTAACGGCAGGGGGCCGGGGCTTAAAAATATGGTTGCTGCACTGAGTGCTGCCGGGAAACATGATTGGGCCAAGCCGATTAATGACATTCGAAATAAAAAGAAGCATGACGTATACGCTGCGGCACTGATCAACACAATTCACTCAGTCCACCAGAATGTTTGCCCTGAAACCATCTTCAACATTCTGGTTTATAATGACGGAATGGCTCTTCAGGATATGCTTGAAGACGATTCTGATGTTATCTGGTTGAAGAACGAGCCGAGGAAATTGAAAAATCAAGTTCGTGTGCCCTGCCATGAATCTGGGGCTGACTTCGGTGTCCATAACACCCTTGGCTAGATGAACTGGCTTCAGGGGTAGGCCCTCGAAGCCTTAGCCTACTATATTGCATTCTGTTTGTGGCTCGTCCCGTGGTTCCTTATGTGAGGCGGGTCACAAACAGGACTTTACAAAAAACACCACGTCCTCGTGGTGCCATAAAAATACTGTGGCTTGATCCTCTTGAATTCAAGCCCCTCCCTTTAACATTTAAAAGAGGATGTACTTTGTACATGGAAAACTTAACATTAAAAATTGCCGGATCTCGATGAAAGAACGGCACAGGTGGCTATGGACTTGTGGTTGAAGATGGCTATCAAAAAACTTGTTTTGCTCAAGGCTGCCAAGATACAACTGCAAACAGAATGGTTCTTCATGCATTAATAGCAGGTTTACAAAAAGTACCACTCAATGCTCATGTCTCCGTTTGGAGCAATCAGCAGTTCGTTATTAATGCTTTTCTCGAAAATTGGATTAACGATTGGCAAAAAAAGAACTGGCATAATGTGGAACACGTCGACTTATGGATAGAGATAATAAGCCTTGTTGGTTGCTTGGAAGTTGAATGGATTAAGGCTGAATCCAAACAGCTGACAAAGGCTAAAAAGCTTGCTCGCACTGCATCTAAGGTTGACCATGCCCCCATGGATGAAGATCTGAAAAGAACTTATAAAATGTAATAAATTGGGCTGCTCTTGAGCATTTGGGAGCGGTCCATACAACCTTAAAGGAACTTATAATGAACTGAATGTATTCAAAGCCGATTAATTTCGGCAAATGGACAACTGATGAAATCTTCGAACTTACTGTTAACGAACTTTACGAAGAACTGTTCAGCAATTGCCGTTTGGCACAGCGGGAACGGAAAATTAAAACCTCGACCAAGACCCATTTGAAGGTCTTCCTGCTGAACCTGTATGCCTGCCATGCGGAAGACCCAGCCCTGTGCATTGGTGTTTCTTTATCTAAAAACACTTACACTGGGTCCAGAATTAAATTCGACCACATCATAGCTAGATACACCCCGACCAAGCGAGTTTTTGATGCCTTAATTGCTGCTGGGTATGTCCATTTCAAAGCAGGATTTTGCAACCCTAAAACGGGTGCTGCACACACATCCAAGATTTGCTGGGCTTCAAAACTGGAAGACATCTTTGCCAGCTTAAATATGAACTTGTACACGGCATACACCCAACGCCCAGCAGTAATCCTTCGAGATACCGACAAAAAAGAAATTCCTTTTGCCGAAACATCTTCCACGGAAGCAATGAAAAAGCAGGTTGAAGAAATTAATGAAATGGTGAGTGCTTTGAGCTTGGATTTTCCACTTACTGCCGAGCAGAAAGAAAATCTTATCAACCGTAAATGCTATCCCGATTTTTCAAGGAACCGTTTGACCAGAATTTTCAATGTTGACTTTGACTCTGGCGGACGATTCTATGGTCATTGAATAATCGGAATCCCCAAAGAATATCGATCATTGCTGAAAATGAACGGAAATACCGTGGTAGAACTTGATTATTCAAATCTGCATCCACGTATGCTGTACGCCTTGAAGGGAATTGCTTTCAAAGGTGACTGCTACGACCTTGAAGGTTGAACTGGGAATTTTCGCCCTATTGTGAAGAAGGCCATTAACACGCTCATCAATGCAAGGGATGACGATAAGGCACTGCAATCTTTGCTGGATGGACGTAAAATGTCATCAGAAACGCGGGAACTGTTTCTGAGGGCGGGCATCCTCTATGTGAAGGATAAAAAGGTCAAACAGAATCGAAAGTTGGTTCGAGAGCTTTTCGCAAAAGTCAAAGCCAAGCATGCCCCAATCTCAGAGTATTTTGGAACAGGCGAAGGTGTAAAACTTCAAAAAATCGACTCTGACATGGCTGCTAGCATTATTCTTCGGTTATGGCGAAAAGGAATCAGCTGCCTTTCCTTGCATGACAGCTTCATCGTAGAGGAGCAAAATGAACAGGAGCTACTTTCCCAGATGGAACTGGCATATTACGAAAGCTTCTCGTTACCACCAATGATCGATAAGAAGTATTAATGCAATGAAACCTCAATCAGTACAAATCTACTAGATAACAGTATAGTACTTGAATGGTATTAGGTATAGAGAGTGTATTGAATAATAAATTAATATTCATCAACAATAAATTAAATATTCATCAACAATTAACTAGCAAGAAGACAAATAGGCTTCATTAGAGGTCTTTAACCAGAGAGCGAAGCTATATCTGGTTATGTCGCTTAAGAATAAGGGTGTAATCTCACTGGTTACACCTTTATTTTTTTTTACCCATAGATCGCCCGTGAAATAGCATAAAAGGTGCGCAGGCTGTCCTCATCAGACTCCTTAATTCTTGCAATCAGCATAGCCTTCATTTCGTCTACTCCAATCTGAAAATCTTCCAGAGCAAAGAGGTCGGAGACAGACATATTTAAAGCCTTCGCCAGTGTTTCAATACTTGCCAGTGAAAGGTTTCTTTTACCACGCTCGATGTCTGAAATGTATTGAATAGACATATCTGACCGTTCCGCCAAATTATCCTGAGTCATATCCATTCTACGGCGGATATCCCTTAGTCTTTTCCCAAATGCAATTTGTAGTGATTCCATCATCGCCTCCTCATGGGAGACAATGCTAGAGAATGGTTCAGCGGTTAAACATCAACGTAGGTATGAATTTTGCTTCTATATATTCGACTATTGACGAATATATTTCATTCTTACGTTGATTCCAGTTGCCCCAAGGGATTCCTTGGAAATGTGAGTAGGTAAAAAGTTCCCGCTGAAGAGATTGTAGAAAATGACGCTGACGATAAATCACAATTTAATGGCATCTTCTGCCGCCCGATCCCTGAGTGAGCATTATGGATCACTAGGGGTGTCAACCCGTAGGCTTTCGTCTGGTTTGCGTGTTGGCACAGCAGCAGATGATGCAGCCGGTCTTGCTGTTCGGGAATTAATACGCAGCGACATTGCATCCAACCAGCAGGGATTACGAAACGTCAATGATGCTATCTCAATGATTCAGGTTGCAGACGGTGCCTTATCCGTAATCGATGAAAAGCTTATCCGTATGAAGGAGCTTGCTACCCAAGCCGCCACAGGCACCTACAACGCTAACCAGCGGCTGATTATCAATGCCGAGTTCCAAGCCATGAAGCGCGAAATCCAGCGGATCAGTGAAGCTACGGATTTTAACGGAATCAAGGTCATTAATGACGATGTGTTGAAGTTTGAAATTGACCCGCAGCAGGTTAACACTTCTGGTTTTGGAGACGCTGCCAATACTGAGGGGAGTCTTATTACCTACAAGGGGAATTTGTATGCTACTGACCAACGGAGCCGTGTTTATCGCTATGATGATGGAACATGGAATCGTATTAGCACAGGCACTGACAACAGACTCAGTGACAACGGCACGTACTCAGGATTAAGAATTGTTGACGAAAAGCTTACCGTAAATGTTCAGGATTCGGTTGATGGTGCTAAAGTTTTTCAAATGGATAACAATGGCAATTTTGCTCAGATCATAACAGACGGCATTGATGGCAACAGCGACAACTACCGTGCAGTTCTTGAAGAGTTCAGCGGGGAAAAGTTTGTCACAGTAAACAACGCAACTAATGGTGCAAGCCTGTTCAGCTACGAGAATGGTCAGCTTAACCCGATTGCTGAGGACGGCTTCGGTGATGCCAACAACATATCCCTTAACGTAACTAACTATAATGGAAGAATATTTGTAGGATCAAACAACGCTACAGGAGCAATATTTAAAGAATATGATCGACTGACAGAAACGTGGGAAGATATTTCACTGGATGGGATTAATGCCAATGACAGAAATATAAATTTTACAGAAGTTGATGGGAAGCTTTACGTTACAACCAGAAATACTGTTGAAGGTTCCAAAGTTTATAAACTTAATGAATTCGGCTGGAAAACCATAACCTTAGATGGTTTTGGTGATCCAAACAACAGCTACGCAAAAGTCTTTAATGCTGCTGGCAAACAGGTTGTTTCGGTACGTAATGATGCTGATGGAGCTTCTCTGTATTCCCTTGAAAAGACAGGACCTAAGCTGCTTGAATCAGGAGGGCTTGGGGATGTGAACAACCGGATCATCGACAACATCACAACGAATGGTACTGAGGTCTTTGCTTCAACCTACAACCCTGTTTCTGGAATGCAGATTCTAAAGATCGGTGATGTTGAAAGCAATGGCCCACTTATCCACTTCGGAGCAGGCAATGATTCCGCTGAAGACTACTACCGCATTACTTCTGGCGATGCTGGCATATCTGAATCAGGACTAGGCATTGGCAATCTTAACGTAGCAAGCCAGACAGCAGCGCAGTACTCCCTTTCCTACCTCGACACTGCCATCATCAAAAAAGACCAGATACGGGCAAACCTCGGCGCAACTCAAAACCGTCTCGAAAACACCGCCACCAATATTTCCATCCAAGCCGAAAATTTACAGGCTGCCGAATCCCGAATCTCAGATGTGGATGTAGCCACAGAAATGACCGAATTTACCCGCGAACAGATTTTAACACAGGCAGCAACGGCAATGCTTGCGCAGGCAAACTCACTACAGCGGACTATATTAAAGTTAATAGAGGGATAGCATATGGACAAGAAAAGCCGCTCCATATCCCAAATACAGAACGGCTTTCACAGCAGCTACACTATTCAAATTTAAAGCTATTGCCTTCCGGTTGCTTATTACAAGCCACAATTTTGTAATGGAAGTTATTATCTATCACAGGGTCTTTAGTTCCGGCGGCAACCTCTGCCTCTCACAGCTTTACCAAAAGAGCTATATACCCAGATAGTGAGTAATCGGATTCAAAACTCCATTGGCGGATATTGGCATACGACCGCTTATCCAGATACACCATTAAGGACTTATCCCGTTTCATAAGCCAGCCCTACTTAAGGTTCCTGTCTGCAAGGTTCTTGGTTAGTTTAATGATTTCCTGCCTGTAGACACGGTTTTCCACAGCCGTTAATGCAAAATATCAAGCAGCAACTGCTGCATATGCTACCTTTACGTTCTTGTCCTCTTCATTAAGCACCTGCATGAACACATCCTTTGGGCTAAGGTGTTCACTTCCTTCGTTGGTAATCAGGTACTTTTTGCATAATGTCATATCCATAATATTCTCCTATTAACTTATTATATATATTTATAATAAAAGTATTTTTTCAAACACAATGAATGTGCTTTTTTCTTCCAGAAAATTCATGCCGAAAGTAAAGCACTTTCCATATAGGTTAATATTATGATTCGTATTAACAGTTCATATAACACTGAAAGCACTTACTACTGAGAACTAAAGAGCAATGGTAGGAAGTTAACTGTAAAGCTAGAGTGTAGCCTATCTTTGCAAAGTGCTTACTCTTGAAAAAATGTATATGTAGGGTTGTTTTGTGTTTTGCTTTACATATGTAAGGTCTTTTCCTAGAGGTTGGTTAACACCTTTTGGAGGAATTACATATGGGACAGAAGATCGGATACGTGAGAGTGAGTAGCTTGCTCCAGAATTCAGAACGCCAACTTGCCGATGTACAGCTTGACCGAATTTTCGAAGACAAAATTTCCGGCAAAGACCGAGAACGCCCAGCCCTAAATGACTGCCTTAGATATATACGGGAAGGAGACCGACTTTTTGTCCATTCTATAGATCGGCTGGCCCGTAACCTGAAAGACCTGCAAAGTATTGTAGAGGGGCTTTCAGAAAAAGGAGTTGCGGTCCACTTCATAAAAGAAAACCTTATTTTTGACGGGCAGGTTTCCCCGCTACAGAAATTGATGTTTCAAATGCTGGGTGCTTTTGGTGAATTTGAACGCAACCTAATTCGTGAACGTCAGGCCGAGGGGATCGCAATCGCCAAGCAGAAAGGCAAATACAAAGGGCGGAAACGGGCATTGAGTGATGAGCAGGTAGCAGAGATTAAAGAACGCATAGCCAGCGGGGAAAAGATTGCTCACTTGGCGCGGGAGTATGGGGTTTCGCGGGTGACGGTTTATAAGAGTATAGAATGATGGTTTATTAGCAGTTGCATACATTTAAAAATAACAACGAAATCACCAGAGGACAAAGCAAGGCGTCCTTTTGTAGGGGCGGCTTCATTTTACATGGGGGGCGTGGTCTCAAGGGTAAGTAGTGTCTGTAGTTTGGTTAAAAACCTTTTAGATAGATATTGTGTTTTTTAACTAGCCTTGAAAATCGGGAGCGGTCTATACCGAGCAATCTCGCAGCCTTACTTTTGTTATGTGTAGACTCCCATGCCGCAGTTATACGTGGGGCTATAGTGTTTCGAATCGCTTCGTCAAATGTTGAACCCTCATTTGTTGAAAGCATATTTTTTGTGTCTGGGAGACTCGGCAAGAGGGAATTCTCAATATCTTGTATCGAAATAACTGGTCCGGCAGAAAAAACCAGCACGGCCCGTCGCAGAGTAAAGTCCAGCTCACGGATATTGCCGGGCCAATGGTGCTGTAGCAGCTTGTTTTTAGCTCCAGCAGAAAGAGTTCTCGGCGTGAATGATGCTGTTTGCTGAATCTCTTTCTTGTTGATTTTGTCAAGTAGGCCATTAATTAATAGCGTCAGGTCTCCTTCGCGTGATTTGAGGTTGGGTAGTGGGAGGTTTGCACCAGCTAGCCGGTAGAATAGGTCTGCACGAAATCGCTTTTCCTGAACTTCGTTGATCAGGTGCTTGTTTGTCGCTGCTATGATTCTTACGTCGACTTTAATGTTTTTTACGCTGCCGACTCTTGTTATGTTGTTATTTTCCAGTGTCAGTAACAAGCGTGTCTGGAGCGATAGGGGAAGTTCTCCTATTTCATCTAGGAAGAGGGTTCCTTCATTAGCTTCTTCAAAGACACCTTTTCTTTTGTCAACACCAGATGCTACGTTTTTTTCTATGCCGAATAATTCCGCCTCAACCAGTGATTCTGTCAGGCCGCCACAGTTGAGGTGGATAAATGGATGCTCTTTTCTCTCGCTCTCATCATGAATGGATCGGGCTAGCAAGCTTTTCCCAGTTCCCGTTTCACCTTCCAGGAGGATGGGGATGGACCTTTTTGCCAGTATTTTTGCCCTGCTTAGCACTTCTCTCATCTGGCTGGATCTCGCAATTATGTTTTGGAAGGTAGCTGGAGAGTTTGCCTGGTCAGGCTCCAGAGTGAGTAACTCCTTATCTGTTCTGTGCAGTATTCCGGGTACGAAATCAATTGAGATCTCGAAAGGGAGATTAATTATTTTGGGGGGCATGTCGCGCGATGCGTCAACCAAATTTGTAGGGATAAAGCGTGTTTTTGCTAAGAAAATCCATACAGCATGCATGGCTGCTGTTCCTGGTCTGATGTAGAGATAGCGTTCATGATTTGGATGCGCCTTAACTATGTTGTCAAGCATACCTGCACAGATTGTGAATATTTCCTCATGATCGTTTGGGTTCTCCAATTTCACGGGATAAGTTTTTAAATCTATATCTTGATTTGTCTTAAGCTCTTCTAGTTCGTTTTTTGCTTCAGGATAGTTGTCGTCGTAGAGCAGTGCTATGGTATCAAATTTATTCTCTTCCCAAAAGATGGCCGCTTTAAGGTCGTCCCAGTTCACAATGCGTTTGCCGCTGAGCTCGTCCATTCTCATGCCTACCCAGCTAATTAGTATTTTATTCATTTTTTACCTCGATTGAAGTCATACACTTTTGATCGATTTCAATCAATTGGTAGCGATTGTGTTTTGTGTGTTTGTTTTGCGACGTCTATTTAGTTTTTAAAATTAATAGCTTAGACTGGAGTTCTGATTTTGGCATGTGTGTTGCTATGTGGGGAGTAAGGCTTGATTACGAGCTTTAAAAAACGCAGGAGTAACGATGAAGCCCCACAGATACCTCAATGTCCAAAGTGATGAGACCATGACCGTGCTGTTTCGTGCGGACGACCCCTCTAAAGTGGTCGTTGTAGATGAACATGCCCATCCCTTGTTTGGCTTGCGGACTCCGGCCGACCTGCCTGAGGCTGTCGCCATGCTGGGAGACGATGCCGTAGCAAATCTTGAAAGTTGCGGATTCATCCAGACTTCACAGGGTGTTTCTGATGATTTTCAGACTTTAAGTAGCAAGCCTGCAAAAAAGATTACCTTTAGGCTGTTTGCAACCCTTAATTGTAATTCCGCCTGTAGATATTGTTATCAGAAGCACGAAGGCCAGAGAGTTATGAGCGCTATGGATTATGAATCTATTTTGGCTGCTGTCCGCAAGCAAGCAAAGAAAGGGCTTGATGTTCATATTGCCCTTTTTGGTGGAGAACCTCTTCTTGAAGCCAGCTTGCTGCTTCTATTTCTTAGCAGTTGCAGGAAAGAGTGTAAACGCTGCGGTGTCGAGTTCAGCGTATCAATAACGACCAATGGGCGGCTCATGGCCGATAGCATTTTGACGGAAAAGCTGCTGCAAGCCGGGGTCAAGCATTTTCAGATAACTGTGGACGGCACTGAGTCTGCACATAATTTCACTCGTCCAGGACTGCATGGGGAGGCCACTTATGGGGAAACTCTTGCGGGGCTGGCTAATCTGCAACAGCAAAATGAGAGTTTTGTCTGCATCATCAGAGTCAATCACAATGTTTTGACTTTCGGTTTTGATGCGCTGACTGAATTTCACAGGGATATGTCCTGTTTTGCCGGTGATTCACGATTCTGTGTTTATCACACGGCTGCGGCAGATTTGGGTGGCAACCCTGAACGGTCGTTGCTGTTGGATGATAAATCCGCAAAGGACACTCTTGCTAGAGCAAAGGAAATGTCGATTAAAAGCGGTCTTGCTCTTCATTCAGATTTTTACCGTCCTGGAGGACGAGTCTGTTATGCGGCTCTTCCCAATCAATTCGGCGTCTTGCCCGGTGGCAGGCTTATCAAATGTTCGGACGACATCTACGCAGATATTAATCAGGTTGGGCACCTTACTTCAGCCGGAGACTTGGAGCTGAACGAGAACCACGACCTTTGGGTTAGTGCTGAACCTGAGAAAAAGTGTGGCTCCTGCTCGGTTTTTCCCATCTGCCAAGGCCGGTCCTGCCCACTAAAAAGACTGCAAAACGGAACTCGTAGCTGTCCAGATGTTAAGACGGACGAGATGTTTTTTCTCCGGGCCATAAAATCCATGATGGTCCGGAGTAAATATCAGACAAAGGAGGCGTAATGCTTATTGTCTCTCTCCCGACTTTTGGGGGGCGTGATAGCTGAAATGGTAATTGCGGCTGTCGCTGATGCGCCGGGGGCGTATCCTAAATTGTTAAGGGCAAAGAAAACAAACACTTTCAATCGCGGAGCAATTCCGCAAGGAGATGCTATGAGCATACTCACTTTTGAATTTGGTCAGATTCAACATATGTCTAACGGCAACTGCGGCTGCTAAAGCCAAGGAGATAAAATATGGAAATGACATTTCCAGTAACGGGCACGTCCTTTAGGTTGAGTGTCGGTGTCCCTGCCCGCATTAGGGTTGGAACCGGCAATTCCACGGTAAGTGTCAGCGGCCCCGACATGATTGAAACCCGTATTAAGGGGAACAATGGCATTCCCTGCTTGATGATCAGAGGACGCAACCGGTTTTCGGTCATGGAAGAAAGTTTCATTGACTTGAGTCTTCCTGACGAAGAACTTGAGGATCTGACCATTGAAGCTGTTCTGGGTAAGGTGGAGTTGGATTGTCTGCGGACCTCGCAGTTAACCCTGAAGCTGTGTAAAGGGGACATTTTGCTCAGACAGGGGTGTCAGTTCTCTTTTTTGGGAATTAACCAGAAGCAGGGGGGTTTGTCCGCGCATTTGGGTCCTGAAGCGCGTGAAAGCCAGATTCGGCTCAATTCTGGAGAAGTTGAAGTGCACGCACCCGGCTTTGAAGGGGAAGTCCTTTGCAAGGTCTTCTCAGGCCGAATCGAAACCGATGATTGTCGAATGCGGGCCGTAAAATCTGAGCTTCGACTCAATGGCAATGATTGCGGACGTGTAATTGATCTTGAGTTGAAGCAGGGAACAGCCCGCCTTTTCCGCCGGAGCGAACTGGGAACACCCGAAACCAAAGGAGGTACGCATGCGTATCCTGCAACTGGATGAGTTTGGCACACACTTGGTTGATAACGGCAATTGCGGTTGTGACTGGTAAAAAAGTAACAACAATACAACTCCATATGGAGGAGGATATGTATATATTGACTTTGCGTCCGGAGTCCGGAGACTACTTGGATAACGGTAACTGTGGCTGTCTCGGTTGGTAAAAAACAGATCCGGGGAGAAATACATTTTTCCCCGGATTTTTAACCTGTAAAAACTTTGGAAGATTCAATCTGCCCGGGTCGAAATGAATATGACAGCTTAGGCGGCGTAAGCAGTAAAGGCTATAGTTGTAAAATGAATTGGTTAGAATCCATCTTTTGCAGAGGGGTGAATGTTTTTGGCAAGTATACTGGACTCTTAATAGTAAATATCATAAAAATACTGCATTTGACCTTAATTTAGTTGGAACGAAGGAGTGGGTATGGGCTTTAAGTACGATAAGCTGGATAGTTATAAAGGCCAGCTAAGTGATTCATGGACCACATTCAAAGACTGGCAATACCGGGAAGAGCAGAAAGAAAATGGTGTTCCTGTCATGGTTAATGTGTTGGAGGCTAGTAATTCTGATCACGCATATTTGGTAGGCAGATATCATGAAGAGGTAAGACGAATTTTTTTCAAAGTAAGCAACCTGCCAGACGCGTCCTTAGCCACTCTCTGTCTGGAGAGGGCTTTTAAAAGTACACTCAAGAATGGGTACCCGCTATATACCATTATAACCAAGGGCTGGTATTCTACGTCCTTGAATGATCTTTTTTCTGCTAATGCTAAATATAAAAGAGTTGGCGATCAGTACCGCCAAGAGTTTAGAAGTCCTAGAAAGAGAAGTAAATTGTGGCAAGCTCTTCTGCCTATTGCCCAGCTTCTCCAGCGAATGCAACAGGGCAAAATGTTTTGCCCTCCGCTTACTTTGAGTTCTTTGGTTTTTCTGGAAGAGAATATTCAGGAAGAAGAAAAACATGTTGCTGGATGTTTCAATTTCGAAGACCTGCGTCTGATAGGATTGGAAAAAACAATCCCGTTCGGGAGGCTTGAGTCAAAGGACATACCCAACTCTCTTGTACATGAGGCTGGGGCTCTCGTGCCGGTTGCCATATGGAAATCTCTGGCCGAAATTGTGATTGACATTCTGTTTGGTCCTTTACCTGACGGTATTTCAGCTGAAAAGATGGCAGAGTTCCGTATAGATGGTCTTGCTAAAGCCCTCCGGGATGGGAATCTTATCCATGAAGAGCACTCTCTTATTGACCAGATGTTAAACGCGCGTGACGATTTTTCATTAGGTGATGTCTGTGGTTCAATCGAAAAACTTTGCTATATGCGCTCTGGTGGAAGCAATAAACTTAAGGCGCCAGAAGAATTGTCTATTGTTTATTATAAGCATGAGGGGTTTGAAGGTTTGGTAGATAATGGTGAGCAGAGCCCCTTGTCTATGGAAGACAGGATAAATAAATACTTGGCTAAACGTATTAGTCAGGCGGTTGTGCTGTTTGATGCTGATGATTTGAGGAAAAATGGATCTTTTACTCTGTATTTTGACTGTGGTGATGGTTTGTATTTCAGGGGGGAACCGTATTTAGACAGGAATTTTAATGAACACACAACTTCCGTAATAGTTATAAAATTTCAGAACCGTCTAAATATATCCCCTGATTCGGCTGTGTCGCTCTATAATACCAAAATCACCTGCGCTAGCAGTCAGTCTCGTTGGAACGGAAATATTCCGATAACCGGACATGCTGACTGGGCGGAAGAATTAAAAAGAAGGGTCGGGTTGACCCGTAAGGCCAAGATGAAGGCCAAGGAACTTCAGATACTGGCAACTCTAGAGTTGGCTAACCAGCTTGAATCCCTGATGGCTTTTCTTGCTTTATACATATGCAGGGTCGAGAATGTTTATGAAAGGGCAGATGGCAAACTGGAGGTTTGCCTTGCCCCTTTGACAGATGGAATGCTTAATGAAATCTATGAAGATGACATCAAAGACCAGCTTAGTAAGGTTAAGGAAATTCAGGATGATATTCGCGATATTATGAATCAGAAGGGGGAGTATGGCGAGCATCTTTTCCGTCACTTAAAGGATCAACTTGAACGTCCTAACTACAGCTCGTCGAATCAACATAAAAGCTCGGAATTGTTGATTACTAACTGGGATACTGCGGGGTCGTTGTCTCTTAACCCCATGCGCGATGCGAAGTCTAATACAACTCTTGATGATGTTTCCTGGAAAGTGGATACAGAGGCTATTTATAGTGATAAGGCTACAACAATTAAGGCAGAGAGATTTCTGCAATTAAGCAGAAAGGAAAAAAGTATATTCAAGGAGGGCAGCTTCGTTTCAATCCGGACAAGAGGGCATTATGGGCAAATGGAAGTGATTAAACGCCGCACCGATGCTTTTGACCATTTAAAAAAATATGACATGCTCATCCAGCAATTGGTAAGTCCCAGCAAGAAAAACCCGGCGTTTATTGATTGTGATAATTTTCGAGAAATGGCTGAAAGCAGACTCTATGGGGGGGATCCGGACCCGGATAGAAGGCTTGATGAAAACAAAATGGCCATCATTGAAGATATATACCGTATGGCCCCGCTTTTTGCATTGCAGGGTCCTCCAGGAACAGGCAAGAGCGAAACGGTGTGCGCTGTGACCAAGATCATTTTTATGGAAGATCCGATGGCCCAGATTATGTTGACTTCCAGAGAGAATGATACGGTAAAAGAACTCTTGCGCAAGCTTTATTCTGAATCACAAGTATGGGGCGACAGGCCTATTTTCAAATTATCGAGTAAGATTCAGGCTAGCATGGTTGGGAGTCAGGAAAGTGAGAAAGGAAAGGAATCTTTTTTGGCCGTGTCTTTGGATGAACAGACTATGGAAATACTTAGGCACGCAGTAGAACAACAGAATAGTGCCAATATCTCTGGTGTGGAAGCAAATCTGCAGCCAATACTTATGAGATGGTCTGAATATTTGGAGGAAATTATTTCCAGGAGTGAAGCGCCTGCAGAAGGTCTGTCTTCTCGGCGATTTTTGTCGTCAACAGAAGGCATCAAATACCTAATGGAACAAAGTGCCAACTTAGTTTTTACCACTGCAAGTGATAAGGGTTTGGCCGAAATGGTTTCCAAGGGTTATATGTATGATTGGGCATTCGTAGAGGAGGCAGGTAAAACCCCCTTCTATGACCTCATCCTGCCTATGCTGGTTTCGCAGCGCTGGGTGTTGCTCGGTGATCCCCAGCAGTTGAAGCCTTTTCAGTCGACTGAATTCGAATCACTCATGCATAGATATAAAGAATCTGTTGAGATGCTTGAGTATATTAAGAAAATTGAAAAGGGAGGAAAGGACTACGTTTCACTACATAACGTGAAAGCCATTTTAGACGGCAAATGCGATGGTGTTTTGCCAGTTTCCGGAGGACGTGAGGAAGGTATTTTTGACCGGGAATGGATATTGCCCTTCAAAAAAATATTCGACTCGATCAACCCTCAGGATGAGACCCGTAGCAAACCTAATTCAGAGACTGCGGCTGCATTAAACGTTGTATACCGAATGCCACCTATATTGACTGAATTAGTTAACCAGTTTTACGAAGAAATAGATTTAAAGCCTGCGCCCATGACTCGTGGTGAAGGGAAATATGGACCTTCTCCTCAAAAATCTAATCCGGTGACTAGCCCTGCATTTATGCGACAATGTAATGGTCTTTGGATTGATACGATGGTAAAAAAAGCTTATCTTCAGCAGGATCAGGAGAAACAGGTTTGGAATACCGGTGAAGCCCAGCTGATCAGTTCTTTGCTGGCAAATATGGAGATTGATTCCAGCTATTGCGGCAAGCCAACTTTGGCAGTTCTAACTCCCTATCGTAAGCAGGTTCGGGAGTTGAACGACCAGTTAATAAAGCAGGATGATTTCCTAAAAGAGAACTTCACGCCGGTTGTGATGAAAGATAAAAATACTTGGGAGTGGGCCAGCACAATCGATTCTTTTCAGGGTAGTCAGGCTGATATAATAGTCGTCAGCATGGTCAGGAATAGTGGAGCACATAATGAAACAAATCCGGATACAATTCGTTTTGTAACTGATGAGAACAGGCTAAACGTAATGATTTCCAGAGCGCAACGCCTTTTAATTGTTGTGGGAAGCTGGGAGTATTTCAACACCTGCTATCAAGGTTACGAGAAAGATTGGGAGTCTCACACTTTCAAGAAGTTTTTGATTAATTTCAAGAATATGTCTCAGAGTGCAGATTCTGCTCCATATCTTAAAATTAAGACTGTGGATGAAGTTGGCCACTGCTTGAAAGCAACAGGAGAGAACATATGAGCGACATCTATCATCCTCAGGCTAAGTTTCAGGTCGATTTTCAATATACTAGAATGCGCCATTTCAGCTTTGTCGACCAATCCGTTTTGCAACTGCTCTATGAGGAATGTTCATTAAACGATATCCCCTCTCTATTGGGATTGCCCAAACGGATGGTCGTGGAGTCTGCATTTGATATGCTTAAAGAGGGCATGTTGAATATGAATTTGACCTCTCTGGAATTATCCTCTTTAGGTGAGGATTATGTCGACAGACTCACCGAGTACCCTATTTCACAAATTTACAGGGGGAGTGCCGATATAATCTGTTATTGGAATACCGGGCACACTAAGACGACACTGAAATTGGAAAGTGATATCCAGCGTTTCTCCGAAGCGTCCGAATCTGGAGATAGTAATGAGTTTTACAACCTTGAAGAACTAGATGATGATTGTGGCGCTGTGGTTTGTTTTGAAAATCGGGACTACACCCCAGAGGAATGGAGAATCAAATCTAAAGCTTTGGAGTGCACTTTTGGAGACATAAAAAAGAATATAGAGGTTCAGGTTCGCTCATCCCTCAGGAATCATCTAAACGGTAGAGGTTTTTTGCTTTATAGCATGGAATCATTGGAGAAAAGATTCAGATGCTATAGATACGGATACAAAACTGTCCGAAATATGATTGTGAGTGCGGATAGTGTTCATAGTAGGACTCCTGAGGTGCAGTTTGAGGACGAAAATTGGCTGACAACTCCTGAAGATCATTGTGTTTGGTTTCAAAAGGCCCTGGCAGATTGCCGTTCACACTTACTTGTTTTTAGTGCTCATGAGCACCCAGCAACCCTAGAACGCATTAAGGATGATTTTCATGAGACCATAGACGATTCCTTCTTGATTCTTGGCTATACAGAAGACGCTGAAAAGGTCAAATTAAAGAAGAGTGGTCTTAAGCGCATTGCTGATCCCAATAGCAATTCGGATATGAAAATTGTAATTTATGATGATCAGGACGGTAATGTCCATATGGCCCTAGGCAGTTTTAACTGGCTTAAAGACTACAAGAGCCCTAAGTCCTTGAGCAAGGAAAGAAATATTCCCGGATATGAAATCTCTTTAGTGCTCCATTCCAGCGAAAACGGGTCGACAATTTTTGAAGTTTTAGAGGCATTGCAAGCGCAGATTAGGGAATTCACTGATAATGCTGATAAAAACAAACTTTTGAGGGCTCTAGGAAATTTAAAGCAACTCGTGCCCGAAAGTGTTTTGCCGGATGAACAACAGGTCGGCGATACGATAGAAGTTAAAGACAGTATGTTTGTGTCTGGGCAGACAATAGCAACTGAAAGTGGATTGGCAATGCGAAATGCCAGCAATCAGTGTTTGGTTCTTTCACACACTATCAGTGAAAGGATTAAACCTTTCCGCAGGCTGCAAAACAGGGATAAAGCGTTTGGGGCGTACGGTATAGTGGCCTTTTCGGACATGTATCCAGAGCATGTGTTTTCTGAGCAGAACGAAAAGGCTTCCTCGGAAGTAATTGCTGGGTATTTGAAAGATGAAAGAAAAAAAATGCGAGAGGAGCTTCTGAAAAATACGCACCTGTTGCATTTACCAAATATGCATTCCCGTATCATCGTCAACGACGACACGATTACAGTGACAAGCCTTAACAGTCTTTCTGCTCTTGGAGCTATCAGGCGATCCTTCGGCCTGAAGTTTAAAGATCCTAGGTCTGCCGAATTTCTTATGCAACTTTTTGAAGAGCATATGCCGGATATAGAGGACGGTGATGATTCGGTGGTGCAGAAGACTGATAAGGATATGAAAATAATGGTGGAAAACCTCGGGCCTGAAGAGCAAGAAAAATTGTTAAAGTTACTTCAACAAAAAATTTAGAAAGGCTGGAAGTAATCGGTGGTTATAAATGAAGGCGTGGTGGAATTTTTATAAAAAGTAGGTTCCATCACGCCTTATCATATGGTTTTTATACCATCATACATCGGTTTGTTTCATGAATTTTTGTGGGCATAGTATGAGTCGTAGATAACCAATATGGATAATTTTTTGTGAACTGACTTTTCAAAAAAATGAAATTCACAGCGGATATCTTTGCAGAGATTTTGAGATATTATTACAAGGCGTTGGTGATGTATTTTGAATCAAGATTTTGCCATGTGGACCGTTATGGTGGAGTTGAAATAGATCTCAAGCAAATCGGTATCCAATATCGAATAACCAATTGGGAATCTGGTTTGGAAGTGTTTTGCTACAACCGGAATGAGTGGAAAGAATGTGACGATTTAGATCAGTGGGGATTTTCGGTTTCTGACTATGAATATTCGCATCCGTTGGCTACATTAATTGATTCTTTGCCAAAGGCTGCAGTTAATCTCTGTGGGGATTTTGATTATTACACGTTGGGATTATTCCGTTTGGCGTGTAATGTTCCAGAATCATTAGATCTTTTGGAGGATGTTCCGGCTCTTGCATGGTTGTTGCCAGAATGTCGGCAAGTTTATTCATTGTCATGGATTGATCTTCGCAAGATATGCACCTTGAAGCGCAGAGATATATTGCAATGTTTTTTCGGTAATGGCTCAAAATCATTGGTAAAGACTTTGCGCAGAATGAAACGAATTAGAACACAGTTCGACTATTTTCTCATTCGTTCTGTTGCTTCCGACCCTAAAAAACATAAAGCATTTATGCTTACCCCTGATGTGGATTCCAGAAGTGCCGACTATCTCATGAAGTGTCCTGATGTTCTGGGCTACACTTGGTTTAGGAATTCTTTCAATATAAATGATATAGCTTCTTCATCTATTAATATTCGCCATTGCCAACGTCTGGTGCGTGATATTCGTGAATTGGGTGTGGAACTTGGGATAAAGGATGCGGAACAGGCAATAGCCTGTTGCCCTGATTTTGATCATTTGTATAGGCTTCATGAACGATGGATAATCAAGCTTAATTCAAGACGGATTATCCCTCAAGGGGGAACAAAGCTGGGGACACCTCCGATTGAAGGAACAAAGAATATTATACCCATAACTACATCATATGGTTTGCGTATGGAGGGTAAAATCATGCACCATTGTGTGGGAGGGGCTGTTCAAAGGGTGCTTAACAGACTTAGTTATATTTATCGGGTGGAAAAGCCGCAGCGGGGCACACTGGAGATAAAAATACACGGTACTACGGGTGAAAAATTTTTCATAGGTGAGTTTAGGTTGTATGCCAATGCGAATCCTAGCGATGAGGCATGGGCTACAGTGTATGACTGGTTTAATAGAGCCCAAAAGAAGACAGCCCAATCTCAAGGTTAAGGCAATACACAGGAGTCTTGAATATTTGGATATTCAGCGATATTCCATACAAGGGACTTCTTTAATTCAAGCAGTGTCCCTGCAATGTCTTCATCGTATGTTTCTGTAACAAAATCAATTGCCGACATATCTTGCTCCTTTTTGGGGTATAAAATAGTTTGAGATTTCTGGTTGTGTTCATAAAATTGAATCCATTTGTTTGGAGTATATTTGGCAGATTTCAGAATTTAGGAATTACGACAGTATCAGATTCATTTTTATCTTCTAGCTTTCTGACTATTCTGAGTTTGCTTTTGTGGGTAGACAAAATTTCCACGGCTGTTTTTTGTGATATATTGGGTAAGAAAATCCTATCGGGTTTAAAACGAATGAAAGGCATGACAGGAAAGAATCGTCATGCCTTTTCTTGTAAAGTGATAATACAGAGTATAGGGCTGGTGAGGTTCTGTTAATGAAATGGACTGGGCTTTTGCTTCTGCTCCATCATATCGTGAAGTCAGAGCAGGAAATCTTCGCGTTTGTAGAACACGCGTCTGCCAATGAAGAAATACGGTGGTCCGCACCTCTGGCTGTCGAAATTTTCCATGGTTCCGCGCTTGAAGGGCAGGTCATAATCGTTGATCTTGGCGCGGCAAATGAGGGGAGGAAGGGTCTTTTCAAGTTCTTGTACTCAAAGTCTATTTTCGGGCATCTGTTTCTCCTTAAAAGTTAAAATTATTCGAATTGTTCAGTATACACAAATTTGCGTTTTTGTCAATAATATTCGTGCCGTTAAGCATCTGCTCCTAAAGGTCCCACCCTGCTAATACTGCTAACCACGACTTTTTCGATAGAAGCATTCTGGATTGCTTCATCAAGGATGCCTTCCCATTTTTCAAGAATGCCTCGTTTCATATCCAACCGAACTGATCGGTCGTAATGTCTTTGCCCAACGCCTGCATTGGTTCCGTGGTTCAGAAAAAAGTCCAGTTGTTCAGCAGGAACACCTGCTTCCGCGAGCATTGTCCGTGCAGTGCGTCTTATGTCGCGTGGAGTCCAGCGTGGTAGTTCATTCCTTTTGCAATACCGTGATACCGCATGGCAAAGAGAGGTGAAGGTCATGGGACGATCATTGTGGTTTCTGTTTGGGAACAGGAAGGGGGAATCGTGGCTGCTGGATGCTGCTCGGATTATTTCTGTTGCACGTGGGCTTAGTATTACTTGGTGTTCCTGATCATTTTTAGCCCTTTCTACTGGGATAGTCCAAATTCCGGCATTAAGATCGAACTCGTCAATTTTTGCTTCCACGATCTCTTTCACTCGTTGTCCGCCAGAGGATGCGATAAGTTGCAAAGCTCGTAGGGTTTGTAGATGAATTTCGGTGTGTGGAAATTCTGTCCAGAGTGATGCAAGTTCCTCCTCGGTCAGTACTCGTGTTCCGGCTTTTGCTGCTCTGGTGTCAACGGGAATGGCAGATACGGGGTTGCTTGTCAGTTCAAAAAGAACCTGAGTCGGTCCATTGGTGTAATCGTTTTCGAACTTCATACCGTAAGTAAAAGCACTGTGCAGATATGACCGCAGGTGGTGAGCCATGCTTTTAGAGCCTCGAGAGTGTGTGTCCCTGAGTAAATCGGTAATGTTTTTAGGGGTAACTTCGGCTGCCTTGGTATCAGCGGAGAAGTATGTGGTAGCTGCATATTTACCAGTTGTCAGGGCGCGTTCTACCTGAGGCCAAGATTTTTTGCCGTTGGCTTTGAGGTGGTTAATGTATTCTTCGAAAAGTTGCTTGAGAGAGCCACGTGCTTGCTGGGCGCGTCTGTGTTCCGCTTGTTCCCGCAAATTTTTTTCATGTTCATCCTTTGGGTCAAGTCCTTGTTCGCGGAGGTTGCGTTGCTCTTCAGCCTTTTTGCGAGCCTGACGAACTGTTAATTTCCCCTTTCCATCAGCATTACCCAGCTTTATCCGGGTTGGAAATTTGCCACCCGGACGATGGTACTTGTAATACCATTCTGGGGTGCCTCCATCCTTTTGAATTTTAAGCATAAGGCGACCTGCTCCCTTGGCGGCTGACTCTGACCGTTCAATTTTTTGGCCTGCCTGAATCCACGATTTTACCTGCTGGGCTGAGAAGATGCTCATGTTTTGAATTTAGTTGTTGTATTGGTTGTTGTATTTGTTGTCTCTAAAAAGTTCGCCACTGTCCTTTGATGGAGTAGAGTATAAGCTAGAATGCCTTGAATACAAAGCTTTTTTGTGCTTTGTCTGTGAATGAGTGGGAACTTGTCGGAAGTAAAGTGAAGGATCTATGTTGCAGTTTCGTAACCAGCAGGCCGTCGGTTCAATTCCGATCGTTGGCTCCATGAAAAAGTTAAGCCTCACAGTGTGTTATCGCATTGTGAGGCTTTCTTTGTATGGGCCGAAAAGTGGCTGTGTACGCAAATTGTACGCAAAATTCAATTTTGGTGACGGTTGTGGTGGCGGTTTGAAAAACTTGGGGCGCGTACATTTGGGCAATGAGCGAGAAATTATTCTGGCTGATAAGTAAGCTTCTGGATTGACTGAGTAAGGTGTCCACTGGACAGGTGAGCATAAATTTCAGTTGTACGCTTGTCGGTATGCCCAAGCAGCTCTCCGATGGAGTGAAGGGACTCACCTGCTTCTGCCAAGTTGGAAGCAAAAGTATGACGAAGGTCATGAAGTCTGAAATATTCAAAGCCTGCGTTGATCAGAGCCATCTTTACATGTTTGCTGATCGTATCAATATGCAGCCATTTCTTGAAAACACGGCCAGTTCTTTCCTCATAGGACTCTAAGACTTTTCTAAAGGTCGGATGCATGGGGTAGTGCTTTGAGAGGTGGGGTTTGCTTCTGCGGATCAGGTAGGAATTCCTTTCGAAGTCGATGTCTGTCCATTCCAGATTAAAGAGTTATTCCCTGTGCCGTCCGGTGAACAGGTAGCTGATAAGAGTTTTTTTTAGTTCGTTATCAGCGATGGACGTCAGAAATTCAGTGCATTGTTCAGGGCTAAGGAAAGCAGGAGGTCGTCTGGTTTTTTTAACTAATTTACAAGATGCAAATGGATTCTCTTTTACGTACTTCCATTCAACTGCCTTGTTCATGACCATGCGGGCATGGCTGATGTAGTTATTGATAGATGCAGGCTTGAGCTTCTTTTTCCGGCTTTGAGCTATCAGTTTATCAATCGTCTTGGGGCTAAGTTTGTCCAGCCGTTTGGAAGCTGATTCAATCGCAAGGATTTTGTTCAGGGCTAATCTGTTGGCCCTGAAGGTCTTATATATCTGTGTAGTCTCTGCCCACTCTAGGTATTCAGCTGCAAAGTCATCTAAAGATATGGATTTTTCTTTTGTAAGCAGCTTCAGTCTACCCGCCAAATATTCCCTTTTGGTCTCGTTAAAAACTCGCAGGGCTTTGGCTTTGTCCTTAGTCTTGAGACTCATTCTTTTACTATTGATTTCGTAGTACCAAAAGTCGCCTCTTTTGAAAGGTTTCCGTATAGCCATTATACTCTTGCTCATACATAAATACCTGTAAATGTTCAACTATTAATCTGTCGTTTTGAAGCATTTCGTCTATGTTGGTGGAATCTATCCGCCAGTGACCGGAAGGAAGTTTTTCGGCACGAACCAACCCTTCTTGGCAATATTTGCGCATGGTATCGCGACAGACATTGAGCTCACTCATTGCCTGTCCCATTTTGAGCCAAGTGATATGTTGGTGGTGTAGTGGTCATGTGACTTCCTCAGTTTTAGAAGCTAAAGAAGTCGGTTAAGGAAAAGTAGGTTGATATAATAGAACCCGGTCAAAACATATTAACCGGGCTTCTAATTTTTAAGTAATTGGTAATTAAGTATGCTGTATATCAATGGGAGTGTCGAATAATGGCTTCCTACGCTCTAATAATATATCTTTGTTGGTAATCGTTTTGATAGTAATTGTTCTGGTATTGGAGGAAGTTCTATTGTTTCTGGGATAGCCCAAGAATCCTCTGGTGAAATAATTGATTCTTTGGCGTGCTTAGCAATGAAATTTATTCTGAATTTTCTTTATTTCCAATGCGTAGCTATCGTCTCTTGTTTCGTACGTCCCTTATTGTGCTCAGTGTCTTCAGGCAAAACTTTTATATCTAATTCTTCACATTTTTTTATAGTAAAAATTGTAGTATATCTCTTTGGCTTGTTCAGCACTTGGCGTAGTTAGTCCATGCTTATTATGGGAGTATATGATTTTAAAATTGTTCCTGAGATATGAAAGCTTTTGGATATTTGGTTGGCAAATTGATTTCGATATGAAGTGCCCTATAGATGACGGACAGTCTCTGAGAGGTTAAGGTCAGCTCATGGAGAGACAGTCATGAGTAACCGAAAGTATTCAGAAGAATTTAGGAAGTCTGCCGTCAAGCTCGTCACCGAGCTAGGCTATTCATATAACGAAGCTGCGGAGCAGCTCGGATGTAGCTCTTGGTCCATTCGGCAATGGACTAAAAAGTATAGCAAAATAAAGGATGTTCCACCTGAGTTTGAGCATCTCTCTGCTGCTGATGAGATGAAAAAGATTCGGGAAGAAAATGCACGACTCCGCATGGAGAATGAAATCTTAAAAAAGGCAGCGGCGTACTTTGCCAAGGAGTCCCTATAAAGTACACATGGGGCGCTAAACAAGACGGACTATATCCTATCACTTCTTTGTGACGTGTTTTGTCTGTTAGCAGGTGGGATATATTTGTATTGTTGACAGCTTATCTTTTTTTGGTATAATCTCCATAATTGTTAATATAAATAAATGTTTAAGTCTAAGGAAAATTGCCCATGGGACGCTCGCAGAGAAAAAAAACTATTTTTGTCACGAAAGCTCGCGTTCCAAATGTTGATGATTTTTGTGAAGACGTTAAAGAGATTTTTAAAACGCGCCAATTTACTAACGATGGGGTGTATGTAAAAAGATTAGAAAAAGAGTTGGTAAGCTTTTTGAGTGTTTCTCACTTAAGTCTTTGTAGTAATGGAACTCTTGCTCTGATTTTAGCAATTAAGGCCGCCGGTCTTAGTGGGAAAAAAGTAATAACTACACCATTTACGTATGTTGCGACCCTTTCGGCGCTTTTGTGGGAAAATTGCATCCCTGTTTTTGCTGATATAGAGCCTGATACCCTTTGTATTTCGCCTAAATCAATAAAAGAAAAAATAACAGAAGATGTTAGTGGTGTACTTGCTGTTCATGTTTATGGGAATATCTGTAATGTAGGTGAAATAGAAACTATATGTCAGCAAAACAATCTGACGTCTATTTACGACTGCGCACACGGATTTGGCTCTAAGTATATGGGTAAATCTCTACTGGAGTATGGAGATTTTTCTGTATGCAGCTTCCACGCTACAAAAAATTTTCATACAGCAGAAGGCGGGTGCGTTGTTTCCCATGATGAAGCACATCATAAAATTATAAATTTGATGCGCTCTTTTGGGCATTTAGGTGACAATCATCTCTTGTCAGGAATAAATGCGAAACTTTCAGAGCTGCATGCCGCTCTGGGCTTGAATCTATTGCCTCTTATTCCTGAGGCAATAGAGGATAACAAAAGATGTCATAACTTATATGATCAGTTTCTTTCCTTTAATTTTTTTAAGAAAATTTCTTTACGCCCTTTGCTGGATTATAACTACGCATACTACCCTGTAGTTTTTGACAGTGAAGAACTTTTGCTTAAAGTCATCGATAAGCTTAATCAACAGCAGGTGTTTCCCCGCCGTTATTTTTATCCCAGTCTCAACACATTGTCTTATCTTCCGGAAACCAGTGAAAATCAATTATGCCCTGTAGCTGAAAGTGTAGCTCCAAGGGTTCTCTGTCTGCCTCAATTTGCAGATCTTGCAGAAAATGATATTAAAATGATTTGTAAAACAGTTAATGCTGTAGCTTCAATGGAGAATTAAGATGTCTTTTTCTTCCCTGAAAAATGTCAAAATTTCAGCTGTATATACCGATGTTCCAAAAAAAGAAATTTCTATAGAAGATGAGCTGGAGTATTATGGCGGAAGTCTAAAGCGGGCAAAGCGTATGCAGAAGATTATCGGTGTCCACAAAAGACGTGTTGGATATCCTGATATTACTGCTTCTGATCTGTGTTTTTCCGCTGCTGAAAGGCTTTTTGAAGAACAAGATATCGATAAAAATGATATAGATACTTTGATTTTTGTCAGCCAGCATCCTGATTATCAACTTCCAGCAACTGCCTGTGTATTACAGCATAGGCTGAAATTGTCGACAGCCTGTGCCTGCTTTGATGTAAATCAAGGCTGTGCGGGATATGTTTATGGACTGTGGCTCGCTTCCAGTTTGATAAGTGCGGGGGGGGCAAAAAAAATTCTTCTCCTTGCAGGTGATAGCAACACAGCTCCTCTTCCCGCGAGCAACAGAGTTATTTCTCCCATTTTCGGGGATGGCGGAAGTGCAACTTTACTTGAATTTGATTGTACTGCGGCACCGATATCTTTCTCTATTGGAACGGATGGGAGCGGATATGATGCCATTATTGCCCCTGGAGGAGCTTCCCGAATTCCTTACGCAAGTGACTTTGAAGGCAATGAAGATTTTTTTAAAGATATACAGGCCGAAGATGGAACTCCTTGGCGCTTAAATAGTATATATATGGACGGTCAGGCTGTTTTTGATTTTTCGCTTAATGTTGTGCCTGCCCATTTGCAGAAGTTTATGGAGCAAAATCAAATTACGCCTGATGATGTCGACTGGCTTTTTTTGCATCAGGCAAATAAACAAATCGTCGAAAATATTTCCGGTAAAACAGGTTTTTCTATTGAAAAAGCACCGGTTGATGCTTTTTGCAAATATGGAAATTTGTACTCTGCTTCGATTCCCTCTATAATAAGTGAAACTCTTGGTGAAGTCGAAGAAGTAAGGCAGCAGAAAATACTTTTGTGCGGATTTGGGGTCGGGTTGACCTGGGCCTCCTGTCTGTTCCAGGCAGATGGTCTTAAGTGTTCTCCTGTAGCTGACTATGGAATTCCTGATGATGCGTTAAGTCGGGATGAATTGATAGATTACTGGAAAAAACGTTTTCAAAACAAGGATAAGTGATGGATCAAACCAAATTTATTACCGAGTTTGTAGAATTGATACAAACTGAAGATGAGCTGGGTTTGACGACAAATTTGGCGGAGATTGAGGAGTGGGACTCGCTGTCTGCGATGGTTTTGATTGTTTTTTTTGAAAAAAAATTAAACACCAAGTTGACCTTTGAAGATATAAAGAAATTTAAAACTGTTGGCGATATATACGCTTACATCCCCCAAACATAACGTGACTGATTTTACCTCTCGACAGAATATTCTTGTGACAGGTGCCAGTTCCGGATTGGGGGCAGCAACAGCATTGCTTTTAAATTCATTGGGGGCAAATGTAATTGCCTGTGGCAGGGATTTCGACCGTCTTGAAAATTTGAAAAAGAAGTGCGCTGAGAGTTCCCGTTTTCACCTTGAAACGAGAGATTTCTTACTGGAAATGGAACAGATTCCCGGCTGGATCTGTTCTTTAAGGAAGAAACATGGTCGCTTCTGGGGATTATTTCATGGGGCAGGCGAAAATGATCTGACCCCACTTCAGCTTTTTGATCTGGAACAGGCTCGTCATCATTTTGACATCAATTATCATGTGCCGATGCTGCTGGCTAAAGGATTTTCGGATAAGCGTAATTATGTGAAGGGAGGGAGTATTCTCTTTGTAACTTCCGCTTCCGGCCTGCATCCCGATAGAGGACATTCAGTTTACGCTGCAGCAAAATCGGCCTTAGCCTGTGCTGCAAAAGCCATAAGCGCCGAGTGCGCTCCTCGTGGCTTGAGAGTGAATTGCATAGCTCCGGGTTTGGTGGAAACCCCCATGTTGGAGAGAGTTTCCTCGCAAGTCGGTGCTAAATTTTTAGATGAAGAAAAGCCTTTGTATCCTCTGGGGCTGGGTTGCCCGGAGGATGTGGCTTATTGTGCCGCCTACTTGCTTTCCGAAAAGTCAAAATGGATTACCGGGCAGAATTACGAGCTTTCCGGGGGAAGATATTAGTGCAAAATATCATAATCATCGGAAACAGCGGAGCGGCAAAAGAGTGTCATGAAGCGCTTATGCAAATGTTTTCGCACGGAGAAGATCTGCTGGCTGAATATCGTTTTAAGGGTTTTATTTCCTGGGAAGGTTTTAACGGGAATCTAGGTTCATACAACGACTTACTGGTCGGGGACAGCCGAAGTTACAAGATAGAACCTGATGACATCTTCATTATAGGTATAGGTTCCCCGACTCTACGAAAGCATATTTTTGAAAGCTTGAAAGAGAAGGGGGCTTCTTTTTTTACTCTGATAGATCCGCAAGCATATATTGCCCCATTCGTTAACCTCGGAGAAGGAAATATTTTCCACCGGGGGACAATAATAAGAAGCGACGTGACCATCGGCAATGCCAATTACTTCAATACGAATTCGGCGTTAGGACATGATGTTGTGGTGGGTGATTATAATTTTATAGGGCCTCAGTCCATGCTTCTTGGTGAAGCTTGGCTTGGTTCTTGCAATAGTCTTGCCGTGCAAACCACCTTTTTGCCTAAAGTAAAAGCTGGGAACAATAACATTTTTGCGCCGGGCTGTTTTTTGTTCAAAGGTTGCAAAAATTCGTGCCTCATGTCCGGTAATCCGGCTTTGATTATAAAAAAAGGCATCGACAATTAAATATTCAGGAGTATCGTTTTGGAGTATCCGTTTTCTAAAAATGATTGCTTTGATGACGCATTGGAAAAGTTGCCTTGCTTAAGACCAGCGATAAAAAAAGATATTACTGCTTCGACAGCTGTTGTGTGTCTCAGTATGCAGTTTGAGGAAACTTTATCTAAAATAGTAAACGAACATAAAGAACTACCTACTTTTTATGTTTTAGGTAAAATTCATAATATTCCAGAACATATTTTGGCTAAAGTCACTGTTAAGCCTTTGTCGGAGATATCTCCTTCAATGGATATTCATGTATATCCGCTGAATAAAAAGTTGCCAGGATCTTCAGGTTTTAACAAGTTGGTTTTAGCTTTAACTAAGTTGAATATTCATAGCTATTCTATAGAATCAAGTGTTGTGAGTAAATTTTATAGGTACGGAGAGAAAAGGATATTTTCTAAAGATGAGCTTGAAGATATAAAAATATTTTACAATTCCCTTGAAGATATGGAAAGTCGTTATGCTTATCTGGGAGCCTGCAAAGCCCGAATGGAGGGCGATCCCGGGTTAATTCCCATAGCAGCGTATCCACAATATTATCATCCTGAAGTCGGTATTAAATCTGGAGAAATATTGGTTGAAGGTGGGCCATGTAACGGTGTAACAACAGTAAATTTTTTGAAAGCTGTGGGTGAGTCCGGAAAGATATATGCCTTTGAGCCTGTGCCTCAGTGCTATAATGATACCCTTGAGAAAGTAAACGGCTATGCGAATGTCAGGGTGATTGATAAGGCTTTATGGAAAGAAAACTGTACTTTGAATTTGAAATTAGGCCCAGAGCATTTAGGTTCATCTTCGGTTGATTTTTTTAACAGTACTGGGCAGCTGTGTGAAGGAGTGAGCCTTGATACTTTTTTTACACATCAAAAGAAACCTAATGTTATTAAGCTCGATGTTGAAGGTGCTGAACTTCCTGTTTTGCAGGGAGCAATCAATACAATAAAAGAATGCCAGCCTAAACTTTTGATTTCCATATACCATGTTGGTGGCGGAAATGACTTAGTTAATATCCCCGCTTTTTTTAATAGTCTGGGTATTAAATATAAATTTTATGTCGGGCACCATATGGCATGGTTTGCGGAGACAATGCTTTACGCAACTGTTGAAGGTTAATTTTACTTGACTCAATAGAAATTAAGATAATGATGAAAATTATTCGCGCCGGCTCCAATAAAGGATGGGTTGAAAATAAGCATATCGTCATGCTAAATTTACTCGATAATTGTAATTTTAGGTGTTCGTATTGCATTAACAAACAACAGCAAAGCAGAGTATTAAGTAAAGAGAATCTGGAAGTTTTAATTTCAGGTTTGGCAGAGTTGAAGCGAGACGCTTTTGTCTTTCCTCTGGCAGGTGGTGAACCAACTATATATCCCCACTTGGAAAAGTTGATTGAAGGGATCGATAAAAAGATCAATTGTAAGTCCAAACGAATAATTTTCAGTACAAATGGTTCTTTGCTTGGGACCAGTCGAATTAAGAATTTATGTAAGCAAGCGAGTTCTGTTGATGTTGAATTTGCAGTTTCAGCTCATTTGGAGCAAATCTCAGTAGATAAGCTTGTCAAACAGATCGAACTATTTCCTTTCAAAGAGAAATGCAGGGTCAAATTTTTAGTCACCCCCGGTGGACTTGGCGAGATAAAGCAGGCCAAGTTCGAATTTGCAAAAATGGGAGTAAAAACTCAGGCTATTTTTGCAGTACCGCCAAAGGGAGAGACATACAAATTTACGGAAGAGGAAAAGAGTTACGCAGAAAAAATAGATACTAATGGTAACCTTCCTTTTTTTAATGAGTACACTGACAATGGTAAGATTGAACAAATAAGATTTTCTCGTGGTGGTAAATATTTCAATCCTGAACTTTTGAACTATAAAGGACTAAACTGTGCTGTTGGTCATAATTTAATCAGAGTAAGTCCTGACGGTAAAGTAATTCGTTGTTTTGGTAATCCTCAGTTTACTTACCTGACACAAGACAATAGTGCTGAATTGCGAGAAATGCTTAATTCTACGACAGTCTGTCCGGCGACCAAGTGTGGATGTAATCCCATGTTGAGTGTTCCTAAATGGGCTCATGGTGTAAAACAACCCATCTACCTAGAAAAATAGGTCGTTATGATAGTCTTTATGAATTTCAACGAGGAAATGGCTACCGGCATGCGTATATTGGCTTCAATAGTCAAAAATGCAGGAGAAGACGTTTGTATTGTTGTGGTCAATAAGTTGTCCGAAAGTCCTGAAGTTGATTTGAGTAAAGCTAGAGTTTTGGCCAATGGTAGATTCCATTCTCATATTTCTTTGAAAAAGTTGCTTACAGATGCAGAAATAGAATTATTGCTTGTTGAAATTGAAAGGTTAAACCCTGAAGTTTTATGCATTAGCTTGCGTAGTGTTGCCGATCATCTTATTTTTCAGGTTCTTCCTCGCCTGAAAGAAAGATTCCCCAAGCTGCCGATTGTTTGCGGAGGTTTCGGTCCAACTTGCGAACCTCAATTGTACCTAGAGAAAGGTGCTAATCTGGTGATGCGGGGAGAAGGTGAGAAGTCAATATTGGAAGTGTTGGAATGCTACAAACAAAATAAATCTTTTCAGGATATTAAGAATGTCTGTTACTTGGAAGACGGGAAGCTCTGCTGCAATCCTGTGCGTCCTCTGCTTAAAGATTTTTCAAAAGTACCTCCTGCTCTTATAGGAAATAGGTATGTGAGTTTGTTGGAGGACGGGGTTGTTTCTCATAAAGATCCGGCTTTGGAGCAAAAAGAATTTTTCGTTCTTTTAGGGAGAGGGTGCATAGGTAAATGCAGCTACTGCGCGGGAGCTGTTCAGGGTGATATATATAAAAAGCAAGGTCTTAGGTATCCTCCCTATCGTAGGCGTGACTCTGAGTCTGTTTTACTTGAGCTTGAGAATGCCAAAAAGCATGGCGCTGAAAGAGTTTTCATAAAAGATGAGTATCTGGTCTGGCCTACAGACGAATTAGTAGAATTTTTTCAAGTGTATAAGGATAGAGTTGGACTTCCTTTTAAAGCCAATTTCCATCACAAACAGCTCCTCAAAAATCCTGATTTACGTGAAGCTGTGCTTGATGCCGGGCTTCGTTCTTATACTTTCGGTTTTCAGTCAGGGAATGAAGAATTTTCCAAAGAAGTATATAATCGGCATCATAGTTTTCATGAGCTTAAAGAGTTAGCGGATATTTTATATGATGAATTTATTGTTTTGCAATATCATTTTGTCAGCGGAACAACTCTTAATAGACAGGATGAATTTAAGGATAAGCTCTCCTTGATTAATACACTGCGATATGATCCGGTCCTGCCGTTTCATACCCAGCTTTTAGATTTCAAATTCGTGGCTGATTATGATTCAGTGATGTCCCGACAAATTAAATTGGGGAAAATCGGCCTTGTTTCGACAAAAACATGGGCAAAAAAAGCTCTTTTAGGTCATATCCGTCATATTGCAAATGATGAGGATTTTGAGCGTATTAAAGTTTGTTCTGAGAAAGCACCACAAGTGGTAGACTATTTGCTGGAGCAGTACTTAGATCAGGAAAAGAAAAGTTTGAGTGCGTACTATAGACATCTAGAAATGGAATTTGAAAGTAAAGATCTTTTCGTCTTTGGGCCCAAGAATCACATATATAAAAAGTATAAAGGGCTATTTGATCGTGCAGGAAATGTTGTTTTTGTTACAGATGAAGATTTAAGTGGCTTGTCTTCTGCTGATATAAATATTCCTATTGTTTATTGCTTAAAGTCCTTAAAACCGGGGCAATATCTAAGGCGGAAATTGAAAGTCAAAAATCCAATTATAGCATTAGCAAATAAAACCGGTTTTTAGGGTAATACTCATGCAACTACTCAAAGCAGGATTTCTTCCTCTCTTTAAAGAAAATTTTTTTCAATCTTCATGGACCCTAACTGAAAAGTGCAACTTTAAGTGTTCTTACTGCGTAAATCAGAAAGAAAGGGATAATACAACCCATCTAAAACGAGAGACCATGCTTAAGGCACTTGGTTATATGGCCGATCTAAAAAGACCTAAGTATAATTTTGCTTTAAGTGGAGGTGAGGTTACTTTATATCCTCATTTAGAGGAAATGCTGGCAACTATAAATAATAAATTTAAAGAAAGTACATGTAGTATAAGATTACTTAGCAATGGATCTGCTTCTGTTAATAAAATGGAAAAATTGTTTGTCTTGGGTTCTAAACATAATATGATGTTCATCATTACTTTACATCTTGAAGAACTAAATGTTGATTCTTTAATAAAGAAAATTAAGACATTTCCAAAAGAAATTCAAAAGTCATGCTTCCTTTTTAAGGTTATCGTTTCTCCAGAAAGAATGGAGCAGGCATTAGATGTGATTGCTTTATTGGAAGAAACAAAACTTTTAAATTATCGCATCATGCCGGTTTGTGACTTTGTTGATGGAAAGATCAGCTCAGAATTCAGCATAAAGCAAAGAGAGCAGATTGCTGATTTGTGTAAGACTCAAAAAGATAAAATTTACTTTAAGTTTACCCATTTGTATAGAGTTGGATCAGAAGTGGAGTCGAAAGTATTTACCTATACAGAAGGTATTGAGCAGGAAATGTTCAATTACAAGGGGATGTATTGCAGTGCTGGATACAACTCTATCAGGCTGACCGCAAAAGGGTATGTGAAGAAAACAGGTTTTTGTGGCGATATGAATTATACGATTTCAGATAAGAATCCTTTTGAAGATTCAAATTTTTATGTCCCTAAAAAATGTATTGCTCCACATTGCACATGTATCACCCACGCCAGGCTTCCAAAATGGAGCTCTTTTGAATTTGCTCCTGAATTTTTGAAGGAAAATAAATAAGATGGGAACGGCACTATCTATCATTATACCTGTTCATAACCAGAGCCACTTGCTCACGAGGATGCTTGATTCTATCGAGGTCCAGAATTTCGCGTCTCAAATAGAGGTCATCGTTGTTAATGATGCATCAGAAGATCGCCCTGAAACAGTACTTGATGCATGGAGGGAGCAAAAAATAGTTCCTGTTCACGTTATATCAAATGAAAGACGGTTATTCGCTTTGGGATCACGATTAAAGGGGTTGGAGTGTGCAAACTCAGAAGCGGTTTTGTTTGTCGATGCAGATGACCGTCTGCTGGGAACCAGTAGACTCGGTTCGGCATTAGATGAATTTAAAAGGACCGACAGTGATATATTACACTTTTCTGCTGTTGGGGTGAAAAAAAATGGTGCGCTTCATCAAAGCATTGATTGGGCAAATCCAATGGCTCGTGAGCTGGAAGGGCTTGATATTTTTTCTACCTACATAGAGCAGAGTTATCCGCCTTGCTTAATATGGAATAAGATTTTTTCCCGAGATTTGCTGCTGCAAGTTGCTGAGGAGATAAAAGATATGAATATCACACGCTTTGATGATAAATGCTTAGTTACAACTGCTATGGTTATGGCAGGCAAATACAGAGCTTATGATGAGCCTGTCTATGAGTATTTATTGCCTCAAGGGGCGGTGATGGAAAAATATGCGGCTAGAATAAAAGATCTCTACAGCATCAAAAGATTAATACTGCAGTTGTTGGACAGATATTGTTTTCCTACATCGATTAAAGATAGTTTCAAACAATATATTGCAAAGCGTATAACTATTAATGGCGGTAATTTAAGTCTTTGTATGGCAAAAGAAATTGAAGACAATGGTTTGTCGCAGGATGAGGTTCTGGATCGTCTGTACAAAGTTATTGATGAGAAACTATTGCTGGAGTCTCTTTTGATTTCTGGTGGGTATAATTCTGAAAACATAATCTCTAAAATTGATAAGATGTTTGCTTATTAAGGAGTTAGTTTTGCCGGAATTATCCATAATCATACCTTATTATAACCAGCCGGAAGATTTGGAAATAGCCTTGCGTTCCATTACGCTGCAAACTTTTAAGGATTTAGAAGTTATTGTTGTGGATGATGCTTCCAGAAAAGGGTGCAGCGAAATTGTCCAAAATTTCAAACAGGAAAATTTAGATATAAGTCTTCTCATTCAAGAGCAGCGTCGTTACACCATGCATGCACGTATAAGGGGCATTGAGGCGGCCAAAGGGAAGTATGTGACTTTTATTGATGCGGATGACCTGCTTGATGATCCGCAAGGGTATGAAGTCGTATTGCAGAAGGCGGTACGCGACAAGGCTGACGTAGTACATTTTCTTACCAGTTCTGTCGGGGACAGTCAGGAGCTTGTTCATAAGCCTGCCCTTCCTTTTGGGTCTGATCTCAGGCAGTCGGATATCTTCGAGACCTGGCTTAAGCGGGGCTGTCCAGCCCATACTGTATGGTGTAAAATATATTCTAGAGAGTTGTGTGCAAAAGTTTCAGCTGTAGCAAAGGATATGCTAATCTACAGAGCAGAGGACTTTTTCTTAACTATTTTATTTATGTTTTTTGCTCAAAAATATGTTTCATGTCATGTTAACCTCTATAAATATAATCTTCCCGGTGCCAGGCATGAAAAAAAGTTGATGGGAAGAAGTCATGATATGTTTTACATGTATAGAGAGCTTCCAGATGTTTTGGAAAAATATGGAATAGAATCAGATCATAAAGAAAGACTAAGAAGTTACATTAAGAAACTGCTGGTTGTTAATGTTGGAAGACTTTGCCACTTTGTGCATTGTAATTTTACTAATGAAGATAAGGTTTCTCCAGAAGTCTTTGAACTAATAAATGAGTATTCCAATTTTAGTGATATGATTATGGCGGTAGCCTTCGCTAATGCTTCTAACGCGGCAAGATTAAAGTGTTCAGGCAGTTTTCTCTAGGAAAACAATTGGAATCGGACCATGATAAAGAAGATAAAAATATGTGTGGGAGCATGGAGCGTTGTCCCTTATTTTGAATATTACGCAGCGCTGAATCATCAGTTATTAGAAAGTAATTCAATTTTGTTTCCTGAGAATTATGGTGATTTTCATGCAAATTTCACTTCTTTATTTTGTCGTCATACCGCTCGATACTTTACAAAAGAAAATTTAGATCTGCTTTGTAAGCAGCTTGAAAACAAAACTCATATCCACACCTTGTGTTTCTCTATCCCATTTTTAGGGTTTAGTTTTCAAAAAATCAGAAGCGTCGTAAAGCTGTTGAGTCAGACTTTTGATTCTGCGGAAATTTCTTTTTTTTGCAACTTTGTTCCGCAGGAACAAGAGATTGAAGCGTATCGAGTCCATCAGCAAATGTTTAATGGTAAACGGAAAAGCCTAAAATGTGACTTTGAGTTCCTATCGTACAAATCATTTTTTCTTTTACTGAAAGAACTCTCTGGGGGCAAAGTCCATATTTCCGATGCAATAGGCGGACATAAGGCCATTGCAGAATGGAAGTCGTTTTTAGATATATCCCCTCTTGCCGAAGATGTGTTGCCGAGTCGAAAGGTTGACCTTTTTATACACAGGGATGTGTTGGCGTTTATAAGACTTTTTGCAAAAAATTTTAAAAAACTGCGCACAGTCAGATGGATTGATGAAGCAGGATTCTGGGAATTTGGAAAAAGGGACACAGAATCTTGTAGGCACTTAAGCAAATCAGAATATGACTCCATAGTGGATGCTTTTTCTGCGAAAAATAAAGAATTTTCCAAACTCACCAATTGTAGGTTCAATCATGGCCGCTACTTTTCAAATTTCGCTGACGAGGCATTGTCCTTTGAGCGTTTTGTCGAGGTCGGGGCCGGTCTTTCTGTAAAATTTGTTCAGCAGTTACTTGCTGTCTGTGAGGACGAAGCGCAGGGGTGTGCGGCCGTTCCGCCTGATTTGGATTTTCTTTGTGACGGTTTAATTAAGATATTGCGCGAAAAAGGAGTTGAAGCAGTCAGGTCTAAGAAACGGGGATTCGCCTATGCAAAAGTATATGAGACCCTGCAACCTAAGGTTGCTGTCCTTACACTTACCTATAATCACGCTGCCTTTATCGAAGACTGTCTAAAAAGTGTTCTTGAGCAAAAGACTGATTTCCCTGTTGTTCATTTCGTCGCAGATGATTGTTCAACGGATGATACCCAGGATATCATCCTTGAATATTCAAAGAAATACCCCCAGATTGTCCCTATCATTCAGAATATAAACAAACCGTGGAGGAATGTTTATTCACTGCTGAGTGCCGCACGTACTCCGTATGTGGCCTTGTGCGATGGAGATGATTATTTTTCAGACCCGGATAAGCTGCAGCGGCAGGCCGACTATCTCGATGAAAATAGTAGATGTGGACTGTGTTTTCATCCTGTAAAAGTTGTTTATGAAGACGGTACTAACAGGCATCGAATTCATCCCGATTTTGCTAAGTTGCCAAGAGGAATTCGCTCTAAATATTACCTTTCTGACTTATTAAAATATAATTTTATCCAAACTAACTCCGTGATGTATAGGTGGTTGTTCACTCACGGTATACCAGATTGGTTCTACCCGCGTATCAGTCCTGCAGATTACTATTGGCATATTTTACATGCCCAGCAAGGTTATATTGGCTTTGATGAACGAATTATGAGTGTTTACAGACGGCATAAAAAAGCAGTTTATTATTCATCTGAAAACAATGTTGTAGTCCATCGACATAAACATGCCTTGCACGAGCTTAAAATGTTTGCCATTCTGGATAAACATTTTGAGTATAAGTACAAGGCTCATTTTTTGCCTAAGATTCATGGAATCTTTAATGATTGCGTGTTGTTTTACAGGGAAACCGGTGACGATACCGTTTTAAACTATATTGTTGACAGATATCCTCAATATGCTGCCAGTTTTTTAAAACTTATGAATGATTCTGTGAACCAGAGCCAATAGTCTGATTAAATTGATAAATTAAGGAAATAAATAATGGGAAAAAAAATTATTGTGCTCGGTGGAGACGGTTTTTGTGGCTGGCCTACAGCATTGCATCTATCAATGAACGGCTATGACGTTATCATCGTAGATAATCTTTCCCGCCGGAAGATAGATCTTGATTTGGGTACGAATTCCCTGACTCCCATCTCGTCCATGGAAACGAGGTTGAAAAGATGGGAAAAAGAGACAGGAAAGGCCATTAAATTTTACAACTTTGACGTCGCTAAAAATTATCATCGCATGTTTTCGTTGTTAAAAGAAGAAGAGCCGGATGCGATTGTTCATTTTGCTGAACAGAGAGCGGCTCCGTATTCTATGAGAGATTCAGTTTGTAAACGCTACACAGTGGATAATAATCTCAATGCCACTCATAATGTTCTATGCGCTATCGAGCAGAGTGAATTAGACATACATCTGGTTCATTTAGGGACAATGGGTGTGTATGGATATGAGACCACAGGGTTGACCATCCCTGAAGGGTATCTTCCAGTGCAGGTGAAAAAATCAGATAAGTCAGTTGTGGAGTTTGATATTTTATATCCGCCTGAGCCGGGTAGTATTTACCACATGACCAAAACACAGGATGCACTGTTTTTTTACTTTTACAACAAGAACAACGGTATCCGCATTACCGACTTGCATCAGGGGATTGTGTGGGGAACATCGACCGAGGAGACCAAGCTCCATGAAGAGCTTATAAACAGGTTTGATTACGACGGGGACTACGGAACTGTGTTAAACCGTTTCCTTATGCAGAGTGTTATCGGCCACCCTTTAACCGTATATGGTTCAGGTGGGCAGACCAGAGCGTTTATTCACCTGCAGGACACCGTAAGGTGTATCAAGATTGCCATTGAAAATCCGCCAAAGCCGGGTGATAAGGTTGATATTTTTAACCAAGCAACCGAGACACACACTATTCTGGATTTAGCGGAAAAAATATCAGACCTAACGGGAATTAAAGTTCGCTACTACAATAATCCAAGGGCTGAAGCACTGAAAAATGATTTGATTGTAGCCAGAGATAAATTTCTGGCTTTAGGGCTTAATCCGACGACTCTTTCGGAAGGTCTTTTGGAAGAAGTCAAAGAAATCACCGAAAAGTACAAGGACAGGATAATTAAAGATAAAATTGTAACTGTTTCAACATGGTCTGCGAAGCGTAAGGTCGACACAGTAGGGAGCGATAAGCCTGTACTAGAGTAGAACAAAGCGTTTGTAGCGACGCAGGTGTATTGCAAACGATTTATAGGTTGATTTTGAATTAAAGGCTATAGGATTACCGGCCCAAGAAAAGCGACTCACAATTAATCTGACTTTTTTTGAGCAGAAGAGTGATCCTGTATCAAGAAACGCATATTGCGTTGAAGGAGTAAGTGTAGCTTTCTTTCTATAAGTGGGCGTAGGTCTCTTTTTACGAAAATAATATTATATTGATTCGCAAATTGAAAGTCACGTGCGATAGGTACGAAATCATAATTCAGTAGGGTGTTCACTAATTCAACATCAGTTTTTTGTTGTGCGAATTTTGCTATGGATTCAACTTCCATATATATGGATACGGTCTTTTGAAGTAATCTATCAGCGCCTTCCAGAATTAAATCACTTGCTCCTTCCGCATCTATCCAGAGTGAAAATTTCTGTTCCTTTTGATCAAATAAAGTGTCAAGTCGGGCGGTGTCTATTTTTATGATTTCTTCTTCTACCGGAAAGTCAATCCGTTGTAGTAATGAATGCCTTTTTCCTCCTATAGGTTCATCTTTCCCGTTAATCTGTTTGTAGATTCTAAACTCAGCTTTTCCGTCTTTATTTGATATGGCCATGTTTTCGTAAATTATTCCTTCTTCAGTGAAGGGGAGTGAGGAATTAAAGTTCTGCCATACATGCGGATTGGCCTCGTATGCGAAAGTTTTTATCGAGGGATATAATCTTTTTATATTACGGGAGAAGGTTGCCTCGTGCGCTCCTATTTCAATACAACATTGTGTTCCGAGTTCTTCTTGAATACTTACAAAAAATCTACTAATTTTGTACGCTGAGTCTGACCGTTTAGACATGGTAGATAAGTCGAACATCATCGCTTGATGGTGAAGCTGTTGAATATAAATATCGGCAAAAGAAACAGGCATTGCTCTACCTCTTCATAAGGTTAAAATTGGAATATGATCTGTATTATTCACAAACATTTCAGGCACGTCAATCCAGTCGGATGTTCGGCTTAAATCTTATCCGAAGGAGTATCCATTGCGGCTGCTAAAAGCTGGTTTTTTCCCTTTATTTGAAAAAAAGTTTTTCCAATCCAGTTGGGTTTTAACGGAAAAATGTAATTTGAATTGCTCTTATTGTGTAAACAAAGAGAGTAGAGATGGCGAGAGCATACTGCCAAAAAATTTGATGGTAAAGGGACTTGATTATCTGGCTGCTTTAAAGAGAAGAAATTATAATTTTTCATTAAGTGGTGGGGAGGTTACGCTGTATCCCCATCTTGAAGAGATGTTGTCTCTCATTAATTCTAAATTTTCAGATAGTGAATGCAACATTAGACTTCTCAGCAATGGCTCTTGTTCTTTGAAGAAAATGCGAAATATTTTTGCATTGACAAAAGGACACAATAGTATGTTCATAATTAGCCTGCATTTGGAAGAAATTGATGTTGCGTCATTGCTGGAGAAGATAAAACATTTCTCAGAGCAGGTTCGGAAAAAGAATTTTCTTTTTAAAATAATCATCAGTCCGCAGAATATGGAGTGCGCCTTAAAAGTTATTAATACATTTGAAGAAGAAAACTTGAATTATAGAATAATGCCTGCATGTGATTTCGATGACGGCATAATTGATATAGGATTCACAAAAGAGCAAAAAGCAATCATATACAGTTTGTCTGAAAAGCAGCAGCAGAAAATATATTTTAAGTTAAACCATCTTTACAAGGGTTCCGAAAGTACAGAATATTTAAAAGAGATTGCATTTATTGAAGGGATTAAAGAGGGAATGTTTAGTTATAGGGGCATGTATTGCTGTGCAGGACATAATTCAATTTACATTGATGCGAAAGGTAATATAAGTAAAACCGAGTTTTGTGGAAATATGGGGTACAATATATCTGATAAAAATCCTTTCGATGATTCTGACTTTTTCGAGCCTAAAAAGTGTGTCGAAGCACACTGCACTTGTCTTACCAACACCAGACTGCCTAAGTGGGCCAGTTCTGCCTATGCACCTGACTTTGTGAAGAATATTTAGTTTTTATTTAAAAATGCCACTGAGCGCCAATAACAAAGTGGGCTGTCCTCAATAAAAGTGCGTTATGTAGAATGTTGCAGGCGGGCATCCAATTTAACCAATTAATTTCCTACACTGACTTCAATAAACCAGACCCAAACAACTGCGAATTCTTTTGGGGGTCTCGTTCCCAAATGTGTCATAATACAGATGATGAATTTCTAGCTCGTGCTTATGGAAATTCCATAAGCATTTTGGCAGTAAAAGTAATGGATCTACTTCAATACCAAGGCCTTCGCGATTAAAGTCATCAATCACGCTCAGCAGACGGATGCTGCGCCCGTCTTCCAACTTGTCGTGCGTGAAATCCATGGACCAAATTTGGCCTGCTGCATCAGGCTGCGATAACGGCGTCGGCTTTTCTCGAACAATTCGTTATTTAGGCTTGATGCGCATATTCCGTTCAAGCTCACGATAGATCCGGTAAACTCGTTTGTTATTCCATGGAAAGCCCTGCACATTACGTAAATGCAGGAAACACAGGCCAAAGCCCCAGTTGCGCTAATTGTACGTCAACCGGACCAGCCAATCGATAATAAGCCCATTTTCTGCGGACAGCTTCGGTTCGTATCTGTAACAAGTTTGGCTGATGCTAAAAGCTTTGCACGCCTCACGGATATTGACTTTTTCTTCCTTCACGGCAGCCTTTGCCATCTCGCGGCGGAAAGACGGCTTTAGAATTTTTTTTCAAGAGCTTCCTTGACAATATCAGCCTTTAGCCGCTCTTCGGCATACATCCTTCTTTATGAGAAATTCCACTTTTCAGAACAATTAATTCTCGGGAGATTACCGTGCCATGTCAGTGCTGCAATTTCTCCAAAGTGTAGGCCACAGCGTATAGCAAGCAGAGCCATGTCATGTGTATGACCACGATGCTGTTTCAGTTCGTCTAATAGTTTTTGGGCGTAATTAAGGGAATTGTGCGGACAGTTTGCGTACAAACTGTATCTCTAGCTGGTAGGACCTTATGTTTATTGGGATAGTCTGCTGATTTTCAATCGGTTGGTAAATGCCGGTTTTGCCCTGTTTTTTTTACTAAGAATTATGAATCTTTTAAGTTCACTGACATTTCTTTTGTTCTGTGTAGTAACATGCTATAAATTCGGCAAAATTTTAGTTTTGGAAAGACTTGTTATATTCACTGATACTTCTAAAAAAGCAGGCCGCCTATGTCTGAAATCGTCACTGTTCCACTGACCCATGCTGAAAAGCGTATTTATTTTACCCAGAAGCTGTACCCGCAATCCTGCATGTGGAATGTTCCCATTTCGTTGCGTCTGGCCCGTGGGGACATAAATATCCTCAGGCAGGCAGTGCTTATTGCAATTGAGAATATTCCCGGACTGCATGTGGTGTTCAGCGAAAAGAACGGGGAGCCTGTTAAGTACATCGACAACGCTCTTGCACCTTCAGTTCAACAGCTTGATTTCAGGGAAGGCGGCGAGCAGGCCTATCTGGATTGGGCGGAGCAGCAGTCTGGAATGCAGACTCCCATGCTGGATTGCCTGCCATACGGCCTGACTGTTGCCGATGCCGGTTCCGGTGTGGTCTTCCTTTATTTCAGGGGACACCACATAGCCATTGACGGCGGGGGTGTTGATTTCTTTTTCCGGCGCATCATGCAGGTCTATGAAGCCCTTAAAGACGGCGGTGAGATTAAATTCGACCCGGTCCCGGAATTGGATGCCGCTTACAAGGATGAGCAGGAATATCTTCAATCTGAAAAATGCAGAGAAGACAGCGTTTATTGGAATTCAAAGTTCGAAACATCCCCGGACCCGATGGATATTGCAGGACGGGTCGAAGCGGCGTCGCTTGAGCTTGATACTTACGGACATTTATTTTCCAGAAAGGCATCCCGTGAACTTCTCGCATTCTGCTCGGCAAACCGGGTTTCCCCTTTCAGGGTGGTGCTGGCGGCAATGTCGGCGGTTCTTTCCCGGATCATGCGCCGCGAGGATGTTGTTTTCGGAACCGGGATCGCCAACCGCTATCCAGCGGAACTGCGTGATTCCGTGGGAATGTACGTAAATACCTGCGCCATGCGGATGGAAGTCGAACCGCAAATCTCTTTTGGCGAACTGGTCAAGTCCGCCAGCAGCACAGTCCGGGAATGCCTTGCCCGTGGGCGTTATCCTTATGACAAGCTGGCTGCCGACATCCGCGAACGCAGCGGAGATGTTCCGGACCTTATGTCCTGTACGCTGGTGGAATTTGTCTACAACAACATGCCGGATTATGTTGAACCTGTTTTGCATAATCATGGCGAATCGCTGGTGGCCCTCACAGCCTTCATGACCTTCCCTCGCCTTGATGATCCGCACAACGACAGAATAAGTTTGCGGCTGGCTTACCAGAAGGCTGTTTTTGAGCCGTGGCGGGTCAGGAAACTTGCCGCCTACATTGAGAATGCGGTGCTGGGCGGGATTCGCAATCCTGATATCCCGGTGTCGCGTCTGGAATTCATGCCTGCCGCGGATCGTGATAGTGTTTTGAATGATTTTAATGACATAAGCGGTGACTGGGAGGTGGAAACCACCTTGAATGAATGCGTGGACAGAAGTGTCCGACGTTTTCCGGGGCGCAGGGCGGTTGTCTACCGGGGACGTTCACTGACCTACGCGGAACTGGATGCAAAGGCGAATTCCCTTGCCCGGACCTTGCAGTCTCAGGGGGCTGGACCGGAGACTGTTGTGGGCCTTCTCGCAGACCGTTCCGCCGAACTGATTGTTGCTCAGCTGGCTATTCTGAAGACCGGGGCGGCTTTCATGCCCATTGATACCGGATACCCGGAAGAGCGGATCAAATTTATGCTCGATGATATTTCAGCTCCGCTTATCGTCACCCAGTCCCGGTTCATGGACCAGATTGATGTTGAAAAAGTGAATGTGGTGGATATGGATCTCCCGGAAGCCTATTCCGCTGACAGTTCGGCGCTGGGCGTTTCCTGCTTTCCCGGAGATTTATGTTGCGTTGTCTATACTTCCGGTTCCACCGGGGCCCCGAAAGGTGTTCTGTTGGAGCACCGGGGTATCTGCAATATTATCAACGGGGTCATGCATACGCAGGGCATCAATGAGGATGACCGCATTGCCAAGCATGCCAGCTTTTCTTTTGATGCCAGCCTGCTGGAAATTTTCCTCGGCTTTTTCAGCGGCGGGGAAGTGCATATCATTCCTGATGAAATTCGCCTCTCGTTAAGCTCTCTCAATGAATATTACAGCTCCAACGGCATAACCTGGACTTTCCTGACCACCCAGCTGGGTGAACAGTTCATGAATTTTGTGGAAGATTCCTCGCTTAAGGTTTTGAACACCGGCGGGGAGAAGCTGCGCACTTTCAATCCCGGAAATTATCCGGTCAGAAATGTCTACGGTCCAACGGAATGTTCCATCTACACCACCCAGTATGAAATGTCTGAGTGGGAAGAAAATATTCCCATCGGTAAGCCTTTTCCCAACTATTCGGTATTCATTGTTGATAAGCACGACAATCTGCAGCCTCCGGGATACGGCGGGGAGTTGTGCATTCATGGTCCCGGTGTTGCGCGGGGTTATCACAAAAGACCGGATAAGACAGCGGAATGCTTTGTTCCTTGCCCCTTTAAGCCGGGTGAGATTATGTACCGCTCCGGTGACCTTGCCGCCTGGACCCCGGAGGGGAATATTCTTCATCTGGGACGTATCGACAGGCAGGTCAAGCTGCGCGGGTTCCGCATTGAGCTGGGAGAAATTGAAAACGCAATTCTCGCGGTTGAAGGGATCTGCGAAGCCACTGTGGTCGATTACAAGGACAGCCGCGGTCACGTTTACCTTTGCGGATATTTCTGCGGACCGGTTGAAGTTGATACCGTGCTTGAATATCTGGAAGATAAGCTGCCTGAATTCATGGTTCCTTCCTGTATGCTCAAGCTGGATTCCCTGCCGCTTAACCATAACGGCAAGGTTGACCGCAAGCAATTGCCCGAACCGGAGTCATCTGAAGAGTCTGTCGAGGAGTATGTTGCCCCGGAAACCGAATTGGAACAGGCACTTGCTGATATCTGGGGCGAAGCTCTGGACCGGGAAAAAGTCAGTGCTGAAGCGGATTTTTTCAAGTCCGGCGGCGACTCCCTGCGGGCTGTGGCCTTGCAGGTGCTTATTTCCAAGAAGCTGGAGCGTGATGTCGAGCTTTCGGCAATATTCGAGCACTCCACACCGCGCTTGATGGCGGCTATGCTTGTAAATACCGAGGGCGGGGGAAGTGAGAAAATCCAGCCCGCGCCGGAAATGGAATATTACCCGGCTACGGTTTCACAACAGCAGCTTTTTCTGCTTAACCGCATGAAAGGGATCGGAACCGCTTACAACATGCCGTTCTGCATCCGGCTGGAAGGTCCGCTGGACAGCAAAAAACTTTCGGCGGCCCTGCTGAGCATGCTGGAGCGGCATGAGTCCCTGCGCAGTGCATTTGAAATTATAGATGGGCGTTGCGTGCAGCGGGTGCTTGATAAGGTGCATCTCAAGCTCGATTTCGCCAGCACCTCTGCTGATGATCCGGCAAAGTTCGGAGCCGGGTTCATGCGACCGTTTGATCTTTCCGCGCCGCCGCTGATGCGGGCCAAGCTGTTTTCCCGCGATTCGGGACTGCACTGGCTGCTGCTGGATTTCCACCACATTGCTTTTGACGGGGTATCCGCCGGGGTATTTCTGGATGAGCTTTTCGCGCTTTATCAGGGAGCGAAGCTTGAACCGCTGCCTTTCCAGCATAAGGATTTCGCCTTTTGGGAAGCGGAACGGCGGGAAGAAAACGAAGCGCGCCACAAGAAGTTCTGGACCGGGCTTTTTGAAACCGTTCCTGAAGCGGACCTGCCCACAGATCTGCCGCGACCGTCCCATCAGGATTTTGCCGGGGAATCGTACCGCCATCTCATTGAGCTTGGGCTGAGTGACAAGTTGCGGGCACTGGCTAAAGAACACGGGGTCACGCTGCACCATGTGTTCATGTCCGCCATCGGCATTCTGCTGGGCCGCTGGTCCGGCAGTGAGGATGTCTGTCTCGGAACCAGCATGAGCGGCCGGGACCGTGCCGGAACCAACCAGCTGGTCGGTATGTTCGTGCGTACCCTGCCTACCCGCATCCGTCCGCAGGGAGAGCTGCCTTTCAGCGATCTGCTGGCTGAAACCCGCAAGCAGATACTGTCCATTCATGAACACGCTGAGTATCCCATCAGCAGCCTGTATGAACATCTGGGCGTGAACCGGGGGCCGGGCCGCCATCCGCTTTTTGATGTGAACTTTGTTTCGCGAAATACCGGGGTCAGCAACCGTTATGAGCTGAACGGGGTAAGTGCGGACGTGGGCATGTTGGAATTGAACACCGCGAAATTTGATATTTCCATCGCCCTTGAGGATGATGGTGACAATCTGGTTCTGGAGGTTGATTACCGCAGTACCCTTTACCGCAATGAAACCATAGCGCGCATGACCGGACACCTCTGCCGCATTCTGGATGTGGTCAGCGGTGAACCGGAAACAATGCTCAAGGATATTGATATCCTGCTGCCCGAAGAGCGGGACAGCCTGTTCAGTGACTTCAACCCCGCAGCAACTGAAGCTCCACAATGGGCCACAGTTTGTCAGGCCATTTCTAAGCATGCTGCTGAAAATCCGGATCACATTGCGGTGCAGGCCGAAGACGGAACCCTGACCTATGCCGAACTTGATAAGCTGGCTAACCGGGCCGCCCGCTTAATTGCGCAGAACGGTGGCGGGAAGGACAAAATCATCGCCGTGGTTGCCGCCCGTTCCATCTGGTCGGTAGCCGGGATGCTGGCAGCGTTGAAATCCGGTTCAGCCTACGTGGGGCTGGATACTGCATATCCCCCGGAGCGGGTGCAGTTTATCCTTGAGGATACCGCCGCTCCTTGTGTGCTGGGCACAAAAGAACAGCTTGCCGGTATTGAACACGACTGCACCGCCATTACCATGGACGGACCGCTCCCGGAAGATGACAGTGATCCCGGTTTAGCCGCCGGCGGTGATGCACTGGCCTACTGCATTTTCACCTCCGGCTCCACAGGCAAGCCCAAAGGTGTGCTCATCGAGCATCATTCCATGGTCAACTTCATTGACTGGTACGCCACACATCACTGCATGGACAGCAACTCTGCATGCGCAGCCTTTGCAGCCTTCAGTTTTGATGTCTCGGTTGTGCAGGTCTTCGCACCGCTGGTTTCCGGTTCCACCCTGCATGTCATTCCTGAAGATTTGCGCCGTTCCCCTACGGAGCTTGATGCATATTTCAATGAAAACAAGGTCAGCCATGCCCACTTCCCGACCCAGTTCGCGGAGCAGTATATGCGTATCTGCGACATGGACAGCCTGCGTTACCTGATTGTGGGCGGTGACCGGTTACGCTCTTACAGGCTGGGTGGTTTCCGGCTGACCAACGAGTACGGTCCCAGTGAAACAACCATGGCCTGCCTGAGTTACGATGTGCCGAAGATCATGTCCAAGCCGCCCATCGGCAGTCCGGTTGCCAACACCCGGATTTATATTCTCGATGGGCGGGACCGGCTTTGTCCTATCGGCGTTCCCGGAGAGATTTGTGTTTCCGGTTCTGGTGTGGGACGGGGCTACCTGAACCGTAAGGAATTGACGGATAAACATTTCACTGCCGATCCTTTTTCCCCGGGAGAGCGGATGTTCCGCACCGGGGACAAAGGCTGCTGGCTTCCGGACGGGACCGTTGATTTCATTGGGCGTATGGATTTTCAGGTCAAGATTCGCGGCTACCGTATTGAGCCGGGTGAGATTGAATCCTGCCTGAATAAATTTGATTCAGTTCAGGATTGCGTTGTGGTTCCGTTGGATGATCCGGGGGGCAACAAAATTCTGGCAGCGTATCTGAGTGCGACAAAAGAGCTTGATCTCGCTGAAGTCCGTTCCATGCTCAAAAGGGAACTGCCTGAGTACATGGTCCCGGCCCATGTGGTCCAGCTGGAAAAACTGCCTTTGAACCGTAATGGCAAGGTCGACCGTGCAAAGCTGCCGCGCCCGGAAATTACCGGACCCGCAACCGGACCTCTGGAACCGCGCAACCATAAGGAAGAACGTGTCGCCAAGGCTTGGGAAAAGGTTCTCGGACACCGTGGCTTCGGTCTTTATGATTCCTTTTTTGATATCGGCGGGGATTCCCTGAGTGCCATCGGACTGCTGGCTGAGCTCAGTGATTCCTACGACATCAGTGCCTCGGACCTCTTTGCCCACACCACCGTTGCAGATCAGGCTGCCAGTTTCCGGGAAGCGGAAGTAGGGCGTTCCGCACGGCTGCTGCGTCTTAAGGAGCTGGTTAAAACTCCGCCGGAAGATGATTTCATCAATGACCAGATTGCGGCTTATGCTGCGGCCTGTGAACAGGACCGCGAGCTGGATACTGAAACAGTGCGCGAACCGGAACACCTGTTCCTGACCGGGGCTACCGGGACCCTCGGCATTTACCTGCTGCGGGAGATGCTGCAAAGCACCGCAGCAAAAGTGACAGCCATTGTCCGCGCTGCGGATGACCATGCTGCCCATAAGCGTCTGGCTGATTTTTATCTGGAGAGGTTCGGATGCTCTCTGGAGGATGTCGGCGGCGAACGGGTGGAAATTCTGGCCGGGGATCTTGGCCGTGAGGATTTCGGGTTATCTGACGAGTCTTTTGAACGCCTTTCCGGGGAAGTTGATGCTATCCTGCATTCCGCAGCCCTGACCAGCCATTACGGAGACTGGGAGGTCTTTGAAACCGCCAACGTGACCAGTGTGGAAAATCTGGTCGCCTTTGCCCGCCGGGGCCGGGAAAAAACCATACACCATATCTCCACCACCTCTATCGGTAGCGGGGATGTTGAAGGGCGCAGCCGTATCCTGTTCACTGAATTTGACGTTGATCTGGGCCAGAAGCCTAAGAACCTCTATGTGCGTTCCAAGCTTGAGGCTGAAATACTGCTTGAAAAATACCGGGCCGAAGGTCTGGCAATCAATGTCTACCGCGCCGGAAACATCACCTGCGATTCCCAGACCGGGGTTTTCCAGAGCAATGTTGAAGATAATGCGTTCTACCAGCAGCTGCGTTGCTACGTTAACCTCGGCGCAGCACCGGACCTCACCGATACCCGCAACATGTCTTATGTGGACCAGTCGGCGCAGGCCATTGTCGCGGCCCTGATCCGTCCCGGTGTTAGCGGGCAGACATTCCACATCCACAACCCGCAATTGATGAGCCTTTCCAAAGCTCTCGGGGATGAAAGTCTGGGATTGCGTATGGAGCGGATGTCTTTTGAGAAGTTCATTGAGTTTGTGGCCCGTCATGCCGGGTGCGAGGGCTTTGACACCTACGTAGAGCGTTTGCTGGTTCATCTGGGCTGGCAGGATTGGCTGACCAATTCCGGGTCGACTTCCGCGCAGGTACGGGTGGACCGTTCAGCGGAGCTGCTCGGACGTTGCGGTTTCGTATGGAAGGAGCCCTGTCCGCAGGATCTGTCCCTGTTTGTCAAAAAGGCTCTTGAGGACCGGGTTGCAGATCTGCGCAAGACAAGCTTCAACCTGCTGGACGGCGATACGCTTGAGGCCGTGGCAGCGCGGGTCAAACCTGCCTACTACGCTGAGAATGGATTGATCCAGCAGGAAGATTCCGAATTGGAGCAGGTCAGTCTGGTTATGGACGGCATGGTGGAAGTTTACCGCAACAGCGCATTGGGCTGGGTCGGTACGGTACGTGTTGACGGTTCCGGGGCCTGTTTCGGTGAAGGCGGCGTACTGGACGGAGGAAAGTCCGGCAATTCCGTTGAAGCGATGGACCCGAGCTTTGTTTACCACTTTTCCATGGAAGATATGCGCAAGCTGATCACGGATCATCCGCAGTTGGGGATGATACTGCTCAAGCTGTCCAGCGGAAAGAGAGATCGGGCCGAACGTCTGTTTGTTTCCATGTAATTTATCAGGATCGAAATAAAAATGAATACAATGACAATAAATACCCGCCACAGCGGGCTTCTGGATCGCAAGTACCGGGAGTTCTTTATCCCGACCATACTCATGGCAATGACCACCACCATGTCCATTGTGGTGGACAGCATCATCGTGGGCAACATGCTCGGTGCAGATGCTTTGGCGGCTGTCAATCTGGCCCTTCCGGTAATGATGGTTTACACCTCAGTGGCGGTAATGCTCGGCTTCGGGGCGGCAACCATAATTTCCGTCTCCTTCGGCAAGCGGCAGACCGCTTACGCAAGGGAGATTTTCAGCAGTGCCATTGTGGGCATGCTTGCCATCAGCCTGCTTCTTGTTGTCGTGCTGAGCGGTAATCTGGACTCAATCACCAACCTGCTGACTAAAGAACCCTCGCTGAGGCCGCTGGTTCATGATTTTCTGGAAGAGCTCGTTTACGGCGCTCCGTTGATTATCCTGCCGCTGGGTTTGGTTTACAGTCTGCGGGCTGACGGATGGGTTAAGATGGCCTCGGCAATGCTGATTACTTCCAATCTGGTGAACCTTGCTCTGGACCTGCTCTACATGGGACCGTTCGACATGGGAATTTCCGGTTCATCACTGGCGACCGTCTCCGGTTACGCCGTGGGCGGAGTGTTTTTCTTTGCTTATGCCAAGAGCAGTGAACGCAATCTCGGTTTTGATCCGGCGGTCTGTCTGCGTCCGGGGATTCTGCTTAAAAACATCAAGGAAATTGCGGCTACAGGTGCTCCGGCAGCTTTGAGCAGTATCCTGATTACCATCAAGATTTTAGCCATCAACACAATGGTTCAGGATGTAGCCGGAAAAACCGGGGTAATTGCTTTTTCAGTCTGCCTGTCCTGTCTTTCTTTTGCTTCCATGTTCATTTCAGGTGCAGCGCAGGCCATGACTCCGATCGTCGGGGTTCTTTACGGTGAAAAGGATTATCTGGGAGTGCGTTTTGTGGTCAAACGGGCCGCGCAGGTCCTTATGATTTCAGGTGTGGTCGTCATTCTGCTGCTGGAACTTTTCCCCGGCACAGTGCTGCATCTTTTCGGGGTCCGCTCTGCGGAAGTGATCGCCGAAGGCGTCCCGGCGGTGCGTATTTTCGCAGTCAGCCTCATGGGAACATGCTTCACCTTCCTGGCCATGTTCTACTACATGACCATCGGTAGAAAGCGGATTTCCACCGCCATCTCTGTTGTGCAGGGAGTGGCGATCCTTGTCCCTTCAGCCTATGTGCTTTCAATGATCATGGGAGTTACCGGGATCTGGGTTTCCTTTTCCCTTGCCGAAGCCGGAACCCTGCTTATGGTTTACGGCTGCTACCGGCGGATGAGACGCGACAACCCCGGAAAATACGACAGTATCCTGCTGCTGGAAGGGGGGAGCGTTGCCGGGGATAAGGTTTTCGAAGCCACCGGGGCAGACAATGAAGAGAGTGTGGAAGGTATAATGAAAAGCCTGTCCTCGTACCTTGAAAGGCTGGAGCTGGAGGAAAGCGTTGCCGCAAATGTTCGGGAGAGTGTCCGGGAGATGCTTTCCAATGTCGTCCGCCATGCCTATCCCGGCAGCCGGAAAGGTTTTGTGGATGTCCGCATCCATGACAACGAAGGGAAGCTTCACGTTAACCTGCGCGACAGCGGATTGCAGTTCGATCCGCAGGCCGTCATGCAGAAAACCGCCGACAACAAGTCAGGTTTGGGGCTGGTAAAAGATAGGACCCATTGTGTTGAATATTCGAGAGTTATCGGATTCAACAACACAACCCTGACCTTCGTGTACGGACAATAATTTTGCTTAATCCAAAAGGAGAACATATGAAATCCATCACACGGGAAGAAGCCCTGAATCTGGTACGGGAAGCAAATAGCCTTACACGGGATGATATCCCCGCATTGCAGGCAGAACGCTTGCGTGAGCTTGTCGCCCATGCCCGCGAAAATTCTGCTCTTTATCGTGAAAAATATAAGCATCTGCCAGAGAATCCGGCTCTGGAAGACCTTCCGGTCATGACCAAGCAGGAATTGACCTCCAATATGCAGAAGCTGGTTTGCGACCCGGAATTCTCGGAGGAAGAGCTTCAGGCCTATATTGCCGATCTGGATAATTTAGGGATTCCCTTCATGGGCAAGTACAGTGTCTCAACCACTTCCGGGACCACCGGAGAGCCGCTGCGTATGCTGCGGGACCCCCGCCATGTGGCAATTAACGGTTCCATTTTACAGGTCCGGCTCTTTGAAAGTGAGCAGTTTAAAAATTTTCCGGGCATGATGGAGAAGGAAGTGCGTTTTGCAAGTGTGCTTGCGGGCGGCGGATTCCATGCCGCTTTTATGGCTTTTGAAGGGCGGCGCAAAATGCTTGAAGCCGAAGGTATCACCGGGACCATGCTGCTGCTTGAGATTGATGAGCCGGTGGCGGAAATGGTTCGTAAGCTGAATGAATTCCAGCCGGAAGTTATCACCGGATATCCTTCGGTTATGCATATTCTCGCCGGGGAACAGAAAGAAGGGCGGCTTAATATTTCACCCAAGGCCATCCTTTGCTCCGCCGAGCAGCTTACTGATGAGGTGCGTGAAGTGATTGAGACGGAATTGAAGTGCCCCGTGGGCAACGTCTTTTGCAGTACAGAGGGCGGTGAGGTCGCTATCCTCTGCCCCCACGGCCACATGCATCTCAACACCGATTGGATTATTGTCGAGCCGATAGATAAGGAAGGAAATCCTGTCCCGGCCGGGGAAATGTCCGCCGCCATGCTGGTCACCAACCTGACCAACGGAGTCCAGCCGATTATCCGCTACAGGGTTGATGACAGTGTTATCGTGCATGAAGATCAGTGTTCATGCGGTTTGCCCTTTCCCTATGTAGATATTCTGGGCCGCACAGACGATCTGCCGGAATTCAGCACTGATAATGGTTTCGTCCGTTTCACCCCGATTGCATTTTATAATGCCATTGTTGATATCCCGGGCATCTCCATCTATCAGTTTGTCCAGACCGGACCGGAAGCTTTAACAGCTCGCATTAAGTATCTGGATGGAAATGTTGCAGACGATGTTGACCGTCAGATTCGTGAGGCAATCTCCGGAGTAATGGGCCAGAACGGTCTGGCACATGTCTCCTTCGACGTTGTCCGTGCAGAACCTATCCGGGCGAAGAAAGGTAAGAAGATGCGTACTTATCTGAAGGATTTTTAGGTTACGTTTCTGTTCGCAAATTGTCCGCAAATCTGCGTACAAAATTCGGTAGTTATCAGCAGCTTTGAAAATGGTCTGAAATAGCAGTAGGTCTCATGAATCAAGGGATTGTAGGCGTTCCCGGCTAAAATATGATTTTCCGCCGGACAATTCGTAACCCGCAGGCCGTCGGTTCAATTCCTATCGTTGTCTCCATGAATATCAAAGGGTCACACTCTTATGAGTGTGACCCTTGTTTTTTATCTATCTGTTTTAGAGTGTGGTAGGGCCAAGTAACTATTACGCGAGTTATGTCTGGAATTAATTCTTATCTGCTTTTCCAGAAAACGACGGATGCCTTGCAGTTTTCACGGACAATTCCGTCCTGCACGGAGGACATGACATTCTGCTCAATCAGTGCTTCCTTTTGCGGGGTAAGTTCTGTGTATTTTGCATAGAAAAGTTTCTGCTGCTGTATTTTGCTTTCGGCTGACCTTTGGGTGGAATAATCAACAATGCGGACTTCCGGCTGGCGACCCATCGCATAGAGAAGATTGTAGGCAAGGGGAAATTCTGAATAGCCCGGCTGCGGAACATCTCCCATTATAGAATTCCACAAGCCATCGCTGTGTCCGCTTGTCTCTGCACCAGCTCCTCCCACAATGCAGCAGAGGTGGCGGGAGACCGATTCCAGCCGCTCCAGCTGCGGTCGCAGGTCGCGGAACATCCACATGGTGATGGCGGAAAGGGCCAGATCGAACTGCCCTTTCAGGCTTTCAGTATCCACCTCCTGCCAGATTTTTTGGATGACTTCATATTTATCAACCCCGGCGGATTCCGTATTGCTCCGCATCTGCTCAACCATTTTCCCGGCTGGCTCCACTGCGGTTATCCGGTGTCCGGCCTGTCCCATAGGTACTAGTATGCTGCCCGGTCCGCAGCCCACGTCCAGAACTTCGGCCTGTTCTGGCAGTTTACGGTTGAGGGCAGAGAGTATGCTGCGACCGAAATCATAATCGCAGGCCTTGCGGCCCACGGAAAAATCTTCTGCTCTGTCCTGCCAGTAGTTTAGATGGGCATTGCCCACATACATTGTTTCGCGGGTATCCCAGCGTTCGGCCCAGAGGTTTTCCCAATATTTTGCGCTTTGCCTCTCATCCACTTCTTGCTCTGTAATATCTACCTTCTTATTCATTAGGACCTCCACCACATCAAGGACATGACAGCCGGGACTTCGTAAAATCCGGAGTTGCTCTGGGTGGTCACGTGCTGCTCAATGAGTTCTCTGTCTTCGGTTGAGACCGTGCGGTACTTTGAAACGAGATTTGTCCACATGGATCTCGCCGAATCCGTGGAACGGCGCATGGTGTAATTGACGTTGGAGATGTCCGCCGGTCTGCCCAGTTCATTTAGGATGTTATATAGATATAGGGAGCGGTCCAGTTCAGGGGCTTTGATCCCCAGTTTACGTTGCATCTGATGATTCTCGGCATCGCCCATTCCCATAGTGTCGGCTAGGCTGCAAAAGCCGCGTGAGATTCTGCTCATCTCGCTGATCAGTTTTTCGATGTCCGGGAACTGCCAGGCCGCGTGGCAGAGGAAGACAAGATCGTAGCTATTGTCCTGAGCTTTCGCGGCGAAAGAATCAAAATCCATAATTTCAGGTTTGATGTTTTTGATCCCCACGGAAGCAGCATTTTCTTCGAGCCGTTTCGCCATGGATTGGGCCGGTTCTACTGCTATTACTTCTTTTGTGCGACGGGCAAAGGGAAGTGTTACGGCTCCCACTCCTGAAGCGATCTCAAGAACGGATGAATCGGCATTGATTATTTCTTCGGCGGTTAGAATGTCGCACATCTTCTCGCCATATCCGAATCTGCTAGATGTGATGAAATCATTGTAATCTTCAGCTCTCCTGTTCCAGTAGTCAGTGTTGCTGCGGGCGGCCATATCCTCCATTTGGAGACTCCAGACTTCTTTCCATGATGCAGTTTTCTGCAGATTCATCAACAGCTCCTTTTATTTATTTTTGTAATCTGTGTCGCGTTAAGCGATGTCTTTATTCTATTTTATGCTTGATGCATGTCACTTTTTTAATTAGCGTGTCAACAAATTAATCAAGCTGGAGGATTCATGTTACTGAACTGTCGCCTGTCTCTTAAAATATTTCTACTGAGCCTGTGTCTGGTTGCCGGACTGGGATCGGCTGTTTTAGCTGCTGAAAAGGTATTGAATGTTGCCGGTCCATGGGGCCCCAAGACTCTGGATATTCAGAAAACCGGGTATGTTTTTAAAAGACTGGGGGTTACTGAGAGTCTGATCGAAGTCGGGCAGGATCTTGAGTTGAAGCCGGGGCTGGCCGAGTCCTGGACTGTTTCGCCTGACAAAACAACTTGGACTTTTACCATCCGAAAAGGAGTAAAATTCCATGATGGGACTGCGCTTAAAGCCGGAGCAATCAAATCCTGTCTGGAGCGTTTGCAGAGTAAAGGTTCCCTGTTCAAAGCTGTGCCTTTGAAGTCCATCACTGCCCCTGATGACCGGACTCTGGTTTTGACCACCTCTGAGCCTTTTGCGCCGTTGGGGGCATATCTGAGCATGGGCGAAACCTCGCCTTTAGCACCTTCATCTTTTGATTCTTCCGGGGAAGTGGTCAATCCGGTGGGAACCGGGCCTTTCGCATTCGAGAGCTGGAAAGTAAAAGATCATGTTGTGGTTAAGCGTAACCCCATTTACTGGGGCGAAAAAGCCAAGGTATCCAAGGTGGTCTACAGGGGAGTTCCCAATGCCATCACCCGTCTTGGGCTGCTCAGAGCCGGTGAACTGGATATCGCGATGATCCTGCCCCCGGATGCTGTCGCTTCTCTGCAAAAGTCTGATAAATATCAAGTCTTCCGCACACCTATCGGGCGTTGCCGCATGGTTGCCCTGAACATGGCTGAAGGGCCTTTCTCCGATCTGCAGGTTCGCAAGGCCGCTAATATGGCCGTAAATCGTGATGATCTTGTGCGTTATGTACTGGAAGGAATGGGTGATTCCGCTACGACCCTTTATCCGCCGATGATTTACTGGGCAAATGACAAGATCAAGGGCTTCCATTTTGATCAGGCCGGAGCAAAGAAACTTTTGGAACAGGCCGGCTGGAAGGATGCTGACGGTGACGGAATCAGGGAAAAGAACGGCAAACCGCTTAAGGTCAAGCTGGTAACCTATCCCGAACGTGCGGCACTGCCGCCCACCGCGGAAGTCATGCAGGCCCAGTTGCGTGAGGTCGGTTTTGATGTGGAGCTGGTGGTGACTCAGGTGGACGCAGCGCAGGCTCTGCGCAGCAAGGGTGATTTCGACATGTTTCTCGTGGGACGCGGATTGCTCTTTGTTCCCGACCCGGATTACAACCTCATGAAGGACTACTATTCCGTCAACACAGCCAAGGATAGCGGCTGGGGCGCATACCGTTTCAGCAACGCCAAGGTTGACGAATTGCTCTTTGAGGGCCGTAAAGTTTTCAAACAGTCTGAGCGCAAGGCTATCTATGATCAAGTGCAGACCCTGCTTATGGAGGAGGTTCCCATGATGTACCTCAATTATTATGTCAATGTGGACGCGGTGGCCAAGGATGTTGAAGGGTACACCATGCATCCCACGGAAAGCAGCTATCATTTGGAAACCGTCACTTTGAATAGATAGTCGTGTTTTTGTTCATAATAAAAAGAATCGCATCGCTGGCTCCGGTTATGTTCGGGGTCAGCGTTGCGGCTTTTCTGTCTCTGGTATTGAGTCCGGGCAATCCGGCTGAGATCGCGCTGCGCTCTTTGACTGAATCGGAAACACCGCCCAAGGCTGCCATTCTGGAACTGGAAAGGGAAATGGGTTTGGACCGCCCGCTCCATGTTCAGTACTGGCGTTGGCTAAAAAGAACGGTTGGCGGTGATCTTGGCCGTTCTTACCAGACAGGGCAGAGTGTTGTTTCAGAGATAAGGCAGGCTCTGATTCCTTCCGCGCTGCTGGCGGGCACTGCAATCCTTTTGGCGCTGTTCATTGTCCTTCCCTGCGGCGCCCTTTCCGCGTCCCTGCCCGGGGCGTGGGTGGATAAAGCAGCCATGGCCGGATCACTGGCAGTTGTCTCTGTCCCTGATTTCTGTGTTGCTATCATGCTTTTTCTGATTTTTTCAGTGCAGTTGGATTTGCTGCCTGTTGCCGGTTACGGATCGTTTTCCAACCTGATCCTTCCGGCTCTGACTCTGGCCCTGTCCAGCTCCGGGATCACAACCCGGCTGATGCGAACATGCATGGTTCAGGCTCTTGAGGAAAAGTATATCATCACCGCCCGTTCCAAGGGTATGGGTGAATGCCGTGTTGCCGGGCTGCATGCCATGAAAAACGCCTTGCCGCCGGTGCTGACCTATCTGGGAGCGCAGATGGGCTATCTGTTCGGCGGAGCTGTGGTGGTTGAATCAATATTTCTCTGGCCCGGATTGGGCAGTCTGCTGGTAGAGGCGGTCAAGGCCCGGGACATCTATGTCGTTCAGGGGTGCGTGCTGGTCATTGCCTGTATTTACGTATTCATTAATCTTGCCGTGGATGTAGTTCAGGCATGGCTGGACCCGAGAATTCAGGAGGGAATCAGCCATGCTGGATAATCGGTTCACACCCGGCATGCTGACCGGGATGATTCTTTGTCTGGGGCTTATGCTCTGTGCGCTTTTTGCTCCCGAAATTGCTCCCCACAACCCGGACAAGCAGCACCTTGCCCACAGGCTGGAGGGGCCAAGTGCCCGGTTCCCCCTAGGTGCGGACAAGCTTGGACGCTGTGTGGCCAGTCGTATTGTGCATGGGCTGCGACCTTCCCTTGGGTTGGCTGTTTCCATCACGGCCATGGCCGCTGTGGTCGGGACTCTTCTAGGCATGTGTGCCGCGTATTTCCGGCCTCTGGATGCTTTGCTTATGCGCGTTACCGACTGTTTTTTTGCCTTCCCCGGATTTGTAATGGCTCTTATCGCAATCAGTATAATGGGACCGGGCACAACCAGCCTGATCATTGCTCTGGGGCTTCCGGGGTGGCCTAAATATGCCAGAGTGGTGCGTTCCAAAGCCCTTACCCTGCGTGAGTGCGGATATGTGGAAGCCAGCCGGGCAGTGGGGGCAGGTCCGCTTTATATACTCCGCTACTGCATCCTTCCCGGAGTTCTGCCTTCGGTGGTCACCATTTCCACCCTTGGTATAGGCGGCAAGGTTATCCATATTGCGGGATTGGGGTTTCTCGGCCTCGGGGTACAGCCTCCCACCCCGGAGTGGGGGACCATGCTTATCAAGGGGCTTCCGGTGATCGAGACCGCCCCTCACATATCTCTATCTGCCATGGCGGCAATTTCGGTCAGTGTGCTGGCTTTTACCCTGCTTGGAGAAGGCTTGCGGGATATGCTTGATCCCCGCAGCAACCTTTCAGACTGGCGTAAATTGCAAACTGTCTCTTGAGGATAATTGTATGAATAAAATGCACCAAGAAGACAGACCGCTGCTTCAGGTCAGCAACCTGAAAGTCCATTTTGACTCTGTGGACGGAATTGTCCGTGCAGTGGATGAGGTAAGCTTCGGTCTCGGTAGAGGGGAGAAGGCCTGCCTTGTGGGTGAGTCTGGTTGCGGAAAGACAATTCTGGCCTTGTCTCTGCTGCGTTTGCTTCCGCCCGGGGCTAAGCTGAGCGGTAATGTTATGTTTCAGGGCGCAGATTTGCTGCAGTTCCCGGAAAAAGAAATGCGCCGGGTCAGGCGGCAGGGGATGGGGATGATTTTTGAACAGCCCTCGGCCTATCTTAACCCGCTTTTCCCCGTAGGCTGGCAGGTGGCCGAAGCGGTCAGGCTCAGTCGGGGATGCAGCAGGCGGGATGCGATAAGCAGAGCGCTGCGGCTTTTTGATCTGGCTCGCATACCCGAAGCCCGAAAGAGGTATTGGCAGTTTCCACATCAATTGTCAGGCGGAATGCGCCAGCGGGTGATGATTTCCATGGCTCTGGCTAAAGACCCGGCTCTGCTGGTGGCCGATGAACCGACCACAGCCCTTGATCCCACTGTTCGGCGCAGTATCCTGAATCTGTTGCGGGATTGTCTGGATGAGACCGGAGCCGCTCTATTGTGCATCACCCATGACTGGGAAGCCGCCCGCAACCTTTGCGAGACAGCTGCAGTTATGTATGCCGGGCAGATTCTTGAGATTGGTCCTGCCGATCAGGTTCTGGACTGCCCGAAGCATCCCTACGCATCAGCACTGCGTCGCTCCATGGGCGGAAAAAGACCTGAACCCATACCGGGGAATCCCCCGGCCCTGACCGATCTGCCATGTGGTTGCAGGTTTCAGCCCAGATGCGGCTGTTCATGTGAACAATGCGTTTCCGTTGTGCCGGAATTCAATGGAGGGGTACGTTGCCACAACCATCAGTGATTGAGATTGCGGGACTGAGCAAGAGTTATCTGTCGGGCTTTTTCTTTAGGCGGGAGAACAAAGCGGTAAGAGATGTTTCCTTGAAAATTGCGCCGGGTAGAACCCTTGCGGTTGTGGGGGAATCCGGGTGCGGCAAAACCACTCTGGCCCGTATGGCCGCAGGTCTGCTTAAGCCCGACTCCGGCTCAATTTCATTCAAGGGCAGAAGTCTTGCCCGCTGGGAGAAAAAGGGTCTGCGCAAAAATATGCAGGTGGTTTTTCAGGATGCGGACGGCTCGCTTAACCCTAATTTCAGTACCCGTGACCTACTACTGGAACCGCTATTACTGCACGGCCTGCCCCGGAGTGAAGCCGAGGAGCGGCTCCCCGAGCTGCTTTCCATGGTCGGGCTGGTACCGGACCTGCTGCACCGCCATCCGCACGAGATGTCCGGCGGACAGCGGCAGCGCATCGGAATCGCAAGGGCCATGTGCCTTTCCCCGGCGCTTGTCATTGCCGATGAACCCGTCTCAGCGCTGGATCGTTCCATTCAGGCACAGATCCTTAGCCTATTGCAATCCTTCCAGAGTGATAGCGGGGTATCGTATCTTTATATCTCCCATGATCTGGGTTCGGTCAGGGCGGTTGCCCATGATGTTGCCGTCATGTTGGGCGGTCTGTTTGTGGAGACCGGACCGGCTGAGGATGTTTTTGCGAACCCCCTTCATCCGTATACGAAGTTGCTCCTTGCCGACGATAACTGCGCAGAACTGCCGTTTAAAAATTATTCTGTTGATCTTGAAAACCGTCAGGGGGCGGAAGAAGGCTGTCCTTTTGCAGGGTGCTGCAACTATTGCGAACCGCAATGCACAAAGGGTGTTTCCGGATTAATTGAGGTTGAACCGGAAAGATCGGTACGCTGTAGAATGGTGCACAGAATTGCTTGAACCAACTGTTGATCGCCTCCAATTTACAAAGATAAAGCTTCAGACAGGGCTACTTTGGACTGTTTGGATATAAGACTATAAAATGAGAGTATTTATGCATATTGATTCAGAAAAGAACACCGTTGGAGAATGCACGCATAACTGCCACAGCCATGGCCACGACCATTGTGATCACCACCACGGTGATCATAGTCATTCATATGATTATTCGCCCGGACCTTTGGAGGGTAAGCAAGGAATTCTGCTGACCGCTTTCGGCTGTGCTTTACCTGATACCCATCATCTCTATAAGAGGTTTGAGGATGAAGTCCGGGAAAAATATCCGAATATGGATGTCCGTTGGGCTTTTACCGCCAACCGTATCCGTAGGAAATTGCGCAGTCGCGGTCTTGCTGCTTTTTCCGTTGCCGAAGCTCTTTCGCAGATGATTGATGACGGGTTCAGCCATGTTGCAGTGCAGTCACTGCATACCCTGCCCGGAGTTGAATATGATTGGGTGAAGCAGCAGGCCCGGTCCATGTGTCATCCCCGCAAGGGACTCAGCCGGGTGACCATGGGAGTCCCTATGCTATATAAGATGGATGATCTTGAACAGACAGTGCTGGCTGTGTCCGGTTATCTGCCGCCGGATCGAAAGGAGGATGAAGGGGTAGTTCTTATCGGGCATGGAACTTACCATAAAGAGCATACCGCCTATATGGCACTGGAAGGCTTGCTTTCACGATCCCTTCCTGATGTGCTTGTAGGTACACTTATGGACAAGTCCGGTCCTGCGGAACTGGGAACCCATTTTCTGAACAGGGGAATCCGCAAGGTTCACCTTGTTCCTTTCATGTGCGTCCCCGGTCATCATGTTCAGGTAGACTTATTTGGTGAGGGGGAGCATTCATGGAAGAATATTCTTTTGGGTTTGGGGTGCGAAGTCCTGCCGGTATTTAAAGGTTCTTTGGAGCATCAGGATTTCCGAAACATCTGGCATGAACATCTGGCTGAAGCTGTTGCAGACTTGAAAGATACCTGATGATTGGTGGAACGTATAATTCAGAATATCGTATTGGGATGGCCTGCTGATTTGGTATCGGCAGGCCATTTTTATTTAGTTGTTTTCCACTGAATCCGGCGATCCGGCTAAAAACATCCCTGCCAGGACGAGGGCTGCTCCTGCATATTGTACAGGAGTGAGAGTTTCGCCAAGGACAATAAAGGCCAGAACAAGGGTCGCCACAGGTATGAGGTTGGAGAAGAGGATAACATGTGCGGCTTTGATTTGGGTCAGTGCGTAGTTGATGACAAAGTAGACCAGAAAGGTGATTCCCAGACCTAGATACACCAACGCGGCGAAGGCCTGCCAGTTCAGATTTTCCGGCATAGGAGACATGATTGCCCCGGGCAGGAAGAGGATGGTGGCCCCGAAGACCTGAATGGCGGAGAGGTACATAAAATGGTAGCGGGCTGCGAGATGTTTTACTGTCAGGGCATAGCAGGTAGCCGAAAGTACAGCACAGAAAATGAAAAAGTTGCCCAGCAGCGGATTGCTGCCGTGTTCATTTGCTTCCCCGAAGGCGGAGACTATTCCGACCCCTGCAACTGCGCAGAGTATCCCGGCCATACAACGGCGGCTGATTTTTTCCTTGTAAACAACATAAGCACCGATGGCCACGGTCATGGGAACACAGGCTACGATCATCCCGCCCTGTGAAGCTGAGGTGTACTGTAATCCCAGAGTCTCAAAGGTAAAGAGCAGGAAAGGTTCACACATGGCGAGGAGCAGGAGCATTTTCCAGTCGCCTTTTTGGTAGGCTGGTTTGGGGATGCGTGACCAGAGGATGAGGTACAGTATGGAAGCGAAAAATACCCGGCCAAGCAGAATCTGTTCGATCGTAAAATATTCCTGCACCATTTTGAGGACGATGAAGCCGCCGCCCCAGATGATATGGACCACAGCAAGGGCCACGAGAAGAAGGGATTTGGACATGGAAAAACTCCTGAGTGGCTTTGGCAGCCTTCAGTAATAAAAAATTGATATATGAATGAGGAGAAAGGCGGGCTGCGAGGTTCAGCCCGCCTTTAGTATGGATATGTAGTTAGAAAATCCACTGCCAGTATGTAGAAGCAACAATCCAGACCGCAACCGCTCCGCAAAGCATCCTGACAGCCATGATCAGCATCAGGTAGCGCATGCGCACGTATCCGGTGGCGAACATGATCAGTGCTGCTGCCAGCTCGTAAGGGAAGAGGAACTGGTCCAGCCCGTAGAAGAAGCTGTAGAGCAGAGGCTTGATGTCCATGCCGAGGGTGGTGGCGATCTCAGCCAGCGGGATACTCAGCGAGGTGGCGGCTGCAACGGGTGTCAGGGCAAAGTTTGCGAGAATCCCGGTGCAGTATGCCAGCAGAGAGGAACCGGCCAGACTCTGGACATTCTCAAGGTAAGGGACAATCTTTCCTGCCATCCATGCGGGAATGCCAAGGCTTCCGGCAACAATTCCGATAGCCATGCAGCCCACAATAAAGAAGAGGATGGAAAACTGGACTTGTGCCACATCTTCTTTTTTGAGCAGGTCGAAAAGTGGAGTAAATCCGAGCAGGACCACGGCGCAAAATGCGTAGTATCCGGGAATGCCGTGCAGTGATTCCGTTGCAAAAGCGGCAAGGGCTAAGGTTGTTAAAATCAGTGTTTTCTTCTCATCGCGGGTGATGGACCCCATGGCGGAAAGGTTTTCGCTGGCATGCTCAAGGCACTGGTCCATGTATTTGCCCAGTTCCCTCGAACCGAAGAAGTGCAGAATGCCAACGCATGCAACACCAACAAGCAGGGCGAAGGCAATGTTCTCAATAAAGAAGCTCAGCCACTGGATGGGTACGCCCATGTCTTTGACCATCAGCAATCCGACAATGCCGACGTTGTTGGGCAGATAGTTGGTAGCCGGGACCGTAGCACCGAAGAAAGCGGCCATGATCAGGGTCGTGGCGGCTTTGGAACCTTTCTCCAATTTCATTGCTGCGCACATACCGGAAGCAATAGCCATAAACAGGATGGTTACGGTGATGACGTCCGGGATGATGGCTCCAACGGCGTAACCGGCAACAATCATGGCGATATACAGGCGCAGGGGTGTGCGTCCGATGCGGGTTATTGCCAACAGGGCGATGCGGTTGGAAAGCTTGGTTTTTTCCATGAGCACGCCGATGAGCATCCCGCACATGCAGACCCACGGGATGGGAGTGGTCCAGCCCACGAAGGCAAGATCCGGGGTCGCAATTCCTGTGACAATGTAGGCCATAAGCAGTAGTACTGCCGTTGCGAACAGGGGCATTATTTCAAAGGCAAATCCGGCGATGGCAAAGATAGTTTCAAACCAGTAGAGAGCGATCTTGGGATTGCCCGGATCGTTCATGATATAAGCCCCGGTGGCGGCTATTGCAGCGGCCATGGCCCATTTTTTTATTGTTTGCATTGCGTTGGTCATGGTTCTTCCTATGTACGAATATATCTTTCAGCAGCCAAAGCTGCAATTGTTCCGTCGGACATGGCAGTGGTGATCTGGCGGTAGGCTTTATCGTTGATATCGCCAGCGGAAAAAACACCGGGTATGCTGGTTGTCATGTGTTCATCGGTAATGATGTAGCCGTTTTTGGACAGCTTGATTTTCTCGGCAAAAAGTTCGTTGTTGGGATTCTGACCTAAAAAGACGAATGCCCCGTCAACAGGTACGGTTTCCTGTTCATTGGTAGAAACATTTTCCAGTACTGCGGCTTTGAGTTCATCCTTTTCAACAACGAGATCGACTACTTTGGTTTCGGTGCGGGCATCGACTTTACCTGTTCCGAGCAGTTGGTCCTGAGTGCCCTGTGCGGCAAAGAAACGGTCCATTACTTCAACAAGGGTTATGTGTTCAATGCCGAGGGTGATCATATACAGACTTTCGTCAAAAGCACTGTTTCCGCCGCCGACGACCAGAACGCGTTTGCCCTTGTAAGGACCTCCGTCACAGATGGCGCAGTGGTGGACCTGATCGCATTCGGTGGGAACATCAAGGGGAATGGGCTTACGGCCGGTGCAGATGATGACTGCTTTGGCTTTGATTGTGCCTTCGTCTGTTTCCACGATCTTCAGGTCACTTTCAAGTTCCATGCTTTCGATTTCGCAAACCTCTTCAACCTCAACTTCAAGGCTGTCCACATGGGCGCGCATTTTTTTCATCAAATCCATGCCGTGGATAGTGGGGTAGGAAGGAAAGTTCTCTACTGTGTAAGTAGAGTTTACCAGCCCGCCGGTGATGTTTTCTTCAAGGATTACAGCTTTCAATCCGGCGCGGGCAGCGTAGATGCCGGCGGTCATTCCGGCGGGTCCGCCACCGACAATCACCATATCGTATATTGTGCTTTCACTCATGATCTCTCCCGTTGCTTTTATTGAAGGCTATGCAGAAGCAAAGAAGGCTTTCATTTCTTTGGGGTTCATCAGGCCGCCTTTGCGGGCGACCATTTTTCCGCCCTTGATGACGAAGATGGTCGGGGCGCGTTCTGAATCAAGGTCAGCCAGTGCTTCAGGGTTGGCTTCGCTGTCCAGCTTGAACAGGCTTACATCGGGATTTTTCTTGCTGAATTTTTCCAGCACTTTTTCCATGTTTTTGCAGTGCGGGCACTGCTGCTTGTAGCAGATGAGCACACCGGATTCAGTGTCGGAAACGGTCTGGGCATAGTTTGCATCGGTCAGTTCGGTAAACATGATTTCTCCAATGAAATATTATCGTGGGCGGCCCCGGAATAGTGGACCGCCCTTGTTTATAATTAGGAAGTGCGCAGTTCGCCGATGACGAGCTTGAGCTTCTGGAGCAGCTCTTCGGCTTTTTCGGGATTCTCTTCGGCAATGTTATTCAGCTGGAAAGGGTCATTACGGCGGTCGTAGAGTTCGTTGTGCTGGGGCACTTCGATCTTTGCTCCGGCAGTGCAGGTCCACATATCTTCGGACATGACTTTGTCCGCACCTTCAACGCAGTCGGCGTTGTTTTTTTCGTCTTCGCTGACCAGCCAGTGTACGTAGCTGTAATCATCGGTGATGATGGACCATGACATGCCGTAATATCCGGCAATGGCGTAATCGCGGATTTTGTCCACTTCGCCCTGCATCATGGGCAGCAGGCTTTCACCCTGATAGTCTTCAGCACCGAAAGTCTTCATGCCGTGATCGCTGATACCGTCTTCGGTTTCGAGCAGGTCGAGTACGTCCATGATGGTGGCGGTTACGTCTACGTTCTGCACAAAGGAGGAAATGCGCTGGCCGCCTTCAACACCGGGGATGTGCATCATGAGCGGTACGTGGACCAGCTCTTCGTAAGGCCAGGGACGGGATTTGCGCATGATGCCGTGTCCGTGTTCAGCTTCGCCCATGGGCTGGCCGTGGTCGGACATGACCACAACCATTGTTTCGTCCATGAGTCCCTGCTCGCGGATGGAGTCCAGAGTCCGGCCCACCCAGCGGTCAACGTCAGTTATTTTTTCCATGTACAGGGCGCGGATGTGTTCGCATTCGCGTTCGGTTATGCGGCCTTCCACCGGAACCCAAGGGGCGAGCATGATGGGATTACCTTCGTACTCGGGGTCGTAGGGGCAGGGCTCACCTTTCCATACGGACGGCGGATCCCAAGGCTCGTGAGGATCAAATGAATCAATCCAGAGGAAGAACGGGCGGTTTTTGTCGCGGCGTTCCTTGAGCCAGTGGTCGGTGCGGTTCATGACCTTGGCAACGTAGCTGTCAGCCTCGGTGCGGCGGTGCTGCTGCTGGCGCAGGAAACAGCCGATTTCGTCCAGAAGCTGCGGGCTTTCATCGTCAATATACTCGCCGTTCTCGTCCCAGACCATGGTGGCGGAGGTGAAGTCTTCAGGCTTGAGGGCCGGATCAAGCGGGTCGTTTTCAAAAGTGGTGTGGTCCAGTTCCTGTCCGGGGCAGAAATCCACGTAATCGAAACCGCGGGAGTAGCCGAACTTGGCAAGTCGCATGGGGGCGGTATCGTAGATCAGCGCGGTCTGCATGTTGCGGCCCCAGAGTATGTCGGTGATTGTGGTGTCATCAGCGCCCAGAGGCTGCCAGCCGCCATAAGGCAGGGTGAAGCGTCCGGTCATGAGTGCGCGACGGACAGGGATAGTGGGGACGCCTTCGCTGTATGCGTTTTCGAAAAGGACGGACTGGCGGGCGAAACGGTCAAGATTGGGAGTCTTGACAGTATCGTTGCCGTAGCATCCAAGATAGTTGAATTGTAGGGTATCCAGCATGATGAATACCACGTTTTTGATTTTGCTTCTGTCAAAGGACATTGTGCTGCTCCTTGAAAATTGTTTGCGAAGCAATTTAATTTTGCCTCGCGCTTTTTTTCACATATGGAGCAGGGTGATGAAAAATTCTGTCTCATATGAGACAAAAGTGTAATTGAGCTAAAATTTTCTGGGCTGGTTTTTTTTATTCAAAGGCCGGGTTCAATACTATTTGCGTACTATATCACAAGCTTAAATTTTGAAACAGCAGTCCGCCCGCTTCTCGTGACAATGCTTCGGGGTCGAGAATCTCAAGGGTTGTTTTGGTGAATTTGCCGATAACCCCTTGCTGGCGCAATGCTTTGATCACTCTGCATAAGGAACTGCGGTGAACACCGAGAGTGCTGGCTAGCTCACTTTGGGTCAAACCGGGAGAGAAGGATTCGGATTCCCCGTTCTCCTGCCAGAGTTGGTAAAGCGAACGGCTGACCCGCGTACTTACTTCAAGCAGGCCGGAATCAAAAAGCTGGGAAAAGAAGGCTCCGGCTTTGATCCCAAGTGAGTGGATCATGTTGCAGGCCAGTTCCGGGTGCTGGCGGAAAAAATTTTCGTCTTCCAGAATGTATTTAGGGAAGCGGGCTACAACACTTTCTTCCAGCGTGTGCAGGCTGTGGCTTTGCAGCAGGGAAGTATGGATGTGAGATACTTCATTGAAAAGAGTGCCGGGACCGATACGCATGACCACGCGTTCCTGACCGCCTTCGGAGAGGCAGGATAATTTGACTGATCCTTTTAGGAGAAAAAAGAAATAGTTCGGGTTGTTGGCTTCTATCTCGTGTGCTTTAGGCAGTGAGATCTGCACTGCTTTATCAAGTACTCTTTCCCAAACGGAATTTATACCTTCAACACTGAAAAGAGCCTTTTCCTGGCGGAATATTTTGTCTGTGGGCATGCTGCATCTTAAACATCATGGGGCCGGGAGTCGACAGCTTTATAGTGGGTTGGGAGTAAACCCTGTGTCGGCGGTTTTCCCCTAACCCGGCAGTGGAGAGTCTGCCGGATTAAGGGAGTGCCGCATCCATGCGGCTTGGCAGCCTACAGGAAGTAGTTGACTGCCAGCAGTCCTGTCAGGGACATGGTAATGGTGTATGGTAACGCCAGCATTACCATACGGCCATAAGAGAGCCTTATGACCGGGGCAAGAGCTGATGTCAGGAGAAAGAGGAAAGCTGCCTGACCGTTTGGGGTTGCTACACTGGGGATGTTGGTTCCGGTGTTAATGGCAACGGCCAGTTTGTCGAAGTGATGCATGATCTCAAGAGCTTTCGCAGCAGTAGCTTGAGGCATTCCGGCGACAACATCGACCCTCGCCAAGTGCGGGTCGGTGAGCTTTTCCATCAGCGCCTGAGCGCTCATGCCTATGTCTGGGAGGGTTCCCAGCAAATTTATGAAATGGAGTTTTGTTTCAGATATATAGACGGTGGCCACAAATACATTATCCGAAATTGCGGAGAGCAGCCCGTTGGCAATGTAGTATGCGGCGAGCTGTGTGTGCCCCTGCATGCTGAGCACGAATTCAATGATCGGGTGGAATATTTCCTGATCATGAATAACGCCGACAATTGAAAAGAAAACAACCAGCAGTGCGGTGAAAGGCAGGGCTTCCTCAAATGCCTTTCCGAGTTGGTGCTCCTCAATGTAGCCGTTCATGGAAGTCAGAAAGATAATAACTGAGAGGCCGATGATGCCTACTGCTGCAAGGTGAAAAGCAAGAGCCACTACCAGCCATAAACCGACAATACATTGGATGATCAGTCTGGTTTTTCCGTTCTGGCCCTGTTTCTCTTCCATTTTCACCGCAGTTTCAAGCAGATGGGAACGGATGTTTCCGGGCAGTGTTGCGCCGTAGCCGAAGAGGTGGAATTTCTCCACAGTCATGCAGGTCAGTAGTCCGATGACAAGTACGGGCATGGAAACGGGCATGACTTCCAGAAAGAAGTCGACAAAATGCCAGCCCATTTCCCCGCCGATGAGCAGGTTCTGGGGTTCTCCGACCAGCGTACAGACTCCGCCCAGTGCAGTTCCGACAGCGCCGTGCATCATCAGGTTACGCAGGAAGGCGCGAAATTCTTTCAGGTCAGCACGGTTCTTTTCGACAACAGCCTGATCGTTGCAGAGATCATGTTCGCACTTCATGGTTTTACCAGAGGCGAAGCGGTGGTAGATATTGTAGAAACTGTAGGCTACAGCGATAATTACCGCGGTAACGGTCAGCGCATCCAGAAAAGCGGAAAGAAATGCACCGGCAAAACAGAACATCAGTGAGATAGCAACTTTGGAGCGGACCCGGACCAGAATGCGGGTGAAGGTGAACTGCAGGAATTCCTTCATGAAGTAGATACCCGCAACCATGAAGATAAGCAGCAGGATAACTTCAAAGTTGTTCATTGCTTCATGGTAGACAGTCTCCGCAGAAGTCATGCCGAGCATTACCGCCTCAACAGCCAGCAGTCCGCCAGCCGGGAGGGGGTAGCACTTCAGGGCCATTGCCAGTGTAAAAATGAATTCGGCGATCAGTGCCCAGCCCGCGATCTGCGGTCCTACAGTGAACATGAGGATGGGGTTGATGATCAGAAATGCCAGAATGATTTTTTTGTACCATTTGGGTGCGTGGCCCAAAAAGTTATTACCGAGTGATTGCAGGAAAGTTGGCTGCATCATTGTCTCCTATTATGATTCGAGGCCGGATATTGAGCGGCAGTTTTATCGTTGTCGTATGCCCGGCTTAATTGGCAGTATTTCCCAAAGGTGGAGGGAGGTTCATGGAGTGGCTGGGCGAACCTCCCTCCGGGGGAGTGCTAGTAAAGTATCGTCAGAGCTGAAATCATGACGGCCATATAAAGGATGGTCATGCCGGTCCCGGCCCGGACATAATCGATGGTTTTGTATCCGCCGGGCCTCATGATCAGGGCGTTTACCTGATGGGTTGGCAGTACGAAGGTATTGGATGCGGCCACGGCGACGGTCAGGGCTGCGATACGCGGATCGACCCCGGCCCCCAAAGCCATGTTCATGGACAGGGGAACCAGCAGGACTGTTGCGCCCACATTTGAAGCAACCAGTGTGAAGAACGAGGTCAGTGCACCGATAACAGTCAGCAGCACCAAGGCCGAAGGATGGCCCAAAGCGGCCATGATGGTATCGGCAATGTATTTTGCGGCCCCGGTGTTTTCAAAGGCCATACCCAGCGGAATCAGGCCGCCGAGCAGGAAGACGGTCATCCAGTCGACAGACTGGTAAGCCTCGTCAATGGACAGGACTTTGGTCAGGACCATGCCCAGTGCTCCGGTGAGCAGGGCGATAGACAGCTGGATGTGCAGGCCAAGAATCATGAACAGGGAAACCGCCAGCCAGCCGAGGGCCAGTTTGGCTTTATCCGTGCGCAGGATTTCACCTTTTACTTCTTCGGTGAAGACAAAGTCCGGGCGGTCTTTAAGCATGTGGAACATTTCCCAGCGGCCGTGCAGCAGCAGGGCATCACCGGATTCAAGGCGCAGGTCGGTCAAACCGCTGATGAATAGCTTTTCCCCCCTGAATATTGCCACCGGGGAAACCTGAAAACGGTTACGGATGCCCAGTGTGCGCAGGGTTTCGCCTACAAGCTCGGAGCGGGGGGTGATGATACCTTCCATGAGTCCGGCATTGTTGGAGGAAAGCTCTTCGGCAAAAGTTTCTAGATCTGTTTTGAGGGACCAGCCGTAATCAGCAGCCATGCGCTGTACTGATTCGATAGGCCCGACCACGGCGAGGTGGTCGCCGGGGAGGATCACTTCATTGGCATCCGGGGCGATTTTGTGGTTTTTGCCCCGCTCGCGGGCGATGGCGACGATGGTTGAGAAATAGATAGGCCGCAGTTCAAGGTTCATGAGGTCGTGATCACAGTTCCAGCTTTCCGGGACATGGATCTCATATAATGACCCGATGCCGCCGTAGGTGTTGGCGAGCAACTCCGACATGGGACCGGAGGTTTCGTCAACATTTTTGCTGGGCAGGATGAAGCGGCCTAAAATCATGAAATAGATAAGTGCGGCAACGAGCAGGCAGAGACCGATAGGTGTTACCCCGAACATTCCGAATGGCTCGTAATGCTTACCGCCCACAACCATGAGGTCGTTGAGCAGGATAAGGGGACTGGAGCCGACAAGGGTCAGGCAGCCGCCGATGATGGCGCAGAACCCCATGGGCATGAGCAGCCGGCCCACCGGGACCCCGGTCTGGTTGCCGATGCGTTTTGCCGCGGGCAGGAACAGGGCGGCGGCCCCGATATTCTGCATGAAACCGGAAATGATCGCTACGGTTCCGGCAATAAGTGACATGATCCGGGTTTCGCTCTTCCCGGCAAACTTAAGGATAACCCGTGCAAGGGAATTCATTACGCCGGTCTTATCCAGTCCGGCTCCGATAATGATAACAGCAATGATGGAGACGACAGCGTTACTGCTTAAACCGCTGATGGCCTGTTTTGGGGTAACAAGCCCGAGCAGGGGCAGTAACACCATCATGATGATGCCGACTACGTCGACCCTCACCCATTCGAATATGAAAAGCAGCACCGCGAAAGCCAGCACTGCCATTACTAGTAGAATTTCTGGAGTCATAAGTATCCCTTTAGTCTTTGAGACAGTATTAAAATCCGGGATTACCCGACTCTAAGTGTCGCTCGTGTGTATACCGGAATGGTTGCCGCCGTATTTTTATTGCGGGCAACGTCTTCCATTACGTAACGCAGTTCATCATCCTGATTGTGGAGTTCAGCCACAACGGAATCTTCGTCTCCCTGTTTAACAATATGTGCGAAACAGAGGCCGGCTTCTGCCGCCTTTGCAGAGAAATGAGTGATATTCTCTTCAGAGCTGGAACAGAAATCGCCGAAATTAGAACCGCGTTCGTCCAGATTAAGGGCTATGAGACTGCTGTTTGTTCTTGCCGCCATTTCAACGGCATATTTGACTACTTTACCGGAGAATGCGGCTCCCTTGCTGACTACAAGGATTTTGCCGCCGGCACAGGTGCAATCGGAAAGACAGTTTGCCAGAGTATTATTATCCTCTTGGGAAACTTCAGGTTTTCCGCTTCTGGTTAATAAGCGGTTCAATAAAGTTAACAAGAAAACCTCCCTCGCTTTGGGGTCAGTCAGAGTCTGATCCCGGTTGATGGCCCATGCGCCAACATTACAGGTGTTGCATTGATTCGCTGCTTTTGTTGCGTAAAACCGTTCCAAAAGACCGATAAATCCTTGTTTTGTGGCCATGGTTCCTCCTGATTGTTGTTTCCTTCCTTTGATCCTGATCGCTTGTAAATCAATATCCATGCCAAGCTTTGTTTTGAGTTAAAAGTCTTTAAAAACAGATGTTTATTTGAATGTTGCAATTCGAGGTGTTTTGCTTCTGTTACTATTTGCAACGTAGCTGTTTCCGGGAATGCCGGGCTGGGGGGAAATGGCTTAGCCAATGGGGGTAAAGTGGTGTTGTCTTTTGCAACACAGCCGTGAGGTGCTCGGTGTTGCTCAGAATTGGAATTCGATCATATTTGCGGCTGATCGATAGCTTGCAGACATAAATAATGGGATACTGCAAAGATTTAGTGCCGCTCAGAGATAGGTTGTGCAAAAAAGAACATGAGAGCCCCGTATTGTTTCACAATGCAACATTAACAGCAGATTATATTAATGATATTAAGAGAATAGAGTATAAAAAATATGCTCGCCGGAGATCGGTTTTAATACGTTTTACAGGTGTTCTGCGGAGGTTGTTATGAAGTGGTTTGGGAGGAAGAATGTTGAAAGCGCGCGGTCTGAAGAGAATGTGACTGAATCCAAAGCAGGACCGGAAAAAGTAACTGAAAGTGCGGCTGATGAAATTTTCAACCGGGTGGAATCAACTGACCTTCCTGTCCATATTCTGGATGCTGCGCGGGATGAATGTGAACGCCTTCTCAAGACCGAAAAGTCATCCCCGGATTTTGCCATTTCCCATGCCTATCTTGAGTTTATACTTTCCCTTCCGTGGAATGAAACAACCAAGGATGACCTCGATGTAAAAAGGGCGGCAGAGGTTCTTGATGCCCGGCATTACGGGTTGGGTAATGTTAAAGAACGTATTCTGGAGTTCCTCGCGGTCAAGAACCTGCGCAGCCGGATCAGCCCGAAGTTGATCATTGTTGATGATGAAGTCATCGCCCGTGAAAATTTATCCATTATCTTTGAGCATGAAGGATATGCGGTGCGTACTGTGGGGAACGGCCTTGAAGCTGTTGCAGCCATGGAGAAAGAGGTTGCGGATATCGTGATTACCGACCTTAAAATGGATGGCATGGACGGCCTTGAACTGCTCGAAGTGCTGCGCAACCGCTGGCCGGATACCGGAGTGATCATGCTTACCGGTTATGCTACTGTGCAGACTGCCGTGGAGGCCATGAAGAGCGGGGCTGACCAATATCTCGGCAAGCCTGTAAACCTGACAAAATTACGCGAATATGTTCAGGGTCTGCTGTCCCGCAACCAGCGTATTCAAGGCTTGCATGGTCCGGTGCTTTGTCTGAGCGGCCCTCCCGGAACCGGAAAAACGTCCATCGGACGCGCAATTGCCGAGTCTTTGGGCCGGAAGTTTATCAGTATTTCTTTGGCCGGCTTGCGGGATGAGTCGGAATTGCGAGGGCATCGCCGGACATACGTGGGAGCCATGGCCGGGAGGATTTTGCAGGGCGTCCGTAAATGCGGCGTACGCAATCCGGTGATCATGCTCGATGAGATGGATAAGATTGTCCAGAATTTTCAGGGCGATGCCACCTCCGTGCTGCTGGAAATCCTCGACACGCAGCAGAACTCAGGTTTTGTGGATAACTATCTTGGATTGCCTTTTGATCTTTCCGGTGCTCTGTTTATCGCCACGGCTAATGTCGTTGAGCATATTCCTGCACCATTGCGGGATCGCATGGAGATGATCGAATTTTCCAGCTACACGCCCGGTGAGAAATTGCAGATTGCCCGGAACTATATGTTTCCCGATCAGCTGTTGAAGCATGGTTTTTCCGCGGATGAGGTTTTACCTTCAGCCGATGCATTGCAAAGATTAATAGCCGACTACACCCGTGAGGCCGGATTGCGCGGTCTGGATAAGCAGATTGCCGCCCTGTGCCGCAAAATTGCCCGGCGCAGGCTGGATGGGGGTGAAGATGGCCCGATCAGGATTTATGCGCATGATCTGCCCGGAATAATGGGAACACCGCCCCATTTCAGTACCACTGTCGGGCGTGTTTTGAAAGCCGGGGTCGCCACCGGGCTGGTCTGGTCTGAAAACGGGGGCGAAATTATTTTTGTGGAAACCGTGCGCATGCATGGCAGCAAGAATCTGTTACTGACCGGATCGCTCGGCGAAGTCCTCAGGGAATCGGCTCAGACCGCGTTGAGTTTTCTGCGGTCCAACGCCTGTAAGTTCGGGCTTTCCGAAGATTTTTTCGAGACATCGGATATTCATGTCCACATCCCTTCCGGGGCAGTAACAAAGGAAGGCCCGTCCGCCGGGGTGACTATCGCCGTGGCTATGCTTTCCCAGCTGACAGGGCGTTGCGTTTATCAGGATATGGCTTTTAGCGGAGAGATATCATTGCACGGGGATGTGCTGCCCGTTGGCGGAGTGCGTGAAAAAATAATGGCTGCGGTCCGCTCGGGAGTTAAAACCGTAATCCTGCCGGAGCAGTGCGCGCCCGCCGTAGAACAGCTTGATTGTGAAGTGCTGGACGGCGTTGAAATCAGGCTTGTTGCCAGACTGGAAGATGCGCTGGAAGCCGCTTTAATCTAGTTGCTTTTATCAAGGTCGAGACGCTTCATCTTGCGCCACAGTGAAACGCGGTCAATCCCCAGTATTTTGGAGGCCTGGGTTTTGTTCCCGTTGGTCGCCAGCACGACCTTTTCAATGTGGTCGCGCTCAACTTCTTCAAGGGTGCGCAGAGGTTTGTTGCGGTCGATGTTGCGGATTTCCTCGGGCAGCAGGTCCGGGGAGAAAACCGTCCCCCGGGCCAGAGCCAGTGCCCGCTGGGAAATATTCTCTAGTTCGCGGACGTTGCCGGGAAAGGAATAGTTCATCAGGATATCCAGTGTTTCCTGCGAAATACTATCGATTGATTGTGTTTCGGTGCGGTGTTTTTCCAGAAAATGGCCGATCAGTACCGGGATGTCTTCACGGTGTTCACGTAGGGGCGGGGCGGAAAGTGTGACCACGTTCAAACGGTAGAAAAGGTCCTGTCTGAAGGTTCCTTTCTCTACTTCTTTTTTGAGATCGCAGTTGGTCGCGGATACGACCCGGATATCCACCGGGATTTCCTGCGTGCCGCCGACCCTTAAAAAATTTCGTTCTTGAAGTACCCGCAGCAGTTTGACCTGCATATTCAGAGGCAGTTCGCTCATTTCATCGAAAAAGACCGAGCCGCCATTGGCAACTTCCAGTATTCCTTTCTGCCCGCGTTGCGCTCCGGTGAAGGCTTCCCTTTCATGTCCGAAGAGCTCCTTGTCCATTAGTTCGGCCGTAAATGTCCCGCAGTTGATTGCCATGAACCGTTCCTGTGAACGGGGGCTGAGCATGTGGATTCCACGGGCGATGAGTTCCTTACCCGTGCCTGTCTCACCCTGAATGAGCACGTTGCAGTCCATGTGCGCCAGTTGCTGGATTGTTTTTTTCAGCTTGAGAATCCGGTCGCTTTGACCCACAAGAGGAAAGTCCTGCTTTCCCTCCTCAATGACGGTCCTCAGCCGCTGGACTTCCACCGAAAGAGCCTGCCGTTCAAGGGCGTTATGAACCTGGGCGCGCAGTTCATCCAGATTGAGCGGCTTTGCGATGTAGGAGTGCGCCCCTTTCTGCATGGCAACGACAGCTGTATCGACTGTGGCATGTCCGGTGATAACAATCACCTGCGTTGAAGGCTGGATTTCCTTGATATGTTCGAGCAGCTCAATACCGTTCATGCCCGGAAGCATGAGGTCGGTCAGCACCAGTTCAAATTCCTGCTTACCGAGTTTTTGTAATGCTTCAGTACCGGAACCTACTGCCGTGACGGTATGCCCCTCTGCATTCATGACGTGGGTGAGGTTTTCCCGGGCAATGGTTTCGTCTTCAACGATGAGGATGTCGGCGTGGTTGATCATATCTTATGCTCCTTATCGAGGGGTAGCGTAATGTAAAAGTTTGTGCCGTTTTCCGGGCTGCTTTCCGCTCTGATGCTGCCTTGATGTTTTTCTATGATTCCGTAGACGATGTACAGCCCCAGTCCGGTTCCCTGTCCGATTTCCTTGGTGGTAAAGAAGGGATCGAAAATGCGTTCCATGATTTCCGGGGACATGCCCTGTCCGGTATCGCTTACTCTGATGACGGTGTTTTCCGAATCCGGGAAAGCGGTCACCTCAATTGATCCGGGTTGCTCTCCAATGGCCTGCACGGCATTGATCAGCAGGTTGATGAATGCCTCCTGAATCTTGCGGCGGTCGGCGTGTACAATGATATGTTCGGGGATTTCCGTTGCAAGGGCGACATTGGACGGGACCTGGCTGGAGACCAGATCCATTGCTGATTTCATGACCATTCCTATTTCAACCGGACCGGGCGAATATTCGCTTTCCCTTGAGAATTCCAGCAGTCCCTTGACTATATCCCGTGCGCGCAGTGTTTCCTGCATAATGTTATGCATCATGCGGTCGGCCAACGCGTCTTTGCCTTTTTGATTCTCTTCAAGAATCTGGCAGGAGGTGGAAATGTTGTTCAGGGGGTTGTTCAGCTGGTGCGCGATGCCGGATGAAAGTGTGCCTATGGATGAAAGTTTCTGGGCCTGCACTAATTGGCGTCTGCGTTTGACCAGCTGCTCGACCATTGAATTCAGGGCGGCAAAGACCTGCTGGACTTCATCATGGGAATTTTTGATCGGCAGGGGGGTGAAAGTTCCTTCTGAAATCCGGCGGGTGGCTTCCTGCACTTCCCGCAGGGGCTTGAGGATGTTTGTGCTTAGAAAAGCCACAAGGCAGGCGATTACCCCGGCAAATCCGATCATGGAAAGGGCAAGATTGGAGCGCAGGGTGCGGTTGATGCTGAGGATATAATTACGTTGGTAGTTGGAGATGGCCTTGGATAATTCCACTATGGCCTGTCCGGTTTCACGAAGGCGGGTGCTCAGATTTTCGTCTGTGCTTGCTGATGTGTCCGGAGCCTTTTCAAGTTGTTCCAACAGGCCGCGGTAATGGCTCAGGCTTGTTTTCAGCTTTTTGCCGCTTTGTATTTTTTCGAGTTTGCTGAATTCTCCCATAAGGTCCATCAACAGGGCGTCTGCACGGTTTATGTAATCAAGACCGACGGTGAACAGGGCCGGGTCATGGTAGAGCAAGTAGTTTTTCTCAATGCGGCGAACTTCAAGAATCAGGTTGCTTAAGTCGTCACTGCGTTCGATGAGCTGTACTTCATCTTCCAGCTGTAAGGTGTTCATATAGGAAATAAGTCCCAGACAACCGAAGCAGATTGAGAAAATGATGATCCCGAGGATTATTTTTTGGCGGATATTCAGTTTGAGCACAGTAGTCCCTCGCTATTAATTCAGAAACGCCTGTAAACCTACGACTACTGATTTGAAATGGCAATTGTGGGAACTTACGTTTATAATCAGTTGAGTTGAATACTATATTTTGCCTTTTAAAAAAGAACAGTACTTCATATAGCCGTCAAGGCTCAGGTGTACCCCGTCTATGGTGTATTCCTCGGCAAGACGTCCTGCTGAATCCAGCAGTTCCGGGTACATATGAATGTATTCTATGTTTTTATATTCGGAGCACAGAAATTTGATCATGCGGTTTATTTTGACGAAGTGAGCGTTACTGCAATGTATGGAACCTGATGCCACTTCTGTGTTCACGGGCAGGATGCTGACTATGTATCCTTTTGTTTCCTGCGGTATGCTGGAAGCAAATAAATCTAGGTCCTTCAGGTAGTTGTCCACCTTTTGTTCAGTAATACCTGATTTGAAATTGTTGAACCCCACAAGCAGAATTATTTTGTTCGGTTTTTTTCGCGCAAGGGGCGCGAACCATTCCCTCATCCCGACAGTTGTTTCTCCGCCTATACCACGGTTTTTAAATCGGCAATCCTGAAAAAATTCCCCCCACTTACCGAATTCTGTGATGCTGTCCCCGATCATCAGGCAATCTTCTGAGGTTACAGGCAGGCTGAAAAAGATATCAATCATGCTTGAGCGAAAATGGGTGAATCCCGGCCTGATATTACTGACGGTTTCATTTTCCGCCGGCTCCTTTGCTCTTGCTTCGGCACAATCAATTCCACTTGTCTGGTGGATCGAACAAACAAAGGCGAAGACCATAACCAGAGTCATTGAAAGCGATAAAATTCTCTTTTTCATTGGCTTACCATCTCCTGTTTACCTCAAACCGTGAAAAGTAATGGTAGCTTTGTCAAACAATCCTAACGTGAAAAACGTGAAGTTAATGTTTGGATGATTAAGTTGCTGATATCTTGATTTTTTTTGTGTAGTTGATTTGTTTTTCACGTTAATTCACGTGGAATGAAATTGACAAATTTACACTGCCTTGGTCGGTATTTATATGAAAGTAGGGGGGCGTCCGGTTGCTTGCAGGGCAATCTTTTCGCCAAAAAGCGTCTTTTCTATAACATCAGTCGGGGGCAAGCATATGTGTCGTTTCATGGCTTTTAGTAAACATGCTCTGGCATTCTTTTTTCTGGCGGCAATGGTTCTTTTTCAAACTCCCGCCATGGCTGAGGGCGGCATCGACCCGGCTGATCCCATGGTCAGGGTGACCTCTCCGCCCTGCGATCTGGATGTGAACAAAGTGCTGGCGGCAGTCAGCAAGGACGTCAGCAAAGCAACGGGTATCAAAGAGTCCTTCATTACTTATTACTGGCAGACTTTTGATAACGTTGTTTACGAAGGAAAGGAAACCGACAAACCGCTTTATGTCGACCTCTACGTACCGGGATTTTTCAGCGATGATGATGTTAAAGGCATGCTCAATGCCGTGGCGGATGCCCTTGTGGATCATGCCGGGGTAGAGCGCAAATGGCTGTTCATCCATACCCATTTCCCCCTGCCGGAACAGGTTTACATCGGTGGCGGTATTACCAAATGGGATACCTACCGGGGCAAACCCAACAACAAACCGCGCGACATTGCAGAACGCGCCCTGAATAAATTCCAATTCAATGATGCTTCCTTTGTTTTCCAATGTCTTTGGCGTTTCGGTGTTATTGCCTCAGGCGCATCTGATTTAGGCGAGCTGCTGACCATTACCAGTCAGGTTGAGGATTACAATAAAGATAGCTGGTATAAGGCATGGAACAGCATGGCTGCCGAAGTCCATGCCATGGGTGATAAGTTTTCTGTGGACGGACATGGCATCAGTGCCAGGGAAGCTTACTCCCGGGCCACCAACTACTACCGCGCCAGTGAAATCTACCTTTCAAAAGATGATCCGCGTAAGCATCTGGCATGGGAAGGCGGACGGGAAACCTTCCTCAAGGCAGCCGCCCTTTCCGGCGGACTCATTGAGCCTGTCCGCATTCCTTATGAAAAGACAACCCTGCCGGGTTATTTCATCAAGGCTGATAACAGCGGTAAAAAACGCCCGTTGCTCATGATCCAGACCGGACTCGACGGTACTGCCGAGGATCTCTATTTTATTCTCGGTGTACAGGCTGCCAAACGCGGCTACAATTGCCTGATCTATGAAGGTCCGGGGCAGGGGGAAGTAATTTCGGTTGAAAAGATTCCTTTTAGATATGATTGGGAAAAGGTCGTCAGCCCGGTTGTTGATTACGCGCTGACCCGTTCAGATGTTGATGCCAAGCGGCTGGCTATCATCGGTTATTCCATGGGCGGTTATCTTGTTCCCCGTGCGCTGGCATATGAAAAGCGTATCCGCTGGGGTATTGTTGATGGCGGCGTCTACAGCGTCTTTGATGGAACCATGACCAAGTTTCCCAAGGAAGTGCGTGAAGGCGTGGGCAAATCCAGCCGCATAAACGACGTGAACAAACTTGCCTATGCTGAAATGGAGAAGCACCCGGACCTGAAGCAGTTCATCAATCAGATGCTCTGGACTTTCGATGCAGCCACTCCCTATGAGCTGTTCTCCAAGCTGAAGAAGTACAGCATGGACGGTGTTCTTGGTAAAATTGAAACCGAGATGCTGGTGCTCAATTCCAGTGACGACCAGATCGCCGGGTCCAACGCGCAGGCCAAGAAATTCTACAACGGCCTGAAATCCAAGAAAAGCTACTATGAATTCAATACCGACCACGGTGCGCAGTTCCATTGCCAGTCGGGCGCACCTTTTGTGTCCAGTGAACGCATCCTGAACTGGTTGGATGAACGCGCCAAGCCCAGACAGGACTAAGGGGGATCAGATAATGATGAAATTCAGGACTCTTGTATTGCTGGGTGTGATGCTGGCAGCATCGGTGACCAGTGCCGGAGCGGCTGAGGACGGTAAGGAATTTGACGCCCATGCCACCAGTTTCAGCTACTTCTTCAAGGACGCGGATATGGATTTCCATTTCGGAAACCTTGTCCTCGGCTCTGCGGTGAACGGCGGTGTTGAAATAGGCGAGGCGTTCTACGCTGCTTCGCAGATCAAAGACGGTGACGCCGCAAGCTGGCAGAAGGAATGGTATGATCTCGCCAAACGGGTAGAGGCTCGCGGGCTGCGTGCCTTGAAACAGGGCCACAAGGTCAGTGCGCGTGATCAGCTGCTGCGCGCCGCTTACTATTACCGAATTTCCCTGCTGGCCATGCAGCCGGATAATCCGCAGCTGGAAAAACGCGGGCTAAAGAGCCGTTCGCTCATGAAAAGGGCAGGTGCTTTGTTTGATCCGCCGCTGGAATATTTTGAGATTCCCTTTGAAGATACGGTCCTGCCCGGTTTTTTCCGCAAGGCATATTCTTCGGGCAGGCCGGCCAGAACCCTGCTCATGATCGGGGGCGGCGAGACCTACATTGAAGACCTCTTCTTCTATATCGCACGTCAGGCCCACGACCGGGGCTACAATTTCATGACGATTGACCTGCCCGGACAGGGCATGCTGCCCCATGCGGGTCATGTCTTCCGTACTGATACCAACGTGCCTATGAAAGCCGTGCTGGATTACGCTTCGAAAAGGCCGGACGTAGATTCTGCCAAGCTGGCTGCTTACGGCATCAGCGGCGGTGGGTTATTTGTTCCGCAGGCCGCCATGCATGATAAGCGGCTCAAGGCAATTGCCATGAGTTCGGCGGTCGTGGATGCCCATTCCCTTTTCGCGCTCATGCCTGCCGCCACTGCTTCCAAAAAAGAGATGGCCGGCTGGACTTCTTTTCACGGTGATGTGGTCAAATCCATCTGCTGGCGTTACGGCGTTGATAAGCCTTCTGAGCTGATCGAAGCCAACAGGGGCAACACCTTTGATGCGAGCCGCATTGCAGTTCCGGCACTGCTTATCGTCGGCGAGGGTGAATACCGCAGCAAGGAAGTGCAACGGCAGCAGAAAGAAGCTTTGGACAACTTCCCGGATTCAAGAAGTGTCATGGTGGTTACGCCGTCAAATGAAGGGGCTACCAACCATTGCATCATGGAGAATCGCGCTGTGGTGGGACAGGTGCTGTTCGATTGGCTGGATAAAGTCTTCAAATAGAGCCGTTGCGGGGAATAAACAATGCTTCAAAATGTTCTTCGAATACTTATTTCGGGGTTATTGCTTTCGCTGTTTGCGGGGTGCGCCGCCATCGGCCCGCCGCGTGTGGAACGGGACCGCATTGAATATAATATGTCGCTTACGGATTCATGGAAGAAGCAGATATTGTTGAATATTGTCAAGATAAGGTATGTGGAGCCGATTTTTTTCATGGATGTGGGAGAAATCGTCGCGGCCTATTCCATGGAAACCGGAGGAACTGTAGGGGCTTCTCGTTCAATATATGACAGTTCCTTTGCCAATGCCGGATCGGTCTTCGAACTGGGGGGGAGTGCCAAATATACGGACCGCCCGACAGTAACTTACCGCCCTTTGACCGGAACAACCTTTTTGCGCGGCGTGATGTCGCCCATGCCGCTGCGCAATGTGCTGGTCAGCATTGAGTCCGGTGCTTCGGCGGAGTTCTTTTTCAGTCTGGGAGTACGCAGCATAAACGGACTACTGAATGAAACTCTGAGCGCAAACGGTTATCGGGCTGCGGATAAAAGTTTTGTCCGTGTCGTTAATCTCATGACTGAGTTGCAGTCGCGTAACGCTCTTCATGTTGTCCGTGACCCCGGCGGCAGTGAAGAAGTGCCGAAACTGCGGCTGAGAATCGGTGGTCCGCGTGATGACAGGGAAACCGTGGCACAGGTTGAAGAGTTAAAGGGGCTGCTGGGGTTGTCGCCTAAATCCGACAGCTACAGGATCGGCTTCGGTTCGAGCAAAGTGGATGATGAATCCATCATGCTGCAGACTTATTCTCTGGCGCAGGTTCTTGCTTCCGTTTCCGGGCGGGTGGACATGCCGGTGGAAGATCTGGAGTCTCAGCGGGCCGCTCCCGGTATGCCGGCCTCCGGCAATGGCGGGTTGTTTAAAAATGTGATGGTCAAATCAGGTCGCGATAAACCCAAAGATGCCTTTGCCTCAGTGGAATACCGGGACAGCTGGTTCTGGGTTGATGATCATGATCTGCTGACCAAGAAGGTTTTTTCCTTCATGATGCTGGCTTTTACCCTCATGGATAAGGGGCAGCAGGAAACACAACTGCAATTGACTCTTCCTACGCAGTAGAGCATGTTACTGTAAGTCTATAAGTCGAATAATTAAACCTTGCTGAACTTATTGCTTACGGGATCTTTACATGCAGCTGCGTAGAAATAGAGTGCATCCGGGCTTATCTGTATTCTTTTGCCTGATCATGATCTTGTTTCTTCTTTTCGGCTGCGTTCCGGAGAAGGAATCACCAAAGGTTGTTGACGGGGTTGTTGACCTTTCTTCATGGGATTTCGAGCGCGACGGCCCGGTGCGCCTTTTCGGAAATTGGGAGTTCCGGTGGGGAGACAGTGCAGGCGGTGACCGCTTTCATGTGCCCGGACTCTGGCAGGGGCAAACTGCCGCCGGGAAAGTTCTCAGCCCGCAGGGGAATGCGCTCTACAGCCTCGGGCTGATCATGCCGGAGGGTATTCCGGAACGGATGGCTGTTCTGGTTGCCGGAGGCATGTCGGTCTGCGAGATAAGGATCAACGGTGAAACGATTGAATCCAGCGGGATTGTCGGCACCAGTGCCGGGTCTGAAAAGCCCGGCAGACATTATGTGATAGCCGAATGCCCGAATTCCGCGCAGTTGTCCCGGCTGACGCTGCTTGTCTCCAATTATCATAATGTACAGGGCGGTCTGAACGGGGACGTACTGCTCGGGACCTCCCGGCAGATTAATGATTTCTACACCATCCCCCGTTTGCTCGGGGCCTGTATGGCAGGCGCGTTGTTCTGTCTGGCCCTGATGTATGCGGCCCTGTTCTTCATGCGCCGTTCCAGTGGTGAATATTTCTATTTCGGGCTGTTTTGTCTTTTCTGGTGTGCCGCTATTCTTTTCAGCCCCTCTTCCGGTTTTTTGATGACCGTTCTTGCTCCATCCATCCCATGGAAATATTATATCAGCTTTTCCATGCTGCCATATGGCGCAACAGTCCCGTTGATGCTGATGTTTTATCATCGGCTGTTCCCCAAAAGGTTCGCTAAAGTTGTTGAGCGTGTCTGCTGGGCTGTCGGCCTGCTCTATGTCGGTTATATTCTGCTGACCCCTCCCAATGCATATGATGTGGTGCTGTTTTTTTACTATATGTTCAGCAATCTTGTGTTGATTTACATGTTTGCCTGTTTTGCTCTGGATTTATTCAATAGGGAAAAAGGGATCTGGGTATTGTTTTTAGGCTACGCCGCCCTTGGTTTTGCGGAGCTGGACGAGATGCTTTTCGACCTGAATATAATCAACTCGGCATCACTGCGGCCGCTTGGTGTCTTCATCTTTATCCTTTCTTATGCCTGCTACCTTGCGCTGCGTTTCTCCCGCGCTTTTGCCAAGGTGGAGAAGCTTTCGGTGGAACTTGAAAGCGCCAACGTGCGTCTCTTGCAACTGGATAAGTTGAAAGACGATTTTCTGGCCAAAACCACTCACGAATTGAAAACCCCATTGGCCGGGATGATCGGTGTTGCGGAATCCCTGCTGGGCGGCACGGGCGGAAGCCTTTCCGGTACAACTTCCGGACATTTGAAGGTCATTGTGCATAGCGGAAAGCGGCTGGCAAATCTTATTAACGATGTTCTTGATTTGTCCCGCCTGAAGCACCGGGATATTGTTTTGCAGCAGGAACCGGTCAGCCCGTATGCTGCGGCCCGGCGTGTTCTGGCGTTGGGCGAAACCCTCAAACGCGGCGAGAATGTTTCGCTCATCAATTCCATCAAACCTGATTTCCCTGCGGTGAAAGCGGACCCGGACCGCATTGAACAGATTCTGTTCAACCTGATTGGCAACAGCCTTAAATTCACGCAAAGCGGCCATGTCACTGTCTCCGCCGAGGAGCGCGGAGGCATGGTTGAGATCAGTGTCACAGATACCGGACCGGGCATTTCCGCCGAAGACCGGAAGGTTATTTTCGATACCTACGAGCAGGGCAGTTCTCCCGAATCCGGCGGCATGGGGCTTGGCCTCTCAATTACCCGCCATCTTGTGGAATTGCATGGCGGGACGCTTACAGTTACGTCTGAGCAGGGCAGTGGAAGCTGTTTTTCCTTTTCCCTGCCCTTGGCAGAAAAATCCATATTTGAAGCTCCTGCCGGTCCCATGAATGAAGCAGTCTCTCCGGCTTTTGTGACGGCTGAATCCCTGCAAAGTCACGTACCCATTTCCGGCAATAAATATCAGGTGCTGGTTGTGGATGATGAGCCTGTTAACCTGCAAGTGGTCGCATCCATATTGAATCTTGCCGGGATTTCTTTTCGCACGGCGCAGGACGGGAATACAGCCTTGCAGATGCTCGCCGGAGGCCATGAACCGGACATGCTGCTGCTTGATGTCATGATGCCGGACATAAGCGGTTATTCGCTCTGCCGGGAATTGCGCCGGAAATATCCGGCATCGGTGCTGCCTGTTGTTCTGCTGACTGTGAAGAACCGCATTGAAGATATTGTTGAGGGCTTTGCCGCAGGAGCCAACGATTACCTGACCAAACCATTTTCCCGTGAAGAGCTGGGTGCGCGCGTTGCCACGCAGCTTAAGTTGAAAGAAGCCTATATCGCATTGGAAGAGAATCTGGAGCTGAAGCGGGAGCTTGAATTGCGCCGCAGGACGGAAAGCGGATTGCGTTATATGCAGGCCAGGCTGTCGGGAATACTGGATTCCATTGACGAGGCAATTATCGGTGTGAACCTGAGCAATGAGATTGCCTTCTGCAACCGTCCTTTTGAGGAAATCTGCGGACGGTCCGGGCGGGAATTGCTTGGACAGCCGCTTGCGTCCCTGTTTGTTGATACCGAAAACTCCAAAAGCGCGGACTTGCTTGATTATGTGCGCCAACAGGCCGGAGTTGCAGAGCAGCCGCTGATATTTGACGGGCTATTCATAACCGGCGGAGCGGGCAAAAATCGGGATGTTTCCTTCTGGGTTACGGATATGGAGATAGAAGAGGAAACTCTGGCCCTGATGATAGTGCGTCCTGCTAGAACCGCTGGTTTGGCAGGATCTGCAAGCATATCCTCCCGGTTGTTTCAGGAACTCAGTGCCAATCGGCAGCGGATATTGCGGCTCGAAGAGACCGTGCTTTCGCTGGAGTCAGGCGATCCGCAGGACAGGCAGGCTGTTCTGGAGAATCTGAAATCCCTTGATGAACTTCTGGAGGGGCTGGGTTCTCAGTTGCTTCCTGCAAAGAACGGTGACAAGCGTGCGCTGGCTGTCAAGGTGATGAATCTGGCGGTCGATAGCTGGATGGAATCAACAGGGACAGCCAAGGCGGACATGGCAGAACAGTCCGGTCTGTGGAATGTTTACATGGAAAAAGACGGTTATTTCCGAACCCAGACTTTGGACAAATATCTTGAAGAGAAGACCCTGCCCAAGAACCCCCGCTGGAAAAAAATCCTTGTCACCGCTGATTTTGTTCTCGCCAATTGCACAGCTGATTCAGCAATTCGCCGGCAGTTGAAAGAGGGGGCGGAGCTTTTGAAATCCTAGCCCGTTTGCAGGCGCAGGCATGGTGAAAGAATAAAGCCCCGCAATGTCTGAGTACATTGCGGGGCTTTGCTTGCTATTCTGTTTTCAGGTCTTCGACAATGTTCTGCATTTCTGCGACCTGTTCCGCAAGGGATTCAAGAGCCAGTGCAAATTCACGGGCACTGTTGGTAGTCTCTTCGGTTATCCTGCTGATTTCTTCAACAGCCCCGTTGATCTCTTCTGAAGTCGCCGACTGCTCTTCTGCGGCGGTGGCAATGCTCTGAATCTGTTCCGCGCTATGCTGGGACTCTGAAACAATTTCGTGCAGCACATTGCCGGAGCTTTCAGATAATTCACTTGCTTCGCCGATGCGTGCGAAGACATTTTCCATAGCCTTGATATTCTCTTCTGCAACCCGCTGAATTGCACCGATGGAGTTGGAAACTTCTCCGGTGGCAGACATGGTTTTTTCAGCCAGCTTGCGTACTTCATCGGCAACAACTGCAAAACCGCGTCCTGCTTCACCGGCGCGGGCAGCTTCGATTGCCGCATTGAGTGCCAGCAGGTTGGTCTGGTCTGCAATGTCGGTAATTACTCCGATGATGGCCTCTGTCCCTTTGGCCTGACTGTCCAGCTCTTCCATATTGCCTTTGAGGCTGCTTACTTCTGAAACTGTATTGTCCAGTGCGTTTCTGGTCTGACCTACTACGTTTGCACCGTTTTCCGCTTTGCCCTGCGCATTGCTGCTGGCTGAAGCCGCGTCTCCTGCGTTGCGGGCAATTTCAAGCACCGTGGCGTTCATTTCTTCCATGGCTGTAGCAGTGGAGGAGATGCGGTCGCTCTGGATTTCTGTGCCCTGCAACAATTCATTGGACTGTGCGGACATCTGTTCTGATGCGGAAACAATATGCTCCAGAACTTTTTCAACCCGGTCAGCTGCATGGCGCAGGCCTTCAGTGCGGGCCATGTCGGCTTTTTGTTTTGCTTTTTCTGCTTCAGCGGTGGCTTCCCTTGCTTTCAAGGACTCTTCCTCGGCTTTGCGGGTTTCATCTTCAGCCTTGAGGATTGTCTTTTTTAATTCTTCAACCATGGTCCGCAATGAATCAGCCATGTGCCCGATTTCGTCTTTTTGGTTGATGCTCAGGTCCGCTTCAAGGTTGCCGTCGGCTACGTTGGAAGAATATGCGGCAATTTTGAGGATCGGTTTGCTGATCATCCCGCCCAGCAGAAACAGAATGGCAAGGAGCGCGACAACTGAGACCGCACTTACTATCATACTGTTGTGTGCAATGGCGTTGGCCTGAGCTTCGACCTTTTCCATCGGGATGACCAGTGCAATGCTCCAGGGAAAATCGGTTTTCCCGACCTTAATGGGGGCATAAGCAATAAATTCTCTTTTGCCGTTTACAGGGGAGACGCGCACATACGAATAATCACGTCCGTTTTTGATGGCCCGCAGGATGTCGTGCTTCTGCTCTTCGCGCATGATATCGTCAAGATTTTTGGCCTGAAGCTCTTCATCCGGGTGGGCTACAATATTCCCTTTGTTGGTAACCAGAAATGCGTATCCGGTTTCAAAGGGTTTGATTGCAAGAACATCTTCCTGCAAATCATTGAGATAGAAATCAACGCCGACACAGCCGATGTTGCGGCCGTTTTTCTTGATGGGATATCCGGTCGAGCTGAGCCAGTATGTTTTGTCACCAACTTTCCACGGGTACGGCTCGGTCAGGGTTTCAACATTACCTGCCATGGGGGCTTTGAACCATGCCGCCTGTTCCATTCCCTTGCCGCCGGTAAAGCGTTCGGCAATGCTTCCGTTTTTGCGGTGATACCAGTTCAGGTAAGTTCCCTTGTATTTATCCATGTACTTTGCTTCGCGGCCGTCAAACCGGTTCGGCGGGAATCCGCACCAGATCGCGGCCAGTCCGGGATGTATCTTCAGGGTTTTTACGAGTACGGAGTCCAGATATTCCCTGTCCGGAATGGGATCATAGTTGGTTCCCATCTCGAACATGGCGGCGATGGTTCTTGTTGCGGTCAGGGCCTTGCTCAAGGTTTCCGCAATTTGGTAGCCGTGTCCTTTGGCGATAGCTTGTGCATTTTCAGTAGCCTGCTTAACGGCTAAGTCGCGGGCCTGAGTGGTCATTATCCATGTGCTGGCCATGAGGATAGCGACGACCACAAAGAAAGTGGGGATAATAATTTTGGTTTTTAAATTCCAATCTCTAAATTTCATTGATTTACCTTTCCCATCTCCTATCCAATGATTCAGGATCTGGGGCTGTTGTTAAATTCCTTTGCCGAAACCGCAGACCGGGTAGCGGCATTCAGCGCATCCTTCGCAGTAACCGCCATGACCGAGTCCGATGATGTCTTCACGGGTGACTTCTTTCCCGGCAATTATGCGCGGCACGATCAGGTCGAAAATGCTGGCCTTGTAGTACATGACGCAGCCGGGCAGCCCCACGATGGGAACATCGCCGAGTCTGGCGTACATGAACATGGCCCCGGGGAAGGTGGGCGCACCGTAGGTGATGATTTCCGCTCCGGTGGCACGGATGGATGCCGGGGTCTGGTCGTCGGGATCAACTGACATTCCACCGGTAACGACGATGAAATCGGCTCCCTGGGATATGAAATCTTCAATAGCTTTGACTGTCATTTCCTGTTCATCGGAAACAAAGGTCTGGCCGACGATCAAGCTTCCGTAACTTTCGAATTTTTTTCTGACTACCGGACCGAATTTGTCCTTGATGCGTCCATTGTAAACCTCGCTTCCGGTAGTGACGATGCCGACCTTGCAGCTCTTCAACGGGCGGACCTGAATAAGCGGGGGATACCGGCGCAGAATTTCTTCCGCTGCCCGGATGGTGTCTTCATGCACCACCAGCGGGATTACCCTTGTTCCGGCAAGACCGCGCCCCTTTTTGACCAGCTGGTTGTTATGGATGGTCCCGAAGATGACATCCTGCACCGAGTTGAGTTTGAACAGGGCGTCGGTGTCAATATCCAGCAGACCGTCACAGGCAGCAGTGAAGTTGATTTTACCTTCGCTGGGAGAGCTGAGTTCAATGCCCGGTCCGGCGGCGGCTTCGGCGATGCGTCCGGCGGCATCGTCTTCATGCACGTAGCCGTCTTCAGGATCAAAAACATAAAGGTGTTCCTTGCCGATATCGAGCAGGTTCGGAATGTCATCTTCAGTAACAATATGGCCTCTGCGGAAAGCAGGGCCTTTGTCCTCTCCGGGTACGATGCGGGTTATGTCGTGGCAGAGGACTGTGCCTATGGCGTCTTTTACATGTATGGTTTTCATTATTTGTCTCCGGTTCTAACTCTTGCAGCGTGTTACCACCCAGCCGGTACGCTGGTATTCCTTCAGGAACGAGGCCACCCCGATGGCGACAATGCCCAGTACCGGCAGTCCGACTACGATGGATGCGGTCTGGAGTACCGAGAGCGGACCGTCGATGAGCATGATTCCGGTGGGGACCATTCCCAGTGATATCGCCCAGAACAGCCTGTTCCAGCGGGCAGGTTCTTCTTCCGGGGAGAGCATGGTCGTGGTTGTGGCGGCAAGGGCGAATGAAACAGCATCGAAGGTGGTCGCCATGGAAATAGCTGTCACAGTGGCGAAAACCAGTTTGTAGAGCGGGGCAAAGGGCAGGAAATCGGCAATGGCCATGATCACGGTGGCCCCTTTCATCTGGGTAACCATGCTGACGGCATCAAGCTGTCCGGTCATTTGCAGGAACAGGCCGAAGTTACCGAAGATGAGATAGAAACATCCGCAGCCGAAAGAGGCGATGATGATCGGCCCGAGCACCACCTGCCGCACGGTGCGCCCGCGTGATATTTTGGCGATGAACAGGCTCATGAACGGGGCATAGGCCACGAACCATGCGTAATAGAAAATGGTCCAGTCCTGAGTGAACCCTTTGCCGCCTACCGGGTCCATCCATGTTGCCATGGTTATGAAGTTCGAGATCATCAGTCCCAGCGAGGAAATCGCCATGTCAGTGAGGAATACCGTCGGTCCGGCAATAAAGACGAAAAGCATCAAGCCCATGGCGATGTAGACATTGAAATCGGACAGCCTGCTCAAGCCTTTTTTCAACCCCAAACAGGATGTTACCGAGAAAATGAGAGTCACCAGCACAAGAATCCCGAATTCCAGCAGGAATGAGTGGTCCATTCCGGTCACTGACACAACCCCGGCGGCGACAATAGGAATGCCCAGTCCCAGCGCGGTTGCCGACCCGGCTACCAGACCGGTCATGAACATGATGTCGATGACTTTGCCCTGCCAGCCGTGGACCTTGTTTCCCAGCAAGCCTTTGCAGGCCTGTGAAATATTCAGGATGGGGACTTTTTTTACGTAGTAGCTATAGCCGATGGGGATGGCGAGGATGGCGTAGATGGACCAGCAGACAGGCCCCCAGTGGAACATGCCGTAGGCAGTGCCCCATTCGGCAGCTTTCCACGATCCGGCTGGTTCTCCATGCATGGGGTAGGCCATGTAGTAGGCCCAGTCGATGGAGCCGCCGAACATGATCCCGGCCCCGACCCCGGCGCAGAAGAGCATGCCGATCCATGAGAAGGTCGAGTATTCAACTTTGTCGCCCAGCCTCTTGGAGCTCAAGGGACCGAAGGCGAACCAGAGAATGAGTGAAAATGCTCCCAGCGCGGCAAGCATGTACAACCAGCCCATTTCCACAGTGATGAACTTGAAAAGTGTGTTGATGACCTGTTTTCCCTCAGCCGGGTAGAGCATGAGCGGAATGCAGGTGGCGAGGATGAGCGAAAAGGCCCCGTAAAAACATATTTTACAGACTCCGCTTTGGCCTGTGGGACAGGTGGCGATCAGTTCTTCGGTCTTTTTTGGATGGTCCATAATTACTTTCTCCCTTTCAGAGCAATTATGAAAATGCAAGCTGCATTTCCCGTTCAAGCGGCAGTTCCGGGTCCGTCTGCGAAAGCGCGAAAATTTTCTTGTCACGTACGCTTCCGGCGAACCACTTTATGTCCGGCCTGTTTGTTTCCGCTAAATGGCGTATAAATTCATCCGCCAGCTCCATTCCTCCGGGGCTGTCGGTTTTGTTAAGGAAAACCGCTTTTGAGCAGTCCGCAGGAATCCCTTTGAATATTCCCACCTCGGACTCCGCCAGTTTGATCAGGTGGCGCGGCCTGATCACATTCCTTTTGTCTGCTCCGGTTATTTTTGCGAAAATCGTGCTGCGGTGTACGCTGCTTTCGCTCAGGATGCGGTAAACCGCATCAAGACCCATGACACCGATGCAGAGGTCTGTTTCATGCGGGATTACCGGCTCATGATCTGCCGGGGCTTTCAGCGGCTTGCGGGCCGCTCCGTCACCTTCAACTAAAATTACATCCGCCAGCCTTGAATTATGCAGTTTTGAAACTGTCTCCCGGCTGATGCCGAGCAGTTTTCCTGAATCCGGGTCGTAGTCGCGGGCAATTGTGAATCCTGAAACAGTGGCAAAGGCGGTCCGGACCCGATCGATTAAATCGGGACCGTCCGCCTCTAAAACAATATGGCCTCCGCTGGGCGGGAGGATTTTCGTTGTAGTAGTGGTTATGGCTCGCTTTCTGTTTGACTTGAAAAACGATTCCAACCAGTGCGACAGCGAAGTTTTTCCTCCCGCTCCGGTGAGGGTGATCAGCCTCTGCTCAGGCTGTATGAGTTCATTAAGACCTATGCTGTCCAGACCCATTGTCAGTCCTTGGAAAAAATGTGCGCGCAGACTGCTTCCAGTATCCCGCCGCCGATGGAGAGTGCTTTGTCCGAAACCTCCCCGCAATATGATTTGCTGGCCCGGGGATCTATGTCGCCCAGTTTGGTTCGCCTGCGCACCGGAGTGCCGTTGCGCAATATGCCCCGGAGTACCCCGGAAATTTTGGCAATCACCGGGGTTCCGTCCACATCCCCCAGCCTGTCGCCTTCTGAGATTTCGTCGCCGATATCAAATGTGGTGCTGAAAACACCGCCATGTTCAGCCCAGTAGACCCGCTCGACAGTGAATCCTTTCACACTGCCGGGAATCCCGGTGTTCGGTTCGGCTGCACCTTCATGAATGACCCTGCTCATGTGATGCCCGCGTTTGGTTTCAATGACCTTGTGCACATCTTCCCCGGCGGTGAAGCCCGGACCCAGCCCGATTACCAGCGGGGCCATGTGCTTTTCCGTGCCGAGGTTTTTCTTGGCGATGATGGCGTCAATGAGAACTTCCGGGTTGATTTCACCTATCCTGAGCAGGCAGGGATCACACATGATTGCGATGCCCTGTTTTTCCCAGACGGCAGCGGCTTCTTCCATGTCTTCAGCAAAGATCGCGGAGACGCCTTCAACCTGTACTTCGCCGTGATAAACGGCTTCGGAAAAGGCCACCGTGCGGCGCACAGCCAGCGGATGCCCGGTCTCAAGCATGACGATGCGTTTAAGTCCGGCCCGGTAAAGGCGCATGGCAATGCCTGTGGCAAGGTCGCCTGCGCCGCGAATGGCGATTAATG
>PPCM01000148.1_pt1 | contig 102828 bp, 89 predicted proteins | sample 1555541 | NCBI WGS metagenome assembly PPCM01 (sample SAMN05284479, study PRJNA326546) | Marine sediment metagenome, whole genome shotgun sequencing project. | isolation source: marine sediment | place: Germany: Wadden Sea | collected 2012-09-05
AGCACCGCCCTTCTAAGGCGGGTGTCCGGGGTTCGAATCCCTGTGGGTGCACCATATTAAGGAGAGGTACCGAAGTGGTCATAACGGGGCGGTCTTGAAAACCGTTAGGGTTCACGCCCACGAGGGTTCGAATCCCTCCCTCTCCGCCATATACGCCCAGATAGCTCAGTCGGTAGAGCAGGGGACTGAAAATCCCCGTGTCCGTGGTTCGATTCCGCGTCTGGGCACCAAGTTAAGTGGCTATTCATAGATTACTATGGGTAGTCATTTTTATTTTTTGCATGAATTTACAAAACAAAAGAAGCTCACTTTCACTTCAATGATTGAAGTGAAAGTGAGCTTCTATAGGTTGAGTAAATGGAATAATGCCCTTATTGAAAAATGCAGTGTATTGGATTCAATATAATAGTTCATTTTTTCCTCAACACTCAATGCATTGAACTGAGTGTTCTTTTCGGTAATTAGATCGACATCGATGAATCGTAAAGTTTCTGCATCGATCCTTAATGAAAAAATGGGTATTTTTAAACTGATTGAATGTCCTACTTGCTCTAATGTCAATTGTCCGGGTAAAAAATGCAATGCATTTTTACAGACGTCTCTCGAAAAGAGTTCAACAGATAAAAAATCCTTATTTATCTTTTGCTTTAAAATATAGAGTCGATTGTCATTGTAATTAAATTTAAGAGGCAGATTCGAATAATCCTCTTTGGATTGATAACCAAGTAAATCGATAACTTTTCCCAAATAAAGTATATCCTCATAATTATGAAGGAGAATTTTTTCTTTAAGTGCTGGTGTAGGATAACGAACATATTGATTGTACAAGTCTACACTATCTTTACCGGAAATAGTATCCTCGCGATAGATTCCCAAAAAGCGTTCGACTGTTTTCAATTTATAGTTTTCGAGATTTAGTGTCGATGCGAGTAAACGTGCCACTCTCAGAAGATCAATATTCATAGATTTACTTAATGTATGTTCCAGCTGATTGTATTTAAATCTACTATTTAAGAATGGAATATCAAAACTATTTCCATTATAAGAAAGTAGATAAGTATATTTAGAGGCAATATCGTTGAACGCCTGTAAAATTTCGTACTCCTCATCAGGTGTTTCTGCAAATAGTTGCTCTATATAGACTTGGTTATTTTTTACATAAAGATAACCAATAAGAATAACTGCACAATTTTTGTGATGTAGTCCAGTGGTTTCTATATCAAATATGAGAATATCACCTATATTTTCTGAAATAAAAGGATGGAAATGCTCTACGTTACATAAGTCTTCAAGACGCTCAAAAACTTCTTTTACAATATGTGTCATTTTAGCCTCCTGAGTGGTTTAAGTGTATTAAATAGTAAAAAATACGATAAATGTATGATATAATTAAAATAAGCTCATTAATAGGATGAGTGGCACTATTAGCCAACTCTAAGAATATTATAACAGGAAAAGTATTCATAGAGAACTTCGATTTATTTACGATTATTAATACAGCGGGGGGAACTAAATGAACTTGATAAGTATTGAAGATGTAGAAAGTGGTATGATACTGGCACGAGATGTTATTAATGATTTAGGTATAATTTTTATGTCCGCTGGATCAGAGTTAAATCCTGCAAGTATTGAAGGGCTAAAAAAGTTGGATATTGACTTTGTTTATGTAAAAGAAGAAAATGAAGTTCATGAACGTGTAGACATTAATACGATATCTGTTGAACAAGCATATTCGAGATTGCTGACCATCTATAAAACTGTGTATACTAACGTACGCCTTGGAAAATCACTTAATGTTGATCAACTATCATTAGAAACATTGCCGCTGTTCAGAAAAATAACCGAAGATAATAATATTTTGGATTATATGAGGCGTGTTATAGTAGACGAATCGTATATTTATAAACACAGTGTAAATGTTGGGATATTTGCAATGATCATCGGAAGGTGGTTGAATCTAAAAACCTATATTCAAGATGATCTTGCCATTGTTGGACTCTTACATGATATAGGGAAATCAAAAGTTTCTCCGGAGATAATCAACAAGCCGGGTGATTTAACAAATGATGAGTACGAGTTAATCAAACATCATGCTCGCTTTGGTCATGAGATACTTCAAATGAGTACAGGTATTTCAAATTCAGTTTTAGAAGGTATTAAATATCATCATGAACGAGTTGACGGCTCTGGATATCCTGAGGGGCGTCAAGGAACTGCCATTCCGTTATACGCTAAAGTAGTAGCAGTGGCCGATGTATTTGATGCAATTACGGAAAATAAGACGTATCGTGCTAAAGTTTCAGTTTATGCTGCTGCGCGAGTGCTAAAAACGGAGAGTTTTAATAAACTGGAGCCGAAGATTACAGAGGTCTTTCTAAAGAATATTTCAAGGTTCTATGTTGGAAATCAAGTGAAGTTGAATTCTGGAGATATTGGTGAAGTGATTTTACTTAATCAGACAGATGTGACGAGACCACTGATAAAAATCGGTGAGGAGTATATTGATTTGTCAACGAACTTTAAGTTAGAAATAATAGATGTTGTAAGCTAAAAATAAAGATAGTCATTGAAAGGCAATGTCTTTCAGGACTATCTTTTCTTATTGCATAAATCCCGTTCAAATAGGTATTTAATAATAGGATGCTATTTCAGTGACTAAGCTTTACAAAATGAATCTCCTAATATAAAATAGTGGAGAAATGTTTAAAGAGGAGCGTAAAATGTTTGTTTATTTAGATAATAGCGCAACAACAAAACCTTATGTTGAAGTTGTTGATGAAATGACGTTGATGATGACTGAAACCTTTGGAAATCCATCGTCGATGCATAAATTAGGTGTAGCGGTTGAAAAGAAGATTAAAACTGCGAGAAGAACCATTGAAAAGGCGTTAGGCGCTGAGGAGAAATCTGTTATATTTACTTCAGGAGGAACTGAAGCGAATAATTTGGCTATATTAGGTGTTGCCCGTCGCCATAAACGAAAGGGACAACATATCATAACGACTGTTGTAGAACATCCTGCTGTTCTAGCGGCCTGTCAGCAGCTAGAAAAAGAAGGATTTGAAGTAACTTATTTACCGGTTGATGCGACTGGTAGTATTTCTATAGAGGATTTACAAGGAGCTCTTAGAAAAGACACCATTCTTGTGGCTATTATGCATGTTAATAATGAAGTAGGGCGTATACAACCGATAAAGGCAGTAGGACAATTGCTGAAGAATATGAGGCCTAAGCCTCATTTTCATGTAGATGCTGTGCAATCATTTGAAAAACTCACATTTAAAGTAAAGGCACTTAATGTGGATTCATTGGCCATTAGTGGACACAAGATTCATGGTCCAAAAGGTATCGGGGCTCTGTATTTAAAAAAAGAGTCGAGAATTGAATCATTGTTTTTTGGTGGTGGTCAGGAACAAGATTTACGTCCAGGGACTGAAAATGCCCTAGGAATCGTTGGTTTTGCTAAAGCAGTAGAAGAAACTGAACGTCAAAAAAGTAGCGTCATTGAACAATTAGCGTCTTTAAAAGCACTATTGTTGACAGAGTTATCTACTATTGACGATATTAAAATTAATAGCTTGGCAGATCATGGTGGTGCACCGCATATACTTAATATTTCTTTTAGAGGTGTCCGTGGTGAAGTACTCTTGCATACATTAGAGATGAAAAACATTTTCGTTTCTACAGGATCGGCATGTGCCTCCAATAAGAATAAAAGCTATTCTTATGTATTGGAAAACATGGGACTGAGCATTCCTGAAAAGGAAGGTGCCATTAGATTTAGTTTGAGTCATACATTGACTGAAAATGATATAAAATTTGCTGCTGATGAAGTCAAAAAAGCAGTTATAGAACTTAGAAGTATAATTAAAGGGAGAGTATAAAATGGACAAAATGATTGTCATTAGATATGGTGAGATTGGCTTAAAGGGAAAGAATAGAGGTTTTTTTGAAAAGAAACTTGTCTCTAACATAAAACATGCATTGGTTGGACTTGACGGCTACAAAGTTATTAGAGAACATGGTCGTATGTATGTTGAGTGCAATGCTGATATTGAAGAAGATGTTATTGAAAGAACGCAAAAGGTATTTGGTATTGTTGGTTTATGTCCAGCTGAGAAAGTTGAAAACGATTTAGAGGCGATTAAGGCAAATGCGCTTGAGCAGGCACGAGTGATTGTTGAAGAAACTGGCATGGAAAGATTCAAAGTCGAAGTAAAACGTAGCAACAAGAACTTTGAAATGAAGTCACCTGAAATTGCACGTATTGTTGGTGGCAATATTAATCAAAATGTTGAGGGTGTATCTGTGGATGTCCACACACCTGAATTTGTAGTTACGGTAGAGATTAGAGATGTAACCTATATTTACTCAAGGGAGATCAAAGGATTTGGCGGCCTGCCATATGGATGTGCTGGTAAAGGTATGTTGTTGCTATCAGGCGGAATTGATAGTCCTGTAGCAGGATGGATGATGGCAAAACGTGGTATGGAAATTGAAGGTGTTCATTTCCATTCATATCCATTTACAAATGACAGAGCTCAGGAAAAGGTATATGACCTAGCGAGACAATTGGCACACTATACTGGATTTGTTAGAGTCCACTCGGTTAATTTGTTAGAAATTCAAAAGGCAATCAATGAATTCTGTCCATCAAAAGAGATGACAATTCTCTCGAGACGATTCATGATGGCTATTGCAGAACGAATTGCTCTTGATAGTAAATGTCAGGCATTGATTACTGGAGAAAATATTGGTCAAGTTGCCAGTCAAACGGTAGAAGGACTGACAGTTACAAACTCGGCAGTGGATTTGCCGGTATTAAGACCACTTATCGCATTTGATAAGTTGGACATTATTGATGTAGCACAGAAAATAGGGACATTTGAAACATCGATTTTACCATTTGAAGACTGTTGTACAGTCTTTCTTCCAGATAAAGTTGTAACGCGACCAGTACTTGAAAATATTGAAAAAAGTGAAAGCAACTTAGAGGTGGAAGCCCTTATAACAGCAGCAATTGAAAACAAAGAAGTATTTGACTTTAAAAGAGAACACTAAATATATAATTCAATGTATAAAAAAAGACCATTTCGTTTTCGAAATGGTCTTTCTATTTCTAATTATTCAGTTGGTGCACTGTCCACTTCATCAGATAATATATCTAGATTATCTGTCAGTGGTTGGTTTTGCAAGTTCTGTGGGTTTTTCACAGGTGCCATCGCATCCAAGTCAGGCATTTTGCCTATTGAAGACGGTAGAATAATCGAGCCATCAGGTAAACTAATTGTACCATCCACTAAAATTGTCGTTTTAATTGGAATGAGTACTGCACTACCGTTTGTCAACTCGATGTAAAATGGAATTTGTACTATCTTACTGCCATCTGTCATTTCTACAACAGGATTTATAGCATCTAGTGTCGTGTTGTACTGATACGTATCAATAAACTCACCAGTGTGGACATCACATAATTCGTTTGGAAGAACAAATTCATCATCCATGATGACAATTGGTTTGTCATATTTATCTAGGTGGTCTTCGCGGTTGAATTCAGGATCCTGTCGTTGTACGAAGACTCTTTCCTCGATTAGTGTAGTAGGGCAGTAGTCATAGTTAGCTAACTTGCCACTTTCTATACAAACAGAAGCTTTGATATGAACATTATCAACTTGCGTTGGTTCCGTTCCTTGAATAAAGAGTTCAGATCTAACAGTCCCTCTAGGATCAAGGTGCGATAAATCACTTGGTAACATGCCTGATTGCGTATCAATTGTTCTTCTGATGATTCCACCAGGTTCAACAAAGTCTTTATCCTCAAGTCCTACATGGACATCTAGCATAACTGTTCTCCAGAACTTGGCACTGACTGTTGAGCCTTGATCAAGTGGCATGTTCACGTCATTCCCGAACCAGACCCCAGCAACGTAATATGGTGTATAACCGACAAACCATGCATCAAGCTTATCAGAAGTTGTTCCAGTCTTACCTGCTACAGGTATACCTGTATTTCCGGGACGAATTGCAGCCTTATTAGATAAACCGCTAGTTACACCTGTTCGCATCATATCTTGGACGATAAATGACGACTGCGGATCAGAAATTTTTGTTTTTTCAGGAATATTGACAAGTATCTCATTTCCTTTGTTGTCAATTACTTTTGTATAGGTAATGGTTTCATTCATTACACCGCCATTGGCCATTGCACCGTATGATGCTGTCAATTCAAGTGGCGTCAACCCTTTTGTCATTCCACCTAGCGCGACTGATGAAAGGGTTTGATCGTTGTAAGTTCCCGAGTCAACCATTGTCGTAAATCCAAAACGCTTCAAGAAGTCATAACATCTTGCCACTCCTAATTGATTTGCTAATTTAACAGTCAAAACGTTCTCGGAGAACTCAATTCCACGTCTTAATGTTTGAAGGCCCCAGTATTTTTCGTAAACCGAAGAACGTTCATACCAGTTCAGCGGCCATCTAGCTGCAGGATTTGATCCTAGGTATGTTGGCACGTCATCAATAACTGACGCTGCAGTATATTCTCTACTCTCAATCGCTGGCAAAAAGACGCCGATTGGTTTAATGGCTGAACCAGGTTGTCTTGGATTGATAGCTCTGTTGTAGATTTTCTGACCTGTAATATTTCGGCCACCTACAATAGCTTTTAACTCACCAGTTCTATAGTCAATGATGACCATAGACGATTGCGGTTGGATAATCCCTTTATTGGAGATAACATATCCATCTTCTCTAACAAGAAGATTACCATCGGCATCTGTAGAGAAGAATGTAGGGTCCTCAGTGATAAAGTCTCTATCAATCATGAGGTTCTTATTGTCGTCGAATGACTTGAATTTATTTGGTACGAGGATATCTCTACCTTCGTGCATATTCAGGTCAACAACATCATAACTACCGTCAGAATTGCGTGTAGTTAACTCACTGTCCTCATCGTACTTGTACGAGTTTTTAACAGTTGCTTGAATACTAACGATTTGACCGTCTTGGTAATTTGGATAGAAGTTTAAACGTCTTCCTTTTAAGAGTGTTAAATTACCAGCTGAATCAAACTTGTAATCGCTTTTAGGAATCAATAAATCCCCATTTGATGTGACTAAGTTTTCGTAACGGAATAATAATAATTTTGATCTGTCTTTTGAAACGATGTCTTTGTTGCTGTTGAAATAAACTGTTACACGTGGAAAATTGTCATTTACAACAAGGAGGCCAAGTTCATCCATTGCTTCCTTAATCTTTATAACATCTTCGTGTTCCATCCCTTTCTTGTATGTTTTAAGGGAAAATTCGTTTAAATTAATTAGACTCAGTTCTGCCATTTTACCAAGCGTCCCTTTTCCAGCAGCGCCATCGGCGGCAAGTCCATATCTTCTTTGGAAGGCCTTAACAGCATCCACTGTTGCTTCGCCATAATATGGTGTCAAGTTTTCGCTTGAATAGGCATTCTCCAAAGTCTTTTGTAAATCAAAATCAATTGTTGAATAAATTTGCAATCCTTTTGTATAAAGAAGGTTGTATGCTTCGTTTGAAGTATATCCATATTGTTCCATCAGATCGTCTACAACATCAGATTTAACCATATCTGCAAAATATGAGGTGATTTCAGTGTTTGCAGTACGTTGAGGGTGTAAGCGTGTTTTAAGATCAACAGCTTTGGCTTCTTCATACTCTGCATCACTGATATAGCCGTTTGTATGCATTAATAGGATAGCTACTTTGTAACGCTCTTCTGTTCTAGGATTATAAATGATTGTATAGAGTTCATCACTGTCGTCTAATATATAATCGTCTGGTTGCACATCAACCTTCTTCTTTGTACGCATTGGTGAATAAGTTGATGGCGCTTTTGGTATACCGGCGAGCATTGCTGATTCAACTAAATCAAGATCTTTTGCTTCTTTTGAAAAGAATGTTTGCGCTGCGGCTTCAACACCGTTTGAGCCAGAGCCAAGATAAATCTTGTTTAGGTAAGCTTCTATGATTTGTTCTTTGGTTAAATGGGATTCTAGTTGTATGGCATAGTAAGCTTCTTTGATTTTTCTATCGATAGAACGTTCAGAACGAACTTCTTCTAGATAGAGATTTCTTGCAAGTTGTTGCGTAATTGTACTCGTACCAGAAATTCTACCTTTTCCAGTGACGCTTTCCCATACAGCACCAACCATACGGACAAAGTTAAATCCGTTATGCTCTTTAAAAGTTTTATCCTCTACAGCAATAAAAGCATTAATAAGATTTGGACTCATTTCATTGTATCTGACAATTGTACGGAGTCCGTCGTTTTGAATCTGTTCTAACACACGACCATCACTATCAAGGATGATTGAGTTTTCTCCGAGCAGATCATCAATTTTAGATGGATCAATCGGTGGTACATCGGCAACAACTGACTTGACGAATAAATAAGTTCCGCCAGCAGCAAGAATGCCAAGTACAAGGCATAGTACGAAAAGAATTTTAATTGCTTGTAAAAATCTATTTTTTTTCTTTTTTCTTTTCTTTTTTGGTTGTTGTTTCTGTGTCTTGTTAGGTTCATTACTAGACATGTCGACCTCCTATAAGTATAAATACCTATTTAACCTAAGATATTATACCATATCACGTGTGTCCTTTCTGTGAATAAAGAGTGCTTATCATTAATTTGTAATAATTAGTCATATTTTTCGTTAAGGTGTAACTAATAGAGTTTGCCAAAACATGTTATAATAATGAGGTGGCAGACAGGAGGTTACTATGTTAATAGATGAAGAAAATAAAATAATAGAAGATATTGAACAAACAGCGATTCTCGTCGGATTGTCTCTAGGGAGAGATGAATACGATATAGAGGAATCCATGATAGAGTTAAAAGAGTTAACGCTTGCTGCGCACGCTGAAGTAGCTGGTATATTAGTTCAAAACAAGGATCGTGTAGATGCAACTTTTTTCATTGGAAAAGGAAAGGTTGAAGAAGTACGACAAGCTTGTGAAATAAACGATGCAAATCTCGTCATATTCAATGATGAATTATCAGGCGCGCAGATACGCAACTTAGAAGAAGCACTTGGTGTTAAAGTCATTGACAGAACAGCCCTAATTTTAGACATTTTTGCTGTTAGAGCAAAAACAAAGATCGCAAAGCTTCAGGTTGAGTTGGCACAACAAAAATATCGGTTGCCGAGACTTAAAGGTCTTGGTGAATCTATGTCAAGAACTGGTGCTGGTATTGGGACAAGAGGTCTAGGTGAACAAAAACTAGAACTTGATAGACGTCGTGTTCGGGAGCGAATTCATGATATCAGTAAGCAAATAAAAGAACTTGGGCAAACGAGACAAGTACAACGGACGCAAAGAGGGAAGAACGAAATTCCAGTCGTAGCAGTTGTAGGTTATACAAATGCTGGTAAATCAACGTTAATGAACAAGATACTTGAACTGACAAATGAAGAAGATGTGACAGATCGTCAGGTATTCGTTAAGAATATGTTGTTTGCAACATTAGACACCTATAGCCGACGTATTACATTAGATGAAAACAGAAATTTTATACTCGTTGATACCGTTGGATTTGTATCAAAACTCCCCCATGCACTTGTTGAAGCATTCAAAGCAACACTAGAAGAGGTTAATGAAGCTGATTTACTGGTACATGTAGTGGATGCATCAAATGAACATCAGGGCATGCAAATGGATGTGACCAATAGGGTACTCGAGGAAATAGGTGCTGGAAACAAAAAAATGATATTTGCACAAAATAAAATTGATTTAGTCGATCACGAGGTCGCAACGCTAGGGGAAGATACTTATCAAACTTCCGCAATAAGCGGTCAGGGACTAGATGCGCTACTTGATGGTATTGTAAAAGAGATTTTCAATGATATAGTCACGGCGATATTCTTGGTGCCATTTGACCAAGGGCGTGTACTTTCAGAAATTTGTGATGCTGGGAAAGTATTGACGACTGATTACCTAGAAACAGGGACGAAAGTAACAGTTGAAATGCATAAAAAGGATTTTAATAAGTATGAAACATTCAGCGTAGGTGAGTAAATGAAAAGTTATAAAACAGTATTTGAACGTGCTGAAAGAGAAATAATAATCAATAAATCTCGTTTTATAGGTCATGTAGCACCTGTAAAAACAGAAGAAGAGGCACAGGCTTTTGTAGAAGAAATAAAGAAAAAACATCGAACTGCCACACATAACGTACCTGTCTACTTGTTAGGCGAAGACCATTCGATACAAAAGTACAGTGATGATGGAGAACCATCGGGAACAGCAGGTGTCCCTGTGTTAAACATGTTGAAGAACGAAGGTATTACTGATGTTGCAATCGTTATTACGAGGTACTTTGGTGGTGTGAAACTAGGAACCGGTGGTCTTGTAAGGGCCTATACCCAAAGTGCCAAAGAGGGACTTGACGAAGCTAAAATAATAGAGATGGTAAAATACGAGCTGGTCCAGGTATCCCTTGAATATAATCAACATGGAAAAATTCAACATTTTTTGGAGAACAATCCTCAATATTTTCTGAAAGACACCCTTTACACGGACAAAGTCACAGTATTAATATATAGCAAACCTGATGATACAGAACCCTTATTGGGTAAAGTAACAGATATATGTAGTGATGAAGGTCATTCAGAAGTTGTTGATGAATTATTTCTGGCAATTTCAAATGGCGAATTGATAGAATAATGAGGAGGATGCATCATGGATAAAATGGAAATGTTAATGGATGAAATGCTATCGTTGAAGAAGTGGGCCGTTGTGGGCGCAACACAAAACCCAAACAAATTCGGACATAAAATTTATGTGAAACTGAACAACAGAGGCTATGATGTAACGCCGATTAATCCTGTATATGAGACGATTGATGGTGTTACATGCTTGGATTCATTAAAAGACATGACAGAAATGCCTGATTGCGTCAGCGTTGTAGTTGGTCCCAAGCGCTCTATTAGTGTCGTTCAAGAGGCTATAGAGTTAGGGATCAAAAGACTTTGGTTTCAACCGGGAACATTTGATGAAGAGGTATTGAAGTTAGCTGAAAGCAATGGACTGGAAATCGTCTTTTACAATTGTGTTCTCGTAGAATTAGATAAAAGATAGGTGGAGGACATATGGCAGTAATAGAAGAAAAAATTGACCACGTTGTTGAGTGGTTAAGAAATCAAGTAAAACAGTCAGGAACAAAGGGTATTCTTGTTGGATTATCTGGAGGTATTGATTCATCTGTGGTGGCGTTTTTATTAAAGCGTGCTTTTCCAAATGAATCACTTGGTGTAATCCTTCCGTGTAAAAGTCACTCAAAAGATGCAGAAGATGCATATGAGCTTGCTAAAGTAGTGGGAATCAAATATTTTGAAATCAATCTTTCTGATGCACACCAAAATCTTCTAAAAGGTATAGATCAAGCATTTGAAGGTGTGGTTTACGAGAATGACCAATTAACAGATGCCAATCTTAGAGCACGACTGCGTATGACAACACTTTATGGTGTTGCCAATAAACTAGGCTACCTTGTAGCCGGTACTGACAATGCGGCTGAATTATTGACTGGCTATTTCACAAAATATGGTGATGGTGGCGTTGACATTCTACCAATCGCACACCTGACAAAAGGTGAAGTGTATGAATGGGCAAAGCACCTTGGCGTTCCAAGTTCAATCATTGACAGACCACCGTCGGCAGGTTTATGGGAAGGTCAGACTGACGAGGATGAAATGGGCACGACTTACAATATGATTGACAAGTATTTAATTGGTGAAGAGATTCCAGAAAAAGATAAAGCAATCATTGAAGGATTAAATAGACGCTCAGAACATAAGCGCAATATGCCACCGGCACCTGAGTGGCCATTCTAATTGTTTAAAATATAAGAACCTTGTTTAATAGTGATTAAACAAGGTTCTTTAAATGTAAGCAAAGGAATTGTTATGAAATTTTAAGTTATAAACTCAGTATTATAGATTCGTCTAAAGAAGGCTTCCTATCTTTCTATATGATTAGGAAGTCTTCTTGTATTTAATATTAAGTAATATGTTTACTCACGATAAACTTTTTGATGGAAATTAGATTTTATTCAAAGAATTGATGTAGAACTGTTGTTAGTGGAATAATAATTTTTTGTAATAAAAAAACAAGTCTAGAGTATTAATTTTAAATCACAATATAGTAGGTGAACCCATTTGAAATACAGCGGTATAGGAAAGATGAAAAAAACATCAAAAAATTTATTTTAAATCTATTGACAGTTGTAAAATTCACTGTATATTTAGTATAGATAAAAGAAAAAAATAGTTTAAATAAACGCTCTTAGCGGGCGATATTTTTATGCTTTTAAGTTTAGTGTGAGTAAACAAATTACTTAATTTTTGTTTAGGAGGAAAAGGAAATGAAATTGGAACAATTAGGGAGACATATTTTAGTAGAATATTATAACTGTGATGCTGAGATTCTTAAGTGTCATCAAAAAATAGAGGAAATGATGATCGCTGCTGCTGAAAAAGCAAATGCAACTGTTGTACAAAGCGTCTTTCACTTATTCAATCCATGGGGCGTGAGTGGTGCTGTTGTTATTCAAGAGTCACATTTAACAATTCATACATGGCCAGAGTTTGGATATGCTGCAGTAGATTTATTTACATGTGGCGATTCTGTAAATCCGTGGGTTGCTTTTGATTACTTAAATGATGAGTTAAAAGCAGAGAGAAGTGAATCTATGGAAGTGACGCGAGGCATGGTTGATAAAATTAAAGCTTATTCACCAGTACCCCTTCAAGTGGATAATTTTAAGATGGAGGAAGCGATTTAATGGAATTATGGTATACAGAACAGCAAACAGAACATATTCGATTTGGCATAAAAGTTAAAGAACACCTATATACAGGACAAAGTGATTTTCAGAAAGTCGATGTAATGGACTGTCATGAGTTAGGGCGTACCTTGACTCTAGATGGGCTGATGATGGTCAATGAAAAAGATGAATTCATATATCATGACATGATTGCCCATGTGCCAATGGCATCAAATCCTGCAATCACGAATGTGCTTGTTATCGGTGGCGGAGATGGCGGAACAGTACGTGAACTGTGCCGTTACAAGACAATTGAGAAAATTGATATGGTCGAAATTGACAAACTGGTTGTAGATGTATCAAGAGAGTATTTACAATTTACAGCGTGTGCACTAGATGATCCAAGAGTGAATTTATACTATGAAGATGGAATTGAATTTGTTAAGGATAAGAAGGATTGCTATGATTTGATTCTTGTTGATTCGACGGATCCAATCGGACCTGGTGAAGGCTTATTTACCAATGAATTTTATACAAATTGCTATAACGCACTGACTGAGCAAGGCATACTTGTCAACCAAAATGAAAGTCCTTACTATGATCAGTTTTCACATGAGTTTAAGAGAGCCCACAGTAAGATCAAGAAGATATTTCCTGTGAGTAAAGTTTATCAATTCCATATGCCAACGTATCCATCTGGTCATTGGCTATTTGGATATGCATCAAAGGGTATCGATCCAGTGACGAATGAAAATGTGGATCAGTGGAATAGCCTTGGATTAAAGACAAAGTATTATAATACTGAGATTCATAGAGGGGCATTTGCACTACCGACGTACGTAAAGGACATGATGATCGATGAATAAGAATATATCCACTTTTATAGGGTGTGAATCTGATTTTGAGGATGCGTCAATTGTTGTTTATGGCGCTCCTTTTGACGGCACGACATCATTTAGGCCAGGAACACGGTTCGCGCCAAGTATCATGCGATTAGAATCCTATGGACTGGAAACATACAGTCCATATTTGGACATAGACCTTGAAGACTACAAGGTATTTGATGGTGGCGACTTGGAGTTGCCTTTTGGAAATACAGAACGTGCACTTGAGGCTATTGAGTCTTTTGCTACTGAAATTGTCTCGGCAGGAAAAAAACCGCTTATGATTGGTGGTGAACATCTTGTTACACTGAGTAATTTCAAAGCAGTGCACAAAGAATATCCAGAGGTTCAGGTTATCCATTTCGATGCCCATGCGGATCTGAGAGAGGATTATATGGGCGAACGTTTATCTCATGCAACAGTGATGCGTCGTATATGGGATATTGTCGGTGATGATAGAATTTATCAGTTTGGTATTCGATCATTTGAGAAATCTGAAAGCGATTTCAGTAAGATTCATACGACAACTGAAAAATTTACTTGTGAAACAGCATCAGCTGTAGCAGAAAAATTAAAAGGCAAACCAGTATATGTGACGATTGATTTAGATGTCCTTGATCCTTCAATTTTTCCAGGAACGGGTACGATAGAACCAGGTGGTGTTACATTCAAAGAGTTATTAGCTGCCGTGCACAATTTTAAAATTTTAAATATAGTAGGGGCGGATGTTGTAGAACTATCGCCTCATAATGATGCAAGTGGTCTTTCGACAGCGGTTGCATGTAAGGTATTAAGAGAATTATTATTGACGATTTTAGCATAGATGGGAGGGGACAACATGAAACAACCAACACCGTTAGTTGACGCATTGCTGGCATACGAAGAAGAAAATGTTGTACCTTTTGATGTACCAGGACATAAAAAAGGCCATGGCAATAAGTCCTTAGGCGCCATATTCGGAGAGCGTTTAGGTGCATTAGACGTAAATTCCATGAAGTGTCTTGATTATATCAATCATCCTGTTAGTGTGATTAAGGAATCGGAACAACTACTTGCTGACCTCTATAGCAGTGAGGAAGCTTTTTTTCTTGTAAATGGTACAACAGCAGGGGTACAAGCAATGATTCTCAGCGCTTGCCAACCTGGAGAAAAAATCATCATGCCACGAAATGTTCACAAATCGGCGATGAATGGTCTGATTTTGTCAGGTGCTATACCGCTTTATATAACACCACCTTATGAGGAAACCATGGGGATTAGCCTGAATATCACCTTAGATCAAATCAAAGAAGTTGTTGAAAGAGAAGGCGGCATCAAGGCAGTGTTTCTCATTAATCCTACATATTTCGGCATTGCATGTGAACTAAAAGTGATTATCGACTATTGCCATTCCAAAGATATTGTAGTGCTTGTTGATGAAGCGCATGGTGCACATTTGCCATTTTCAGCTGACTTGCCGATGTCTGCAATGACAGCAGGTGCGGATATGGCTGCCATAAGTCTTCATAAAACAGGTGGGTCGATGACCCAGAGTTCCGCACTACTTCTAAAAAGTGATGTCATTGATCATGATACTGTTCGCCAATCCATTAATTTGACGCAAACCACAAGTGCTTCTTATATTCTGATGGCGAGTCTAGACTTGGCGCGAGCGGAACTGGCTGAAAATGGAAAAGAGACAATTGAGCGAGTACTGAGACTGTCGAGAGGTGCTAGAGATAGTATCAATGCTATTGATGGATTTTATGCATTTGGGCTAGAAAAAATCAATCGTAGCTCTTTTTATGCATTTGATGAAACTAAGCTGGTGATTAATCCAACGGGTCTAAATATGACTGGATTTGAGTTATATGAGTGTTTGAGAGATAAATATAATATCCAGATGGAACTGGGTGAACTGTTTGCAACTCTTGCAATCATCAGTGTAGGTGATACCGAGGATGCAATTCAGCAGTTAATTGAAGCGCTTCAGGATATCAGTCATAATAAAGGCTGTGGAATCCATACAAGGACCTACAAAGAAATGCCATCGACTGGTGAATTGGTCTTGTCGCCTAGAGATGCATTCTACGCTAAGAAGGAAGTCGTTGCCTTGGAAGAGAGTGCCGGTAGGATCGCTGGAGAGTCTATTATGATTTATCCGCCAGGTATACCGATCATCGCTGTTGGTGAAATCATTTCAGAAGAGGTGATTCACTATATCAGATATATACAAGATGAGGACGTGAGTTTTTCGAGTTCTTATGACGAGGACTTGGCTTCCATTAAAGTTGTTACGACGAAACGATATATAAAATAAATGAAAAAGGTGTCCCTGTTGAATTGTAGGATTCAATAGGGACACCTTTTAATGATTCGTTTAATCATTAAACTGTCCTTCAAACCAGACAACCGCCATAGCCCTTTTGAAGCCTACTTTTTCCGCCAACTTACATGAAGCGGCATTTTCATAGGCGATGTGGACAAAGGGGATATCCCCACGGTTGAGGATTTCTTTGATGATGCATTGTGTCAGGATATGCGCATACCCCATGTGGCGATGGTCTTTCAAAGTATACATGATGCCTATAGAGCCTTCATCCCGTTGAACGACCCACGAGACGAGTTGATCGTTGACCCAAACGCCTCTAGTGGGCATTTTTTCGATGATGGCCTCTATGTAGTCGATATTATCATGTTCCTTGTATGAATAATGTTCATAAACAAGTGGTGCATCTTCAAGGCTCAGTGGCCTGATATCCAATGAGTGGTTGCATTCAATAGCACTTCCCTCATAGACATATAAGTGGCAGATTTCATCCCATTCCATAGACAGATGGGGCTTTAGCAGTTCATATTGTTCATAGGGGATTCCACCAAACATGTAAGACTTGAGGTTCAGCTTCTTTAACTCTGCTATGAGTTGTTGGACAGGCATGTCACTTGGGATAATCCATCCTTCATCTTCCAAAATGAAAAAATCATCTCCTTGTATAAGTTGTGCCCTGGGACAGTGGCGGTAGCGCATATAAGCGTTGATGTATCTGTAATCATTTTTAAGTTGGTCTAATATCGTCATAGAGTCTCCATATCTAAATTATTATGTAATGTGAATTTACTTTTTTATAATAGTATACCTTATTTGTAAATCATCTTGTCAAGAGAGGTGAAAGCAGGTAGGCTAGATTTTTGTGATTCACTATGTTACACTATTGAAGTAAATTTCAGAAGGAGAAGTGAACTCATGGGTAGAATAGGTACGATTATAAATAAAAAAGGAAAGATGGATGCAAAGAGAGCAAAAATCTTTACGAAATTAGGACGTTACATTATGGTAGCTGCTAGAGAAGGTGGCGGAGATCCAGATTACAATGCGGCACTTAAGTCAGCTATTGAAAAAGCAAAAGCGGCAAACATGCCAAATGACAACATTGATAGAGCAATCAAAAAAGGTACTGGCGACAGTGATGGCGCAGTATTTACGGAATTAACATATGAAGGCTACGGCCCAGGTGGGGTAGCGGTTCTTGTAGAATGTCTTACAGACAACACAAACAGAACAGCGGCAGATGTAAGAAGCTACTTTGTAAAAGGTAACGGTAACCTAGGGGTTAACGGGTCTGTAAGCTTCATGTTCGACCACAAAGGGGTTCTAGTAATCGATAGAACGGATGACATGGACGAAGAAACAGTAGAAATGGCTGCAATCGAAGCAGGTGCAGAAGATATTTCTGTAGAAGACACACATTTCGAAATCTATACGGAAATTGCTGACTTTGCATCGGTTAGAGACGCATTAGCTGGCGAGGGATTTGAATTCTCAATGGCAGAATTAAGATACTTACCACAGACGATGACTGAGTTAACGAAGGAAGAAGACCTTAAGAGCATGAACAAGCTTGTTGACCTTTTAGAAGAGAATGACGACGTTCAGCAAGTTTATCACAACTGGGCGGAAACTGAAGCTTAGTATTTGCACGGTTTTAAGATGGGTTAAGAAGTCTATAAGTGTTGAATTAAGCTATATCTAGGACTTGGCAAACTATACTGAATTAAGATATATGGAACACCTTTATTTATTGTTGTTTATCGTAATTGAACGACAATAAGTGGAGGTGTTTTTTCTGTTGGTTAAAACATTGAAAAGTATGGTCTTAAGATATTTACGATTATAAAATACTGTGTCACTGGTCGTAAAACAGGGTATAAAAAAAGAAATCAACCAGTAAACGGAAGGATTAATATGAGAGATTTTCAAAATAACAAAATAGAAAATCAAATAGGTAATAGCCTTTTGCAATCCATTGTAGATAACACCAATGCGGTTATTTATATAAAGGATTTGGACGGTAAATATATTTTAATCAACAGCCAATATGAGAAATTATTTAATGTTTCAAAACAAGATGTTATTGGAAAAACAGATTATGATATATTTCAAAAGGAGGTTGCGGATAGTTTTAATGAAAATGATCAAACTATTGTTGAGACTGGGGAATCTTTGTCATTTGAGGAATCTGTGCGTTATGGTTATCAAGAGTATTTCTACATATCAAATAAATTTCCCGTGTATGGTCATCAAAATGAAATATATGCGATTTGTGGCATATCCACTGATATAACAGAAATCATAAGATCAAAGAATACGATTCATCAGAGAGAACATGAGTTCAATATATTGGTATCCAATATACAAGGTGTCGTTTATCGATGTGCGATTGATTCTGATTGGAAGATGTATTTAATAAGCGACTTTATATATACACTTTCTGGTTATCCTGCAAGTGATTTTATTATGAATAGAAAGCGAACTTATGCGAGTATTATTCATCCTTCCGATCGTCAAATGGTAGAAGACGTTGTTAATATCGGTTTAGAAAATAGAGAGGCCTATTTAATAACGTATCGAATTATTCATCGTGACGGGACAGTGCGATGGGTTCATGAAAAAGGCGTTGGTTATTATGATGACAATCAGCATAGTGCAATGTATTTAGATGGCGTTATCATCGATGTAACAGCTGAAAAAAATCTAGAGCAATTGTTATCCGCTAAGAACCAGGAGCTAGAGACAATCAACAAGGAACTTGAAGAACGAATTCTGGAAAGAACCATACATCTAAAAGACTCCAATGAACAGCTCCAAAGTACAGTTGAGCGACTGAAAGAAACACAACAACAGCTGATTGAAAGCAAGAAAATGATCGCTATTGGATCGCTAGTAAAGGGGATTTGTCATGAAATGAGTACACCACTTAGTAACGGTTTATCAATGAGTACGTACATTACCTTTGAACTAGAGAAATTTGTTGATCGAGTAACTCATTCCATGGTGACTAAGGAAGAGGTATTTGAGTTTTTATCGAAATTAGAGACTCACGTCAATAGTACAATAGGTTACATCAGCAAAAGTATTGGCATTGCAGATAACTTGAGAATCATTGCTGAAAATCCAATGGAACAAAAGAAGAGTACTTTCGATTTATATGTCTATTTGGAGACTGTCATCAGTGCGATGAAAAGAAATTTTGGAAAAAACAATATAACTATAGAATTAACGTGCATAAAATCCCTAATGGTCAACAGTTATCCAGGGCTCTTGTATCAGGTTGTCGATTTGTTGATGACGAATTCTGCAGATCATGGATTTGAAAGTATTGAAGAAAGATATGTTCAGATCATGATAGAAGACCATGTGAAGACATTTGTCATGATCTTTAGGGACAACGGAAAAGGTGTGGACGCTACGGTTTTACCAAAATTGTTTGATCCCTTTTATACTACTAAGATGGGGAGCCATAGTGGTTTAGGACTTTATTTAGTCTATAATATTGTGACTCAAAAACTGGGCGGTTCTATAGACTGTGAGAGTGCACCTGGTAAGGGGCTGACTTTTAGACTTGTAATACCTAAGAATGGTCAATTATAGACAAACAACCTATTGACAAGATGATATAAGAGAGTAAAATATAATTAGAACTCTAACCAAAAGGAGGCGCTATGACAAAATTACATCTAATAAATAAAATGGGTAGAATCTATTTAACATGGACACGGAAACTACAGCGCGAGCTTGTGCCTTATGAAATTACCTTGAAACAGCAATTTGTGTTGAGACAATTAGAAAAAGCAACCTATCTATATCCTTACCAAATCGCTGAAATGCTCTATTGTGATCGACCAACCGCAACAGTCATCATCAAGAACATTCAGAAGAAGGGCTGGGTGGAAAAAGAAAAGGATCCGGAAAATCTAAAACGTTTTCGGGTATTTATTACAGAATCAGGACGTCGAAAAGTACAGTCTCTCGAAAACATTACAGGCCCAGATGCTTTGGATCGATATGATCCACTAAGCGTACTAACGGTAAAAGAACGAGAAACTTTAGATCGACTGATGAATAAAGTCTTAAAACATATTGATGGGTAAGGATGGCTAGAAACTTTAGAGGGGTAATTTATTCTAGAGTTTTCTTTTTAAATGCATGATTAGAGTTCTAATTATGAAGATGGAGGCAGTAGAATGGTTTTTAGCTATAAAGGCGCCACTATTTATTATGAGATACATGGTAAGGGGGTACCAATCATCATGATTCATGGTGGCGGTCCAGATAACTTGTTGATGAAAGGGTGTATGGAACCCATATTTGAAATGAGGCAGGATTATAAGCGTATTTATTTTGATTTACCAGGTATGGGATGCTCAACAACTGCTAAGTGGATCACCTCTACGGATGATATACTCGAAGTAGTAGAGCAATTTATTAAGACTGTGTTACCATATGAAAACTTTCTTCTCGCTGGTGAATCCTATGGAGGGTACCTGGCCAGAGGGATTATCAGTAAACTGAAATCACGTGTACAGGGGCTTTTGATGATTTGTCCTGTCATCAAAGAACACAAGGACCGTATCTTACCAGAAAAAAAAGTCTTAGTGAGCAATAGTGAACTTCTGGCATCACTCACCCCAGATGATCGCAAATTCTATGAAGACATAGCGGTTGTTCAAGATCAAAAGACTTGGCGTCATTATGAGCAATATATTCTGCCAGGATTAAAAAAGGCAGACTATAACTTTCTTGAGAGGGTTATGTCTACAGGCTATGCCTTTTCGGCGGAGGTGGATTCACTTATTGGTGTATTTGACAAGCCGACTTTATTCTTAACCGGACGCCAAGATGCAAATGTAGGTTATCAAGACGCGCTGGCGTTAATTGAGAATTATCCACGTGGCACCTTTGCAGTTTTAGATCGGGCTGGCCACTGCTTGGAATCGGAACAAAAGAATGTCTTTGAATGTCTGACGAAAGAGTGGCTAAGCCGCTGTCTAGATAGTGTCAATAAATTTCAACAAAACAATTGACACTTTGTCAGTTGTGAGTTATATTTTATTTAAAGGATGGTGAATGCAGTGAGAGAAGTGAAAAAGCCAGAAGTGAGAAGGGCGGAGATTTTAGCCATGTCTAAAAAGCTCTTTACCGATAAAGGCTATATCAACACGACAACTCAAGATATAATAGGGGCTCTAAAGATATCAAGGGGATTACTCTATTACCACTTCAAATCAAAAGAAGATATTTTGTGGTGTATAGCAGAGCAGCAAACAACACCTATATTCAATCGGATAGATGGGGCGATCAAGGATCCTGAGATGAATGCAATTGATAAGATTCGCAGATTTTTTGAAGCAACTATCACGATGGATACCAATGATTCGGATTTCAGCCAGGAAGAAGTCCAGTTGATGGAGTCTTTGGAAGAAGCAATGCAACTCCCTGAAAATACATATATGATGGACAAGATTAATCACCGAATTGCTTATAGAATTTCCAGTCAATTTGGCGACCTAATAAAACAGGGGAATGTGGAAGGTCTTTTGGACGTCAAGTATCCAGAAGAAGTTGCGTCTTATTTAATGACAGCCTTTACCTTTGTAATGAACGACCATCATTATCACAGAAATGATATTGATAAAACAATGCAGTATTTTTCAGCTTTTAAATGTATGGTGAATCAGACGTTAGGGGCAAAGGAAGCAATTTTGTAGAAAACTTTTCCAATAGTAGTATTGGAATTTTTTTCATCCTCCAACTGACACTTTGTCAGTCGGAGGGTAGGCTTAGGAAATTCATTAAGGAGTGTAAAAAATGAAAAAGAGAATGATCGCATTATGGATGAGTTTATTGGTAATCGTTATAACTGTTTGCAATTCGTTTTCACCGACATTTGCGTCAACTTCAGAGGCGATGAAAAGTACCACACCTTCTGGAATACCGTTTGCTGAGTTGGAGGCAACTATAGACGAATACGTTGCTGAGTATATTGGAAAGACTGTTCCAGGCGCGGCCGTTGCAGTGGTCAAAGATGGTGAAATCATCTTTTCCAAAGGATACGGTTATCGTGATCAAGCTACTAAACTCCCGGTTGATAGTGAAAGCACAATCTTTGAGTGGGGATCGATTACAAAAGTATTCACTTGGACAGCAGTGATGCAATTGGTTGAGGATGGACTTTTGGATTTGGACCAGGATATCAGAGTTTACCTACCAGAAGATTTTCTTGATGAGTGGCGTTATGAGCAAACTATTACAATGAGAAATTTGATGAATCATACTGCTGGTTTTGGCGATTATGGATTTGATTTGATTTATGACGCACCTGAAGAGATAAGTCCTTTAAAGGAGGAATTGTTAAAGTCTAATCCAGAACAGTATTTCGAAGTGGGAAGTGCCAGTGCTTATAGCAATTACGGAACCGCCCTTGCGGGGTATGTGATTGAAAACCTTACTGGGATGACTTATGATGCATACTTAAAAGAAAACGTTTATAACGTGTTAGACATGAAGAGCACTTCTGCTGATAGAAGGTTTAATGTGGCGAATGAAATGAAGGAAAGAAAATCCAAAGGGTATATGCCAACTGGGAGAACAGGGTATAGCGAAACTATTTGGTCTTATGTAGGGCTTGGTCCAGCAGGGGCGCTAAATGGAACGGTTGAGGATCTTGCACAGTTTGCCATAGCATTAACACCTGAAAAAGAAGCGTCAACACCGATTTTTAAGAATAAAGAAACCTTGGAACTGTTGCAGACGCCAACTTATATGATGACGGCAAATGGGTACTTTGAATTTGACGGCGAATATCAGAGCTTTGGCCATGGTGGCAATACAGCAGGTTTTACGGGGCAGTTCGCAGTTGTTCCAGAAGAACGTTTTGGTGTTGTCATTTTGACAAATATCAAAGGGGAAATAAATGTTGGCTATGGTATCCAAGAGATGCTAATAGGCAAAAAAGAGTATGTCACAAAAAATGAAACACTAGGTCTGCCAATGGCATCGGAAGTTGAAGGCAGGTATCTATCGTATAGACGTTTTGAGGGGAGTTTTCTTGAAGCAATGTCCTATACGGCACCTATGACTGTTAAGGCCAGTGGACTAAACGAAATTAAGGTGAGATTAAGTGGTCTTGAACAGACCTATGTTCAGACAGAGCCATATGTATATAAGATTACAGGACGAGATATACCTCTATTTAATATGGCATTTCCAGTATTGTCATTCGAAATGGACAAAGGTGTTGTAAAACAAGTGACAACGGGTCATGGATTTGACCTATCACCGGTACCAGTGGAAAAAAGTACACCAGTTCAATTGGGCAGTTTGGTGATTGTCATCTTGACTATGGTACTAGTGATTGTAGGCATTGTAGTCTTGCTGATTCTTGCTTTAAGAAATCCCAAGGCACAAAATCTTCATTTAATGAAATTAAGAGCCATTCATGGCGGGACAATCGTGATTACAGCCATGGCGATCATGAACAACACTGTATGTCTCGGGTCATTTATTGTCAACAGTTTCAAAACATTTGATAGTGTAAAGATTCATATACTTGTGAATTATGGCTTGATGATCGGTTTCCTACTTCTTGGAGCATATGCATATAGAAATTGGTCAACAGAAGAGTCTCAAAGACGATATCGCTACTTGGTGTCGACATCGTTATTTGCCTTGATGGGATTGTTCATAGTGTTGAATCATTGGAATTTCTTTGTTATTTATTAATAAAGGAGTAAGAGGAGTAACGGCGATGATTTACTAAATAGGCGCCACTAGAGTGTTGTCTAATAAGAGTGTTTTTATAAGAGACCAAAGGGTAAAGGTCATTAATAAGAGGCAAATTAGTTTTAATTAATGGATGATTAGAAAGGAGTCTTTATGAAAACATTTCGAAAGTTTGGATCCATGGCTTTTGTCCTTGGCTTATTTACAGTGATTTTTATTGGCCTTCCTTGGCATATCATCACCACAGTTGATTTGGAGATGCCATGGTGGTTTAAACTAGCGGTTCTGTGTATTATTGGAGGGATATTTATAGTTCTCCTGACAGTAGGTCTTGAACAAAAGATAAAAAGTGTATCACAAAATGATGCTCTTGTTGATGAAAAACAACAAAGAATTTTGATGCTCAACTCAGCAGAGATACCAGGACGTGAGATAAGGGAAGTATTAGGTGTTGCAAAAGGACACACGATTTATGCAATCTGGATAGGCAACGACCTGTCAGCAATCTTACGCTTGGTTCTTGGTGGAGAGTTGACTGAATATACGGAGATGATGGGAATGGCGCGTAAACTGGCGACAGAAAGAATGATTGATCAGGCGGAGGCTCTTGGAGCTGACGCAATCATAAACGTCCGCTACATGACGACCAGTGTTATTGGTAGTGCTGCGGAACTGTTGGCTTATGGTACGGCGGTGAAATTGAGTTAAATGTTGAATGAAAAAACGGATGAAATTATTATGTAGACACCCTTACTGATTGTTGCAAATAAGCACCAATCAGTAAGGGTGTTTTTATTTTAAATTATTGCCCTCCCGAGACTAATAGAGGGCTATAGAAAATGCTTATACGTAAAAAAGTTTATTTAATAATTACTATTTGATGTGCATACCCTTCTTTGTTACGCTAGAACAGGTTTTGAAAAAGTGACTAAGGAGGGATTCAAATGAGGAGTCAAATGACGCCTAGGGAACGAATGAATGCATTTGCGCGAGGCGATGCAATAGATAGAGTGCTTACAGTGCCGGACATGGGCGTTACCATGATTCACGTATTAGGGGTGAAAGCCTGTGACTATTATCGTTCAGCGGAATTGATGGCAGACTTGGAAGTTGAGCTATTTAATCAATTGAACCACGATTCAGTGAGTATTTCCACAAGTCTTAGAGGTGTAGCGGAAGCAATGGGGGCTAAGGTAGGGTATCCAGACTATAATATATCCTATTTGCTTGAGCCAGCCATAAAATCCGTTAAGGAAATTGACAAACTTCAGGTGGTGAATCCACTAAAAGATGGCAATTTGCCTACATTGATAAAGGCGACAGGACTTACATATGACCGATTAAATCCTTTAGTGGATGTGGGCGCAGCCATGTCAGGCCCTTTTAGTGTGGCAGCATCCATTATCGGAACAGAAAACTTGTTGAAATGGATGGTGAAACATCCGAAGGAGCTCCACCAGGTGATGGAAGTTGTTGCGGAATCAAACGACAAGTATATCAAGGAAGTAGCAAAAGTAGGTGTCGGTATAGGGTTTGCAGATCCTGTATCATCGATGAGTTTAATTAGTCCAAAACATTTTCGGGAATTCTCATTGCCCTATTTGAAGCAAAATATCAAAACAATTACTGAGCATACAGGCAGTAGACCGGGTATTCACATATGTGGAAAAAGTCGTGATATATGGATGGATGTCGTGGAAGCAGGTATTTCAAATTTCAGTATCGATGACATTGAGGATTTAGAAGAGGCGAAAAGAGTAATGGGCGATAAAGTGATTATTACAGGTAATGTGCCACCGGTTGGTGCTATCTATTTAGGTGATAAAGAGTCTATTTATACCTCTGTAAAGGAGTGTATACATAAAGGCTATGACTCGCCAAAGGGCTACATCCTTAGCACTGGATGCCAGATTCCGATGAACACACCTATTGAAAAGGTTAAGATGTTTATGGAGGCAGCAGATTTATATGGACAGTATAAGAACTTAAAATAAGGGAAGGAGATGTGTATAGCCGATATACACAGTACATCAAAATGGAAGAAAATAAAGTAATCAAGGAAAAGGGGAGTTTTAAAGCGTTAATCCCCCTGATGAGTTTTGTCATCATTTATTTAATGGCAGGACTTGTGTTGAATATTCAAGGGGTTGAAATGGCGTTTTACCAATTTCCAGCACCCATTGCAGCATTTCTTGGAATTATTATAGGCATTCTAGTTTTATCTGGTGGTTTTGAAAAAAAAATCAAGGTGTTTTTAGAGGGGTGTGGCAGCGAAGATATTATCATCATGTGTATGATCTATTTGTTGGCAGGTGCCTTTTCAACTGTTTCAAGTGCAATGGGCGGTGTATCTTCTACAGTGAATTTGGGCTTATCTCTGATTCCCATTAATTTTATTGTTGTAGGGATATTTATTATTTCCTCATTTATCGCCTTGGCGACAGGAACATCTGTTGGAACGGTTGTGGCAGTCGCACCTATTGCCATCTCTTTAGCAGATAAAGGTGGATTGGATTTGCCATTGACAATGGGTGCGCTGATTGGTGGTGCAATGTTGGGAGACAATTTATCCATTATTTCGGATACCACGATTGCAGCAACACGAACCCAAGGGGTATCGATGAAGGATAAATTCAGAGCAAACTTTAAGGTTGTTATGCCGGCTGCCCTTGTAACTATTGGATTATTGTTTGTACTTGGACACCCTGACGTGATTCCTGCAACGGAAGTTTATGAGTACAGTATCATTAAAATCCTACCTTATATATTTGTTCTTGTCACGGCGCTAATGGGGATTCACGTATTTACCGTATTGACTGGTGGTATTGTTATATCAGGTGTTATAGGTATTGCAACCGGTAGTTTTGGTTTTCTTGAGCTCGTTCAGAAGACTTATGAAGGCTTTACAGGAATGACAGAAATTTTCATTCTTTCTCTACTGACTGGTGGTCTTGCACATTTGGTTTCTGAATATGGCGGGTTGACATGGATTTTGAATCAAATTAAAAGAAGAATCAAAGGCAAAAAGAGTGCAGAATTTGGTATTGGTGGTCTTGCAGCCTTGACCAATTTTGCGACTGCAAACAACACAGTGTCTATACTGATCAGTGGCGAACTGGCCAAGGAAGTTGCAAAAGAATATGATGTGGATCCTAAACGGACAGCGTCACTACTGGATATATTTGCGTGTACCGTTCAAAGTATTATTCCTTACGGCGCCCAGTTACTTATTGCTGCAGGTTTTACGAATGGCCTTGTCAGTCCAGTAGAAATTGTGCCCTATGTGTGGTATTCATTTCTACTCATGATTTCTGTTGGTGCGACCATTGTTATGGATAAACGTTCTTAGTATAGAAGGTCGACAGCTGTCGACCTTTTTTTAGACCTGAAAGTGGTATGGATAAGTTTTCTGAATAGCGAAGAGTTGATTATCAATATTTACAATTAGACTTCAAAATAAGGGTTTGGTAAACTTTCACTTAATGAATATCGGAATTGTCATGAGGAGAGGTAAATGAAAATACATATAGTTTCAGGATTTTTAGGCGCTGGAAAAACCACATTTATCAAAAAATGGATACCCCTTCTAGCTGGGAAGGTTTGTCTTATTGAAAATGAATTTGGTGATGTAAGCATCGATAGCAATCTTTTTCCTCACACTTTAGAGGTGAAAGAGATCTACTCGGGATGTATCTGTTGTAATCTTGTTGGAGATTTTACCGAGGGGATTAAAGAACTTTACGAAATCCATCGTCCAGACCATTTGATAATAGAACCTTCTGGTGTAGGTGCACTATCAGAAGTTCTCAAGGTGTGTAGAAGATCAATTGGGCTTTACCCTGAGGAGATGGCCTTAGGGAATGTATGCACATTGGTTGATGTTACAGCCTTCAGTGATTATATCGATAATTTTGGCAGCTTCTATACGGATCAGATCATGTCAGCACCACTGACATTCTTGAGTTATATAAACGATGCTGAGCAGACGGTGCTAAGTAGAGTACTCTCTGGGATACAAGAAATAAATCCAAATGGAAAGACCGTTTCCAAAGACTGGTTAACAATGAATGGAGCGGAATTTGATGCCCATATGAACTTGTTTGGGGATGGGCGATACGAACTGCCTAAAGATAGAAATCTGCCATCAGCCGAACAACTGTTGTCAAGTTTCAGTATCCGACGACCTAAGGTGTTTTCGCTAGAAAGTTTTATTCAACTATTTAATGGATTAGACAATTTGTCAGCGGGGCAATTAATTCGTTCAAAGGGTGTAATCAAGCTTATAACTGGCGAGCACATACATTTTGATTATACGCCTTTTCATAAAGAATGGTCTTATATAGAAGATAGTGTAGAGCCGGGGATTGCATTTATCGGGTCGACCATCGACGTGCGGCTATTACGTAAAAGTTTTATGAAATCGGTGGTGATTAAAAATGCCAAGGGGGGATTGTCAAATGAAGTTAGTGGATTATAAATGTCGTCATGATGGTAGTGAGGAAAAAATCACACAAGTAATCGAAGCATCTGGATTGAAATTTCCTCAAGTTCATCAGAGAGGCCAGGAGATGGCGACCTTGTCCAAGTTGATTAAAGAAGCACAGGACGATGACTTCTGTATGTTGCCATTTTGCCATACCGTTGAAGGGGAAGCTTTGGGGGGACGTGTCAATTTAGGTGATGCAGTAAACGGACCGAGAGCCAAGGCCTATGTTTGTGACTCTTTAGAAGATATATTGGAGTTGGAAACAATTGATTTTTCCACTGGCAGGATAGCGGAAGTCATTCGGGCGGCATCCTATTTGGTGGAAAGTGGCGAAGAAGTTGTTTTGTATCTTTCAGGTCCTTTTACGATACTGAATGTATTAATAGATCCTACGAAGGTCTTTAAGGCATTTAGGAAAAAACCTGAACTGATGGGTGCCGTTTTCAATAAGTTACAAGACGAACTATTGGCCTATGTAAAAATTATGCGGGCATCTGGTGTAAAAGTAGTGAGCTATGCAGATTCATCAGGTGGTCTAAATATACTGGGCCCTAAGTTTTTTGAACAGACCATGGATATGTTTACTGTGGAAACATTAAAAAAAATATCAAGGATCGTTGGTAGTGAGGGATTGGTTATTTTGTGTCCAAAGACGACATTGGGACTTATCAGTAGCGGGCGTGCTGATTGGGGAGTTATTGAAACAACTCCTGGAGCCACTTATCGCAAAGCCTGTATATCAGCTATTGGAAAAGCAGCGTTCATCGGTGAGACATGCATAAAAAATCCATCGTACACCGTGCGTAATGGTCAGATTAGAACCGTATTATTAAAATGATTTGGTAATGCGTGTATTAATAAAAGGGATGAAAAGGTGAGGAGGAACTATACAATGCACAAGGATGATCAAATGACCCCTTTAGAAAGGTTGGGGGCCTTTATGACAGGTAAACCGATGGATCGGTTGCTAGCCATACCTGTAACCTGTTCCATGTCAGGACTTGCTTCTGGGATGACGCACAAGGAAAAGAGAGCTTCAGGAGAGAATGAAGCACAAGCCCAAATTGATTGTTACAAACGATTTGGCAATGATTTGCTTATAACGGAATACGGCCTTCACGGCGTAGGTGTTGCCCTGGGAAGTGTTCTTACAGATCCGGAGGATTCTGTGCCGGCTATTGTGAGTTATGCACTGGAAGACTTAAACCAAGTCGACAGTCTAGAGGCATCAAAACTGCTACTTGAAAATGACAAAAAGTTTCAGGTGCACATAGAAGCCACGGAGATACTCGTCGAAAAAATGGGCAAGGAAGTGCCAACAGGCGTCTTGATATCAGGGCCGTTTACGGCTGCTGCAAGTATTTTCAAGACTGAAAACTTATTACGTGCAACAAGAAAAGATAAAGAGAATCTACATAAATTGATTCATTTTTGTAATGAAAATTTGAAGATGATCTATAGAGAGTTTATTAAGAGAGGCGCCATGATTTTGATGTGTGACCCAATCGCCTCAGGAACAATTTTGAATAGGAAGCAGTACCAAGAATTTGTCTTACCCTACACGATTGATTTAGTTAAGGACATTCACGATGCTGGTGGAATGGTCTGTTATCACATTTGTGGTGATACAACTGCAATTGTCAGTGACATGGTAGAATCTGGTTGTGACATGTTGAGCATTGATAACAGAGTGGACCTGAATCATGCAAAATGTGAAGCGTCCGGCAAAGTACCGATTTTAGGGAATGTAGATCCGGTGGAAGTCATGTATCTAGGGACACCAGAGGATGTAGATCGTTCAGTGAAAGAATGTTTGCAAAAAGGATACGACTGTGAAAATGGTTATATTTTAGCTACTGGTTGCGACCTGGCGGGAAACTTACCACTTGAGAATATTGATGCATTTATGGCTGCGGCAAGGACTTATGGTAAATGGCCTTTAGATCCTAAAAATTTTAAGTAAACAATCGATGGAGGAATAGAAATGTTACAAGAAAAAGACGAATTATTGAAGAAACTATCTGATGGTGTATTGGAGATGGAAGAGGATGTCGTTATTGAAAGTGCCAATGCGTATCTGGAAGCAGGCTACCCTGTTTTAGACGGTGTTTTACATGGACTTGTAGATGGAATGAACAGAGCGAGTGTCTTGTTCGACGAAGAGGAATACTTTGTGACGGATGTGTTGCTGTGTTCTGATGCCATGTATGAAGGCTTAAATATTTTAAGACCCCATTTACCAGCAGAAGAAGTAGAAAAAGAAAAGCCTAAAGGCGTTATCGGCGTTGTTGAAGGGGATACACATGATATCGGCAAAAATCTGGTGAAAATCATGTTGGAAACAGCTGGTTTTGAGATGCATGATTTAGGGCGTGACGTGCCATTACAATCATTTGTTAATAAAGCAAAAGAAGTCAATGCAGATCTAGTTTGCCTGTCAACGCTGATGACAACGACAATGGGCGGTATGGAAACGGTGATAAATATGCTTAAAGATGAAGGCATTAGAGACAATATGAAAGTGATTGTAGGTGGTGGACCTATTTCACAGAAATTTGCAGATATGATCGGTGCAGATGGCTATTCAGTCAATGCGGTAGAAGCGGTTAAGCTGTCAAAATCATTGTTGAGCTTGGCTTAAGATGGAGGCAACTATGTTAACAAAAAAGCAGAGACTCTTTAATGTGCTTGAGGGAATTGATGTGGATCGACCACCATGCATATGTCCAGGGGGCATGATGAATATGGTCACAGAAGATCTTATTGACCAACGTGGGATTGACTTTACTGATGCACATCATGATCCTGAATTGATGGCAGACTTAGCAGAATCAGTTGTCGTATCTGGATGTTTTGAGAATTATGGTGTACCATTTTGCATGACAGTAGAGGCAGAAGGATTTGGCGCGGAAGTGGTCTATGGATCAAATAGTGTGGAACCCCATGTGGCGACCTATTTGAATAAGTCGGTGACTGAATGGGCAGAGTTACCGGAGGTTGATCATAAAAGCGGACGGTCGGCGGTTGTGTTAGAGGCGATTAAACTTTTAAAAGGGCGGAATGAATCGGTACCTATTGTTGGGAATATCACAGGTCCCATCAGTACGGCCAGTTCGTTAATGGAGCCAGTTGATTTTTATAAAGAATTACGGAAAAAAAATGCAGACGCTCATGCGTATATGTCAAAGGTAACAGAGTCCTTAATAGAGTTTATGAATCTTCAAATAGAGGCAGGTGCTGATATTATTGCAATTTCAGACCCAAGCGGTACAGGAGAAATATTAGGACCAAAGTTATTTAGTGAATTTGCGGTACCTTATTTGAATCAACTGATTGATTGTGCAACTGAACGAGGGATTCCTACAATTGTTCATATTTGTGGACAAATGAAAAATGTTTATAAAGAAGTTGATGGCCTTAAAAGCCATGCCTTGAGCTTTGATGCAATGGTGAACATGAAAGAGGCCCGGTCAAACCTACCAGACCGCTGTATCATGGGGAACTTAAGCACTTATACATTGGAATTTGGATCGCCGGACAAGATAAAAGGACTAACAACACAATGTCTTAATCAAGGTGTTGATATTGTCGCTCCAGCATGTGGACTTGGCATGCGATCACCCTTAGAAAATGTACAGATGGTATTAAAAACAGTGAAAGAAGGCGTTGTAGATGACGACAATTAGTATTGCGTCTACAAATAAACAAGTAAGATGTGAGAGTGGTCAGAGTTTAATGGCCGCTCTTATTCATGCAGGTGTTTTTGTAGACAATCCCTGTAATGGGAAAGGGACATGTGGTAAATGTAAGGTTCGGATATGTGCAGGTGTAGTTGAAGAGCCATGTGAAACAGAGAAGAGGTTCTTGAGTCCCAGAGAGTTGGAAACAGGTATACGTTTATCGTGTTTGGTTTATCCAAAAAACAATTTGGTCATTGAAATGTTACAAGAAGAGAATGCCCATAAAATTTTGACATCAGGTATGATGCCAAGTTTTAAGTACAAACCATCTATATCAGCGCTATTTGGCGAAGGTGAAAATGGTTTTTACGGTATTGCTGTTGATATTGGCACCACAACGGTGGTTGCGGCACTAGTCGATTTAAAAACCGGGGAGGAACTTGAAACAGCATCTATGATAAATCCTCAAAAGCAATATGGCCTTGATGTTTTGACACGGATCACTTATGCAATGGAGAATCCAGATACAGCAAGTAATGAATTACAGCGGGTTATTGTTGAGGGGCTTAATCAGTTAGTGGATCAATTAGTGGAAAAAGAAAATGTTTCAAAAAAGCACCTTCATGAAATTGTCATTTCAGGGAATACAACCATGCTTCACATGCTACTAGGCGTAGACAGTACAGTTATTGGAAAGGCACCCTATACACCTAACTTTATCGAGTCTCAAAGGGTAAATGCCTGTGAGATAGGATTGAATGTTGAAGAGAATACAATACTTTACTGCTTACCTTCTGTTTCTGCTTATATTGGGTCAGATATTGTGGCTGGTGTTTATGCGTGTGGCTTACATAGAAAAACGAGGACAACCCTCTTTATCGATATTGGAACCAACGGTGAAATTGCACTGGCTCATAATGGGCAGCTGATGTCATGTTCGTGTGCGGCTGGCCCGGCTTTGGAAGGGATGAATATCAGTGCTGGTATGCGCGCGCAAGTAGGTGCCATTGAAGAAATAACAATTGGTGAAAATGGCATAAATACAAAAGTCATCGGCGATGTTGCAGGTAAAGGTCTTTGTGGCAGTGGCATTTTAGCCGCTATGAGGGAATTGATCAAGACGGGAATCGTGACAAAAAAAGGAGCTATGATAAAACTGGAGAATATGGAGGAAGGCGATTATCGACGGAAATATATTCAAGTTAATGGCAAGAAACGGGCCTTTGAATTATCAGGGCACCCCAACTCAATAGTAGTTACTCAGTCAGATGTTCGACAGGTTCAATTGGCGAAGGGGGCTCTTTTATCTGGTTTTTACGCACTGTTAAATGAAGCTGGCATTACGATGGCTCATTTAGACGAAGTAATCGTGGCTGGTCAGTTTGGCGCCCATTTGTCTGCAGATAGTTTAGTGGGAACAGGTATCCTACCAGAGGCGGTAAGAGATAAGCTCACTTATATTGGGAATGCATCAAAGACTGGCGCTTATATGGCCTTGATGTCTACAGACGTCCGCCAAGATATTGAAGTATTGGCAAAAGACATGGCCTATATTGAATTAGGGGCTGTAGAGGGCTATGAACGGTTGTTTTCTAAATGTTTACTCTTCGATTAGCATTCAGGTGAAGAGAGGTACCCCATTGTATTTAAGACAAGGATAATGAATGTAACTATCTATCAGTTCCATACAGAGTAAAAAGCTGTATCACTTACGAATAATTTTCGTATGGATACAGCTTTATTTTATTAATATGTGTTTAGAAATACTCGTCATTGTGCATATCGTATTGAATATGGCTTTCAACCATTTTCTTGACGTCCGCCACTTTGTCGTATCGACCAAGGGCACACATGAGTTTTGCAAGTGTCGCCTCTGTATTCATATCGTTGGCGTAAATCAATCCATCTTTCGGAATCTTCTTTCCGACCTCGTAAACATCGAAGTCTACACCTTCCTCTAAACATTGAGTCGTCATGACTACGGCCATACCTTCACGAATCATCTCGCCTACTTCGCTGGCAATATCCACATTCTCGAAAGGGATGCCACCAATTCCAAAACTTTCAATAATAATACCTCTATAGTGCGTTTTGATGTGGTCAAATATTTTCGGGTTGATACCAGGAAAAAGTTTGATGATGATCACTGAGTCATCTAGCTCAGGATGAAGAGTCAGCTTAGACCCAGTCGGTCTGAATCGGTCAATAACAAATTTCTTGTATTGAATACGGTCGTGTTGTATTTCCGCAATTCGTGGGAAGTTGACACTGACAAAGGCATCATAACTTCTCGTTTTAACCTTCATTGCACGGGGACCTGATATCAGGGTCCCATCAAATACGACAAATACACCTGCAATGTCTTCGCAAGCAAAGTGTAGTGCATCGTTGATATTGAGTATGGCATCTGTATACTCTTGGGCAATCGGGTATTGTGATCCTGTTACGATAACCGGCTTGTCAAGTCCCTCTAACATATACGTCAGTGCAGCAGAAGTATAGGCCATTGTATCCGTTCCGTGTGTAATGACAAAGCCGTCATAGTCGTTGTAAGCTTCGTATATCGCTTCTGCAATTGTCACCCAGCAATTTGGCGTCATATTACTTGAGTCAATGTTCATGACCATCTTGCCATCGATGTCACATAATTTTCTAGCCCTAGGGACAAAAGACAGTAAATCGTCTACATTGTAGTGTGGCGCAAGACCATCACCCTTGTCTGAAGAGGCTATAGTGCCACCAGTCGCCAGAATAAGAATTTTCTTTTTCATAGGTAAGTTTCCCCTTTTTTACATATATTTATTCATAACGTGTCGTCATGAGACTAATCTAATTATAGTATGTCCTATTTTTGAGAAAATGTGAATTACTTTGTATAAGTGTTTTTATGAAATTATTTTAATAAAAAAGATATTTTGAAGAATTGGCTATATAAATAAAATAAAACCCGCTATTTAAGACCATAAATAGCGGGTCACTTTACCGATTATAAACTGCTAATACCTTTTTGAAGATTGTACAATGTCTTATATCCGGCTTTGACAAGGATACGACCTGCCATGAAACTACGGCTACCAGTTGCACAAAGAAGGATAACTGGTCGTTCAGGATCTAGTTCAGTCATTCTTTTTTTAAGTTCCTGTAAAGGAATGTTTCTGAATCCTTTAATCTTGTTTTCATGAATTTCAGTAGGTGTTCGGACATCGACACACTGTACTTTAAGTGATTTGTCTTTTATTAACTCCTTGTACTTATCACCTGTAATCTGCTGTACTTTTGCTCTATCTTTAAAACCAAACATGTACTCACTCCTCATTAATTAATACTGGTATAAATTCATTCCCAAGTGGTATCGTTATATCATTTCGCACCCCTGTCTAGCGGGGGTGCTTATATAATATCATATGCTGGTGAATATATCAATGTAGCCATTTATATCTTTTATAACGTTCTGTTTCGATGATTATATGATTAAGGTGACTATTAGTATTGGTGTAATTAGATCGAATAAGGTGGTGGCTCAAGAATTTGTTTTATAGCGTCAGCAAATGATACAAACAGTTTTTTGACAAAGGTGAAATTGAATGATACTATATCTAAAAATGACCGATGGTCGTTTTAAAGAATGGTAATTTGATAACACGCTGTAATTGTTACAAATAATCAGTGAGTTGCGAGGAAAATATATGCCCAAAATTAGTGAGGACAAACGACAAATAAAGAGGCAACACTTATTAACAATTGCTGCAGAGTTATTTGCGGAGAATGGTTATAACAAGACTTCGGTAAATGATATTGTCAAAATGGCGAAAGTGAGTAAAGGTAGTTTTTATACCTATTTTGAATCGAAAGAAAACTTGTTTTTTGGAATCGTTTACGGCGAGGATGAAAAAATTATACATAGGGGTGAGGATTGCACAAATGATTTCGGAGTAGAATCTTTAGAACGCTATATTGAGTACAGATTGCGACGATACATTGACGCGGTGAATAAAGTCAGTGCCAAATACACTTTTGAGTTTTGGTCAAGCACTACATTAACTGATGCGCAAATTTGTGCGCTAAAAAATCGATACAGTGAATTTGAAGCGGATATTCTCAAAATTTTACGGTTGGGACAAAGATATGATTATTACCGTCGTGAGTTGAAAGCAGAAGCATTTATACAAGTGCTGCAAGCGACGCTTGATGGATTGATATTGTATGATTCAGTTTTATATCGTCCAATGAGTGATGAGGTCATAGAAACAACAATTGATATCATGAATTGTTATTTGAGGACTATGAGGGGGAGACAATGAAAATAAGAGCGTTAACAAATGGGGATGTATCATCGGTAACAAAGTTGCTAGCACATAGACATAGACAAGAACGCAACCAGTTTAAGGCGCTAAATTCAATGTTTGAGGAAATAGAAATCCTAGAGCCTATTGTTGTTAAAATGTTTGATGAGAAATTGATGATTTCAGTAGGTGCTTTTGATGGAGAGCAATTACTCGGATTCTTGATTTCTACGGTAAAAGCGGATAGCGTTTTCGGTCGGTGTGCATGGGTGAAATATGATGGACTGGCCTTGGCAGAAGGTGTAGGGTATGAGTTGTATCGTGATTTATATGCGACTATTGCCGACAAATGGATTCAGGCAGGTTGTCTAAAACATTTTGTCATTGTACCAGCAGGACAGGATGCAGTCATCTCTGCTTGGTTGAATTCAGGTTTTGCCTATGAACAGGCATTTGGATTAAAAGAACTGTCACTATCAACGTTAGAACCTCTTGAAGGTGTGACGGTAAGGAAAGCAACGTCAGATGACAAGGATGCACTGGCTTCTATTTCTGGGAACATACTCTCTTTTCAAGCGCAGTCACCGACATATGCAGCGGCGTTGCCTGAAATGTTTGCAGAATTGGCCGATGGATATGCTGGACTTGCTGATGATGAGGAGTCACATGTCTTACTGGCGTACAAGGGGAATGAATTATTAGGCTTTACCTGTGGTTATTTTGAAGGAGAGAACACCTACAATATGATGATCCCACCTAAAAGTACAGAATTAGGTGTGGCTGCGACAAATAGCGCTTCACAAAATAAAGGGGTTGGAACGCTTCTCACCCGCTCATTGTTTAATGACGCAATTGAAGCTGGCTATGAAAATAGTACAACTGACTGGCGGATAACAAATCTGAAATCCTCGGTATTTTGGCCGAAGATGGGATACAAACCTTATGCTTACAGGATGGTCAGAACGATAGATGAACGCATTCTTTGGGCTGATGGACATAGGAAGCTGTAGGTAAAAATTTTGAAAATATGTTTTTTATGATGAACACTCTTAGTGCTTAATGGCTGAGGGTGTTTTTTGATTAAAACGAAGCGTATGTTTGGCTATTATGATGATGGGTAAATTATCTGAATAAAATGTACTGAAATTTTATATGGGCGGGGGTACGATATGGTAGATGTCATCGCAACAATAGAAGCACTAAAACAGAATGGATTTAACGTATGGCACGCTTCCGATAGGAATCAAGTGAAAACAATATTCCAAGAAGAAATTCTCGATGTGTTAAAGCCTAAAATAGTCGGCTTTGGCGATTCGATGACTGTTGAAGAAGTCGGACTGATTAAGCTACTGGATGAGAGTGAAGAGATCTCAACGATTAAATTGTTCAACGAAGAACACTCATGGGATGAGCGGATTCAGGATTGCCGTGATGCTTTGCAATCGGATTTGTTTGTAACAGGGAGCAACGCCATTACTGAGAGTGGTCATTTAATCAATTTGGATATGGTGGGCAATAGAATTGCTGGGATTACATTTGGTCCGCGCTACGTTGCTCTTGTCGTCAGTACAAAGAAATTTGTGAAGTCGTTAGAGGATGGGATGAAGCGGGTCAAGACAGTTGCTGTATTGAACGCCAAAAGACACTCAGACTTGAATTTGCCCTGTGTGAAAACTGGTGTTTGTATGGATTGCAACAGTCCGAATCGCATTTGCAACACATGGCAAATCGTTGAAAAATCATATCCAAAAGGAAGAATCACTATTATCATCATTGATGAGGACCTGGGATTATAACAGCAATTCTTTTGAGTTTCGCATTATGGGGTATATAGTTTCTAGGGGGAAGTGGTGTCGGGAGGTAATTATGGATAGATACATCGGCCTAGATATTGGAGGGACAAAAATATTGGGTGTCCTGTATGACGAGCAAGGAAGCGAGCTTAAGCGGGTCAAGAAGAAAACCAAAGCAATAAGTGGTCTAGAAACAGTAACCAATCAGATATATAGAGTAGTCGACGAGTTGATTGATGCGATGGAGGGCGTACTTAAAGGCATCGGAGCTGGATCGCCAGGTATTATAGTCAATGAGTCAATAATCGCTTTTAGTCCCAATATCCCTTTTTCGAATTTCGATTTAGGTCAACAGATGAAAAATCGATATCAGGTTCCTTTTGTGCTTGGGAATGATGTGAATGTAGCGATGTACGGCGAGTGGAAAGCCTCTGGGAGCGATAGTGTAGACAATGTCCTGGGCATATTTGTCGGCACTGGTATCGGAGGTGCACTTATTATCGACAAACAGTTGTATGTCGGACAAGGTGGTGCAGGTGAAATTGGACATATGCTTGTAAATCCAGGTGGTGTTATATGTGGGTGTGGATCCCATGGATGCCTAGAAGCGTATGCATCAAAAACAGGTATACAAAAGGCTGTGATCGCTGGGATTCGAAAGGGAAGATATACCATACTACAAGAGTATTTGAAAAGAGACGGCTCGGTAATTAAAAGTTCAAGCCTTAAAAGCGCTTATCACAATGGAGATGCTTTAGCTATTGATGTTGTTGAACAGGCTGCTTATTACCTTGGACTGGCGACGGCGAACCTTGTGAATATATTTCATCCAGATCTCATTATTTTTGGTGGCGGCGTCATGGAAGCACTGGGGAATGAGTTAGTGCCAATGATTATTAAAGAAGCCAATCGTCATGCAATGATTGGGCTAATGGATGAAGTCTCTTTTAGATTGTCTCAATTAGGCGATGACGCAGGCGTATATGGTGCCTATCAGTTGATTCTGAATCACGGGTAATAGAATAATAGTTATGAGGGATGTTTATGTTTAGCTGGTTCATCAACTTAATTTTTTTTTTAGTAATGCTAATAAGCATCATTCTTTTATGTATTTTGTTTATCCCGATCACCTATCGCGTTTATGGTAAAAGAAAAACAGATAATCTGTTATGGCTTAATGTCGTCTGGTTATTCGGTTTGATTCAGCTGAAGATAAAACTTTATAATGGTTGGTTACCAGATATTTATGGACAATTTGGTCATCGCGTCATTGACTTAAACGATGAATACGGGGCTGGAAATATAGATGAGCAAGGCCTTGACAATGACAAAGAAGAGGATGCACATAGTAAAAAGCGATCAAATAAAAAGAAAAAAACAAAGAAAAAAATGTCTATCAAAGATATTCTTGATAAACAGATAATTACACTTATCAAAGCCTTTATTAAAGATGTTTTGAAGTTTCTACAGCCTGACCGAATAGAGATTAGAGGATCCATTGGTCTTGAGGATCCTTATTCTAATGGTATTATAAGCGGATTTCTTTACACGGCGAGGACGTCTGGACGCTTTTCTCACTGTCAAATTGATGTTCTCTATGACCGAGTCGGAATTGAAGGGGATATTTTGGTAGTTGGTCGATTACAGATTTGTGTATTATGCGGTATTGTATTGAAGTATCTGGTGAAACAACCAGTTAGAAAATTGTTGTTAAAACAAATAAGGAGGTAATGGCATGACTTATGATTTTAATGGAAATGTGAACACATTGTTTGAGCGATTGGAAAAGTTCTTCACTTCCAAAACAGTGGTTGGAGAGAAAATTCTAATTGGAGACGTGACAATTATACCGTTGATCAGTTATTCGTTTGGCCTTGGTGCAGGTGGTGGCGCTGATCCTAACGAGGGTGCTGGTGAAGGTGGCGGTGGGGGTATTGGTGCAAAAGCGACCCCAACTGCAATTCTTGTTATCAAGGGTGATGACGTGCAGATGATGCAAATTGGCGCTCAGGGTGGATTTGAAAAACTTGTTGATATGGTTCCAGGAATAGTATCGAAAGTAATGAAAGAAGCTGAAGCAAAAGAAGATGATGAAACAAAAGAAGTAGGGGAAGGGTAATAAGATATAGTTGACATGGGAAATCGAAAAAGTCAGGACATGGCCATGACATGCCCTGACTTTTTATATGTAATTATATATAACGGATCGTCTATATTATATACCGATATTAGCATGTGGAGAAAGCTTTTACTTACAAAGAAAAACAGGGAAAATTCATTAACGACAGTCTATGTGAAAAATGTAACAAAGTCTGCTATACTGTGGTTAACAAACTAATTTTAGGAGGCGATTCCATGACAAATGCCGAGAGATTATTGGAAATAATGACAGAAAAAAGAATTGAAAGTTTATTCCTAAATAACAGTAGCAATATTCGTTATATAACAGGCCACAGCGGTGAAAACATATATTTACTCATCGCAAATTCTGGTAAATGGCTCATTACTGACAGCAAGAGTCAGGAGTGTGTTCAAAATATACATAGTGAGTTTCAAATAATCAATTTCGATTCAGATAAAACAACCATTGGCGCTTGTGTCAATGACCTACTTGATCATCATCAGATTACGTTAATGGGATTTGAACGCAATCATATAAACTATGGCTTGATTCAAGATATGGAGCTGGAACTAGAATACGCTGATGTGATTCCGACAGTTAATCTCGTTGAATCTATCGTTGTTCCATAAATCTTAGTTTGATGCGGATAAATTCTTCTGCATCCGTTAATGTTTGCATCAAAGATGCCCTGTTTTCAAATGCTAAGTGGTTTTTAGGCAAAGGAAATTCCTGAAACTTGTTACGTATGTTTGATAACTCATTGAGTAAATCACGACCATCGTTAGTTTCATTGTAGGTTAATGCAAGATGTTCGAAAAAATCACTAAGCATAAGTGCTTCCTCTTGAATGATAAACAGCATTTTTAAGTGTTCGCGCATATAAGTCAAGCGATGAAACTGTGTCAATCGCATTTGAAAATACTCAAGATAATAGCGGTCTTCAGTAAAGTAGGCGTTGTTCATATGTTCGTAGGCTAAGCGTTTCCCTTTTTTTATAGTTGATTCAAGTTCTTTTAAAGAAGGTTCAACGTTATTAATGGTGCAGAGATTACGCAGACTATAACTTATAGTGAGTAGTAGTCCCCTCAGTTGATTATCAACACTTTGTTGCAAGGCAAGTAAGTTCTTACGGCGGTTTGGCATATGTAAATTTAGGATAATTGCGACAAGACCTCCGATGACAACCAGTAGTATTTCATTCATCAGGTGCTGAAGTGAAATACTATTGAATCCAATTAAGTGAGAAGCTAACACAATATTGATAATAATGCCTTCTTTGGCTTTTAGATATACGCTCAGAGGAATAAAGAACATTAAGAAAAGTCCAATAGCCAATATGTGAAAACCAAGAATTGAGAAGATTAGTGCCGAAAGTGCGAGACCGATGATGGAAGAATAAAATCGTCTCCAGGCAACTTTCGCAGAATCTTTTTTGGTATCCAGAAGATTAAGTATGGCGATTATACCTGCTGACAGGGGATAGGATAGTGACAGAAACATAGCGGTAGCAACAGCCAAAGTGAATCCAATGCTGAGTTTGATCGTTCGATAAAATGTATGACTCATAATTCCTCCATAATAAAATTTGATAATAGCTATCGATTATAGCATACTGTAATTAAAAGTAAAGTCATATAATACATAATGTCAATTGGTTTGGTAGACTAGGAAGTAATTAATATGGAGGTACCGGGATGCTTAAATATGAATTTAAGAAAATACTGGTATATGCAATGTTGCTTTTGAGCTCACTTGCATTACTTGTTTATAATGTTCATCAGGAATATGTTAATTTATTAAATCGACAACAAGATGAGGATCGAATAGTTTTTTATGAAGTCAGCAATGATTTAGAATCCCACATCAACGAGGCGATGATTTTTATATACGGACTATGCGGATTTGTACATGCACAACTAGAGGGTGATCTTACCTCAAAAGCCTTTAATACATTTGCGGAGGAGTCACAATACCATTCGAATTATATTAAGAATTTTTCGGTTGCACCGGGAAATATACAGATGCACGTGTACCCCTTAACAGGCAACGAAATCACCCTGGGTCACAATTTGGCTAAGGACCAACGGGAAAATGTCAGAAATGATGTTCAGCGGGCAATTAACACTGGCAATATTGTCATTAGTGGGCCCTATAAGCTTCGCCAAGGGAGCTTGGGAATGGTTGTTAGAAATCCAGTGTTTGATGGAAATGAATATTGGGGTCTTGTTAATGTTGTTGTAGATGTAGAATCTATTATTGATGATTCAATGGATTCTCATAAAGAGAGTGGTGTTGAATATAGTATTGCCTCTAATGGTGAGGTTTTTTGGACTTCTGATGCAGAAGACATATTTCTGTTGGAACATGCCATTCGCGTGGCTGATAGTGAATGGCAACTTAGAGGTGCTATTGAGAAGACTTTAAATGATGACAATAAACAGTTACTGCTAAAAAATGCTTTACTCTATCTGTTGGTTATTTCTTTGGCAGCGCTGATTATATCGCGTGTGATTGCCAATAACTTCTTGTTGTCGTATAGAGTAAAGGGATTAATTTATAATGATTCACTGACGGCATTACCAAATAGAAGGGCCTTGGATCAACGAATAGATGAGTACATCCGTGAAGGCGTGGCTTTTGGTATTGCTTTTTTAGACCTAGATAACTTCAAAGACATAAACGATATGTTAGGGCATTCTGTTGGAGATGAAGTGCTTATAGAGATAACGCGGCGTATCCAGCAATCGGGTCAATATGAAGTCTTCAGATGGGGTGGAGATGAATTTATTTTTCTTAAGAAAAAAGGAACTAGGCAGCAGCTGAGACGATTGATGGAAACGGTCGCATCTAAAGTATTTTTACCAATTCACTTAAATGGTGAGGCGTACAACATAACATGTTCTATTGGTGTAAGTTTTTATCCAGAAGATGGAATGAGTAAGGATGAAATCATCAAATTAGCTGATGCGACTATGTACATCGCAAAAAATACCGGAAAGAACAAAGTGATGCTTTATACACAGGCAATTGGTGAGCAATTACAACATGAATATAGGGTTGAGCGTAAACTGGAGCGGGCAATTCGTGATGGCCAGCTTGAGGTGCATTATCAACCACAGTATAATTTGAAAAAAGAAAGTATAGAAAGTCTTGAAGCTTTGGTTAGATGGAAAGATGAAAAGGATGGATTTATTCCACCAAGTATCTTCATCCCTATTGCAGAACATCATAATCTAATTAACCGATTGGACGAGTATGTATTGGAGGTTGTAGCAAAACAACTGGTTGAATGGCATGAGATAGGGATAAATTTACGTGTTGCAGTCAATATATCGGCTAAACACTTTACAACTGCATTGATTGATTACATGGAGGATTTGCTGAAACGCTACAATTTAGATCCTAGTTCAATTGAACTGGAAATAACAGAAACTGCGGCGGTTTCAAATTTTGACTATACAAAAAAGTTGATTGAAAAGTTAAATGATATGGGTATCCATATCGCATTAGATGATTTTGGAACGGGTTTTAGTGCGCTTAATTATTTATCAGAACTTAAAATTTCAAAACTGAAAATTGACAGAGCATTTATTTCGAAACTGGATGAGCGCGGGAAAGAATATACGATTGTCAAATCTATTATAGATATTACCAGATCATTTGAGATAGAAACTATAGCTGAAGGTGTTGAAAATAAAGAACAGCTTGAATATTCCAAAGAACTTGGCTGTGATGCGTATCAAGGATATTTTTTATCTAAAGCAGTTCCTGCAAAGGAATTACTACGATTACTGAATGAGGATTAAAAAATAGAGTAAAATGAAGTAAAGACTATGACAGGTAGGTGAGGTAATGAACAAGCAACAAGTAAGACATCACTGGAGCTATTTTATCAATTTAGAAAAAGATTTTGAGAAACTAACACATTATATTGAACCGTCTAAAAAGAATTTTCCGGTTTATTCCTTTGAATTGAACAAAATGATATTGCTGGCGTGTTCTGAATTTGAAGTATTATGCAAGGAATTATGTGAAGGATTATCTAACCAAAAGACATTTGATTACGCTAAAATTGACGAGTTAAAAGAAACCCTTTGTCATCATTATCCCAAGATTCATGATGTTAAAATTAGTTTGCCGCGTACAGGATTGGTGATAAAACCTTTATTGGCATGGAAAACAAATCATCAAGCAAATTGGTGGCGAGATCACAATGCAGTGAAACATGACAGATTTGACTATTATCACTTATCAAATCTTGAAAATGCAATTGCGTCCCTATCAGCATTGATGGCTATAAATTTATATGCACACAAACAATTTGGTGTAACGATTGAAACATTCCCACAAGTGTTGGATGCAGTCTATTTACCAGAAGAACTTCTTAGTGGTTCAAAAGTGGCTCTGCCAGACTTCAATAAATAAACAGAAGTTTAATTATTACAATTCCGACAAAAAAACTAAGAATTGAATAATTCCTATTGACTTACTCGGAATTCCCACTTATACTAGCATCAACGAACAAAAAGTTGAAGGAGGTATATTATGAAACGCTTAAACGATAAAAAGATATTGCTAACACAAACAAATAATGTACTTTCTGTTATCGACACATGTTGCTGCTGTTGTTTATTTTGTTGTACAAAAATAAATAATAGTTGATTTGCATGTCTTGATATAACTTAAGTTCAAAGTAGAAGTTGAAGAAGAAGGTTATGAAGACCTTCTTCTTTTTGTGTTTTTGAAAGAATAAAAAGATAATTTAGGAGGAAATGAAAATGAAGAAGTTAATAGGTATTGGGGTAATTTTAGTAGCAGCACTGGCAATTGGAACAATGTTTATGGGGACAACTGGTGATGAAAATGTCATTAAGGTAGGGATGAGCGGTGGTTATAAACCCTATACGTTTATAGACGAAGAAGGGACATTGACAGGATTTGATGTAGAAGTGTGGACGGAAATCGGTCGTCGTATCGATAGGGAAGTCGCATTTGAAACAAGTGAATTCAGTGGTTTATTTGGGATGCTTGATACAGACAAGATAACAACGATTGCCAATCAAATTACGGTCACAGATCAGCGACTTGAAAAATATGATTTCTCAGCACCTTACGTTTATTACGGTGCACAATTAGTTGTTTCGGCAGAAAATGATACAGTTGTTGACCTGGAAAGTCTAAAGGGTAAAAAGGTAGGGGTAAGCTTAGGTTCTAACTACGAACAAATGATTAAGGCTTTTGATGTAAATGATGAAATTGAAGTCATCACATATGAAAGTTACTTAGGTTCATTGCAAGATGTCGCTCTTGGAAGAATCGACGCGGTATTAAACGATCGTCTTGCTGGATTGACAATGATTAATGAATCAGGTTTAGCATTGAAGTTCGGTGGTGAACCAGTTGAAGAATTGTTCAATGCTTTCCCATTTGTTAAATCTGAAGAGAACACAAAGTTAATTGTTGAAGTTGACAATGCAATAGAAGCAATGAGACAAGATGGTACTTTAGAAGAAATTTCTAAAAAGTGGTTTGAAGTCAACATTACGGAGTAGATGAATAAATGAATTTTAAAATAGAAAGTTTCTTTAAAGCATTTGAATTGATTGCAAAGGGGCTACCGATTACATTGTCGGTAGCACTTATTGCAATGGTCATTGGATTATTCTTAGGTATTGGAGTTGCTTTGCTACGGCGACGATATGATGGTGTAGCAGGACATTTTCTTGGGATGTATGTTTCCTTTTTTAGAGGAACACCGCTGATGGTTCAACTGTTCATATTTTTCTATGGCATTCCACAGATGATCCCAAGCTTTGGTGCTGTAAATGCATTTCAAGCATCGATAATCGTCATGAGTATCAATGCTAGCGCTTATATATCTGAAGTTATCAGAGGTGCATTGAATGCAGTCGATAAAGGTCAATTCGAAGCAGGTCTTGCTGTGGGGATGACACGCTTTCAAGTAATGGAACGTATCATATTGCCTCAGGCGCTGAGAATAGCGATTCCGCCATTGGGCAACACTTTTGTGAGTTTGATACAGGGAACAGCCATCACATTTATGCTTGGACTCAAAGATATAATGGGATTAAGCAAGATGCAAGCGGCTGCAAGTTACCGTTTTTTTGAAACATTTTTAGCTGTAGGAGTTGTTTACTGGATTATAACCTGGTTGGCAGCCCATGGGAATAAGAAACTAGAGGAGAAGATGAGTTATGGCAAATAAAAGTATAATGACAATTCAAGGGCTTCATAAAAGTTTCGGAAGTCTTGATGTCTTAAAGGGAATAGATTTAGCAGTTCATAAAGGTGAAATCATTTCAATTGTCGGGCCATCTGGTTCAGGTAAATCAACCCTCTTGAGAAGCATGAATTATTTGGAGTCTGTTGAGCGCGGCAAGATGATCTTCGAAGAGAGGACTCATGATATGGCCTTGTTAGCCGAGAAAGAAAAACAAGAGATTCGAAAGAAATTGACCATGGTATTTCAACAGTATAATTTATTTCACAATAAGACAGCACTTGAGAATATTACTGAAGGTCTGTTGATGACGAAGAAAATGAAAAGAGAAGATGCGACAGCTTTAGCACATCATTACTTAAAGAAAGTAAATCTGTCAGAAAAAGCGGATAGTTATCCACATCAGTTATCAGGTGGACAACAACAGCGTATTGGCATTGCTCGGGCACTGGCTATGGAGCCTGAAATAATTCTGTTAGATGAGCCTACATCAGCACTAGATCCAGAACTTGTCGGTGAAGTATTAAAAGTAATAAAAGAAGTTGCCAAGGAAAACATTACGATGATTATTGTAACCCATGAAATGGCATTTGCACGTGAAATATCAGACCGTATCATTTTTATGGATGAGGGTAAAATACAAGCTGATGAATTGCCAGAAACTTTTTTTGAACAACAAAAAAACCCGAGAATAAATAACTTTATTCAAGGGCTTTACGTTGACGTTTTATAGCATACATGTTTATGTCTGCCATTTTTATCAGTTGATCAACAGGTACACGTGAGTCATTGGCGTAATAACTGCAGCCTGCGGATAATCCGATGTATTTCTCAGGGACAAGACTAGTGAGCGGAATGTCAACAAACTGCTTCAATTCCTGATAGTAACCTTCCCTATCTGCAATCAGCTTACTTAGAGCAGACGCTTTTGTTTCAGCGTCCTGAATGGAGGTATTTGGTAGCAAGAGAATGAATTCATCTCCGCCATGCCTGCAGAGGATATCTTCTTTGTGAATATTGGTTTTGATAAATTGGCTGACTTCTAAGAGCAGTTTATCTCCAACATCATGACCAAAGATGTCATTATAATATTTAAAGTTGTCTAAATCAATAAAGAGCAATGAAAAGCAGTCAAGTTCATGCAGGGACACTTTGTTCATAAGGTGCTCGATTTCACGGTACAGCTGGGTACGATTGATTAAGCCAGTCAAATGGTCAATGGTGGCCAACTCGGTCAGTTGAAGATTTCGTTGTTCCAATTGTATATTGGCTTTATTTAATGCGGCAGTCCTAGACGAAACAATTGCTTCTAAGTTCTCTGTGTGATGTTTGACGGCATAGGTCATTTTATTGTAAGCATCGACCAAGTGACCAATTTCATCATCATTGGAACTATACTCAAGGACTTTGAAGTCCATATGTTCGGAATGTTTGACAGCATCAGTCAAATCCACTATTGGCTTGACCATCCGAGTTGAATAAAGTGTGGTTATAAAAATAGTGATTAAGAGAAATGCGAAACTTGTAACCAGTATACCTTTGAGTAAAACTTGAGTCGGTTTGATAATCTCTTTATTCAATGTTGTGATTGAAAGTCGCCAACCAGGTGTATTTGGAATTATCGAATAGGTTAAGAACTTGTCCAAATTTTCATTAGCATCGTGATATTCTCCAATACCTTTATCTTGCAAGAACATCTCCTCACCAATGGCACTTAATCCAACAAAGCCTAATTTATCAGCATGTTTAATATTATGATTCATAATAGTTGAAGATAAGGGATGAGCGATTACAAGACCGGTTTGATCTATTATCCAGCCATAACTTTCACCTCTGTGTTTCGTGGCAGCTATTTCTTTTGAGATGGTATCTAGTGTAATAATTCCAGCAATACCGCCGATAAATCGTCCGTTGGTATCAATAATAGGAACAGCTATCAAAACGACAGGTTGTTCAGTTGTTCGTCCCATAATGGGTTCGCTTAGGACGTAATCGGATGTCAATGCTATAAGCTCATGGTAATATTTTCGATCGGTTATACTACCACGCCTGCCGTCAGGGTCGATAAATTCTCCTTCTGGCGTAATAAAAATTGTATTAATAAATTTATAATAAGGCGATTGCCTTAATTTATTGAGTAACTCAGTATTTGTTGGTGTAAGAAATGTATTCAAACTCTTATTTGTGGCAAGGGATTGTAGAACAGAAATATGTTTATCGAGAAGTAATCCGATGTTTTTACTATAAACAATATTCTCTTCAAGGGAATGTTGTTTTTCTATTTGAATCAAATGATCTGCTTCAAGGGAATAAAAAATTCCTGCACCGATAACAACGATTAATGCAATAAGAATCAGATTATATGTTAACAATTTAGTTTGAATAGATTTAAACATTTTAGAGTCCTTTCTAATACCATATGCAGAGTATTTTATCATATTTTCTTAGTTAAGATAACGAATTTTTAAATTTAAACGTGTGTCAATGATACATAAGGGTATATAAAACACTGGACAGCGCCAGTATTTCGTGGTTAAATTTTATTGATTGGGACATAGGTCCTTATAATCATAGACTATTATAGATATAATGGAGTTGTAAATGATGAACTTGAATCAAGTGCTATCTGATACTATAGAAATCAATGAATATATATTAAAGAGTCCTTTGGAATTTCAGCAGAAATGGACCTTGCATCACCATGACGCAGGTAAAATCATCTGTGACGTTGGAGAACCGTATCCGTACTTTTTCGTTATCGTAAGTGGCCATGCGAATATTCAGCATACTTCGGAAAAAGGGAAAACATATTCTCAGTCCATATATGGTGAAGGAACCTATTTCGGCGAATTGGAGATATTCAATGGGAAACCTTTTGTATGTAATATTGAAGCTATAACAGATGTGACGTTGATTAGACTAGAACGTGATAGTTTTCTAGGATGGATAAAAAGAGATAATGACTTTTTATACTATTTAATGAAGACACTCTGCGACAGTTCATACTTTTTATCTCTTAAAGCCAGTCAGGATACCCTTTATTCACTGACGTTCAGAATATGTGATTACTTAATTGAATGTAAGGAGAATGATTTATCCAATCAGCATGCGAGCGTTTATTTAAGTAAAAAATATTTAAGCGAGAAATTTGTTGTTACAAAGAGGAGTATCAACAGAGTGCTCAAAGAACTTCAGGATAAAGACCTAATTGAAATCAAAGATGTTTACATCGAGGTGATCAATTTAGACGGCTTGAATGAGTTAAGAGAACAAACAAGATATCTATAAGTAAAAAGAATCAGGGGGATAACAATGAAGAAAAGAATTGCATTACTATTAGCCATGATTATGATGCTTTCAGTAGCATTAGTTGGATGTGGCGGATCACAACCAGCAGAAGAACCAGCAGCAACAGAAACAGAAGAGACAACTGAAGCACCAGCTGAAGAGTCGGCAGAAGCATTAAATGTTGCACTTGTTGTAGCAGGTGGTTTAGGAGATAGATCATTCTATGATTCTTCAAATGAAGGTCTTGAAAGATCAATCGCAGAATTAGGTGTTAACGGTAAAGTACTTGAGTGTAAAAACGATCCATCTTTATTCAACGATCAATTAATTCAAGCATCAGAAATTAGTGACGTTGTCGTTGTAGTTGGATTTGAATTTTATGATGTTATTCAAGAAGTGGCAGTAGAGTTTCCAGAAAAGACTTATATCTACATTGATAATGTAATCGAAGGTATTGATAACCTTACTTGTATCGACTACATGGAAAATGAAGGTTCATTCCTTGCAGGTGCTGTTGCAGCAATGTTAACAACAACTGAAATGGAAGGCATGAACGCTGATAAGAAAATCGGTATGGTTGGTGGAATGGATATTCCTGTAATCAGAAACTTCCACGTTGGATACGAAGCTGGTGCCAAGTACATCGATCCAGAAATGACAGTAGAAACAATCTTTGCTGGTGATTTTGAAGATCCTGCAAAAGGTAAAGAATCTGCTTTAGCATTATACGCTAAAGGCGTAGACATCGTATTCCAAGTAGCTGGTAAAACTGGTGAAGGTGTATTCGAAGCAGCTAAAGACAATGGTCAATACGCAGTTGGTGTTGATACAGATCAAAGATATATTGCACCTGATAATATCGTAGCTTCTATGGTTAAAGGTGTTGGTCTTTCAATCTACGAATCAATCGAAAGAATCCAAAACGGAACATTTGAAAAAGGTTCAGTGTACAAGTACGGTATCAAGGAAAACGGTGTTGATGTATCTTACGGTACAGAAGACATGGAGCAATTTGTTACTGAGGAAATGATGCAAAAAGTTCAAGAACTTAGAGAAAAAATTGTAAACGGCGAAATCGTAGTACCTGAAGCATAAGAGTAAAACACAGAGGCAGTTTGCAGGTTGATTGCAAACTGCCTTTTTTTCGTGATAAGCGAGAACAGCATGTCTGTACACATGTGATTCAATATGAGAGCAACGATCTCATATTGAATCACATGTGTACAGACATATTAGGCGAGCAACGCGAGCCAAGCAATATGAATGCAGTGAATATTGCTGGCTGTTTTAAAAAAAAAGCGTTGCTGGCTGTTCTAAGTTTGATTGAAAATATTAGGAAAAGTATAGGTTAATGAAAGAGGTTTAGGATGCAAGAAAAAATTATCGAATTTAAAAATGTATCAAAACGCTTCCCTGGTGTTCTTGCCAATAGTCATATAACAATGGATATAAGAAAAGGAGAAATCTTTGCCATTGTTGGAGAAAATGGTGCTGGTAAGTCGACTTTGATGAAGACAATGTATGGTCTTCACGCGCCGACTGAAGGTGAAGTGTTCATTCGAGGAAAAAAAGTGGAGAAGTTTTCTCCAAGCTATGCAATACAAAATGGTATCGGGATGGTGCATCAACATTTTATGTTAGTGCCGTCTTTTACAATTGCAGAAAATATAGTGTTGGGAAATGAACGCAGAACAAAGCGTATTTTTATAGATAAACAAGAAGCGACAGACGTTGTAAATGATTTATGTAGCACATATGGTCTAATGGTGGACCCCTCTTTGAAAATTGAAGATGTATCGGTAGGGATTCAACAAAGAGTAGAGATACTAAAAACCTTATATCGTGGTGCGGACATCCTTATTTTAGATGAGCCAACTGCAGTACTGACACCACAGGAAACAGAGGACTTATTTAAAGTTGTTAGAAAACTTGTTGATGAATTAGGAAAAACGGTTATCATCATTACCCATAAATTGAATGAAGTAATGGCACTTTCTGACAGAGTAGGCGTTATGCGTCAAGGACAATTGATTGGAGTTGTTGATACGCCGTCGACTGATGAAAAGCAGCTGGCGGAAATGATGGTCGGTAGAGAAGTCCTATTTGATAAGTTAGATAAAAAAGAAACATCAGGCGATGTATTAATAGAAGCAAAAGGTATTGTCGCGAGAGACAAGAGAGGATTCCATGCCCTCAAGGGTGTCGACATCAATGTGCGTGCCGGAGAAATACTGGGCGTTGCAGGTATTGAAGGGAATGGACAAACGGAACTGATTGAGGTTCTTTCAGGGATGCGAGACTATGAAGACGGTACGATCAATATCAATGGGACTTCGGTAAAACACTTATCGCCAGCAGAAATTAGAAAACTGGGTGTTGCTCATATTCCAGAAGATAGATTGGTAACGGGATTGAGTAAGGAATCATCGATTGAGGACAATATGTTGATGGGTCTACAACATACTGAACCATACGCTGCAAAGGGCATTCACTTGCGCAGAAAAATAATTGGCAACCATGCCAATCAATTAATTGAACATTTTGATGTACGGACAGCTGGTAAAGATGTGAAAATTGGTGCTTTATCAGGTGGGAATATGCAAAAGGTTGTTATTGCGAGAGAATTCTCGTTTGAAACGCCTGTGCTTTTGATTTCTCAACCAACCCGTGGTGTTGATATCGGTGCAATTGAATTTATTCATGAGCAGATAATCAAAAGGCGTAACGAAGGTTGTGCAATTGTCCTAGTGTCGGCGGAGTTAGATGAAATATTTAGATTATCAGATCGAATGATTACATTATATGAAGGTGAGATCACTGGAGAGTTTATGAGTGGTGACATCACCAAACAAGATATAGGATTCTATATGACTGGTAATCGTAATGAAGAAGGGGAGGCATAAATGGAACGCTTGAAGATCAAACAAAATATGGACTATTTAGTGTCTCTTGGAATAGCAATTGCAGCAGCTTTGTTAATTGGTGCAATTATCATGGTCTTAAATGGACAGAATCCAATTGTAGGCTATACATCATTAGTTGTAGGTGCGTATGGCTCAAAGTATAAAATCGCGACCACATTAGCTAAAACAGTACCTCTGATTTTAACAGGTCTTGCAACAGCGATATCTTTCAGAAGTGGTATCTTCAATATCGGTGGTGAAGGTCAGCTATACTTAGGGGCATTTGCAGCGGCTTATGTTGGATTTACATTTACAAACCTGCCAGTATTTGTGGCGATTGTATTGGCTGTTTTAGCATCAGCAATCGTAGGTGCGGCCTATGCTTTCATTCCTGCAATTTTAAAGGTTAAGTATAAAGTGGACGAAGTTATCACAACGATTATGCTGAACAGTGTAGCAATATTATTCACAAACTATCTGGTGAATTATCCTTTTGCTGCAGATCAAGGAAAAATGGGCGGTACGAACATGATTGAAGCGGCTTATAAGTTTCCAAAACTCGTGCGTCTTTCAAAACTGAATACAAGTATTTTTTATACGGCACTTATCGCACTCTTCCTGTATTATTTATTACAAAAAACGTCATTTGGGTATAATTTCAAAATGGTTGGAGAGAACGGCATCTTTTCAAAATATGCTGGTGTGAGCAACAGTCGTTACATGATTATTGCTATGCTTATTTCAGGTGGTCTTTGCGGGATTGCCGGGGCATTTGAAGTTTACGGTACACATTATAGATTCTTACAAAATATTTCGCCGGGGTTTGCCTTTGATGGGATGTTAGTCGCACTGATTGTGCGTAATAATCCAGTGGGGATTGTCTTCATGTCAATTTTCTTTGCAACCTTGAAAACAGGGTCTGCATCAATGGAAGTGGCGACTGGTATTCCATCTGAAATGGTTCTTGTCATTCAGTCGATTATCATTCTGTTTATTGCAGGGGAACAAGGATTTAAGAATATCTACAAAAAAATGAAATTAGAAAGAAAAGAGGTGGCTTAGATGATAGAAGACGTATTTAATTTAACACTTTTACAGAATACGATTAGAACAGCAACACCTCTGATATTGGCTGCACTAGGTGGTCTTTTGACAATGCATGCAGGTATCTTAAATATTGGTATGGAAGGTATGATTTTGATTGGTGCATTCTTTGGCGTGTTGGGCAGTTATGCCTTTGGGAGCGCATTAATGGGTGTTATCATCGCAATCATTTCAGGTATATGTATCGGATTATTGTTTGGTGTATTTGTTATTGATCTAAAATCAGATGAATTTATTATTGGTATTGCTATCAATATTTTCGCTGGTGGATTAACGATATTTTTACTGAGAAGTATATTTGGTGTTAAGGGAGCATTTTCATCACCTGACATTATGCCGTTACCGGATGTACATTTACCTTTTCTAGATGCAGTACCATTTTTAGACACTATATTGAATAACCATTCGGTTTTTGTTTACTTAAGCTGGATATTCGTGATTTTAATCTATATTTTCTTATATAAGACACCTTATGGATTTTGGTTAAGAGCATCAGGAGAACACCCTGAATCATTGGAAACGGCAGGAATTAGCCCAAAGAAAATGAAGTACCTCAGCTCAGTTTTATGTGGAATTTTCTGTGGGATGGCAGGTGCCCATTTATCGCTTGGTTATTTGACCCTTTTCACAGAAAACATGAGTGCGGGTAGAGGATTCATCTCACTTGCAGCGATTATATTTGGTTCGGCAAATCCTATCAATACCTTTGGTGCGTCATTGTTATTTGGATTCTTTGATGCCTTGGGTATTCGACTACAAGGTGTCGGTATTCCATCACAGTTTACTCAAATGATTCCTTATGTCGTAACAGTTGTGGCATTATGGATTGTTGTACAGCGTAAAAATAAAGGGAAGGTGTCTTCGTAATGACATATGATGTTATTGTACTCGGCAGTGGACCGGCAGGATTTTATTTCGCTAAAACTGCAGTAAGTCATGGCAAAAAAGTATTAATCATTGAAAAAGAATATCTCGGCGGTACTGGTTTTAGAACTGGATGTCTTCCTGTCAAAAAATATTTGGATGGACTTCGGCAAGCTAGAGCTGTTGAATTGGCGACAAATGAGGAATGGTGCAGTGGAACCGTAGATAAGAATAAGTTATATACGGCATTGAATAAGAATATTTCTACTGTTGAAGAGTTGATGAATAGGCAATTAGATCTTAGAAGTATTGACTTGGTCTATGGAGAACCAACAATAGAATCAAGCAAGTGTGTTATTGTTGAGGGTGAAAAATATAGTGGGAGCCAAGTTGTCATTGCAACAGGTACAACAACAAATCCACTCCTTGGGTGTACAGTCGATGAAAAAATCATTTTGACCCACAAGGGCATGGTTGCACAAAAAACATTGCCGTCATCTGTTGTGATTATTGGTGGAAATGTTGAAGGAATTGAATTCGCATCGTACTTATCCGGTTTTGGTGTTGAGGTGACGATAGTCGCTTTAGGCAGTGAGTTGTTGGAAGGTACCGATAGAGATCTTTGTCAAGAAACGCTGGACTATATCAAGGTTAATAATGGACGTGTATGGTTGGAATCTGAAGTGTCCAGTATCAAAGCAAGTGATGGACAGGGAATTGTAACCCTCGCTGACAAGACTGAATTAATTGCTGAAAAAGTATTGATTACCGGTGCGCGCTCAGGGAATATCCCACAGGGGCTTGAGGCACTGTCGCCTGAAATGGTCGACACATGTTTTACAGTCGATGAACATTATGAAACAACCATCAAAGGACTATATGCAATTGGTGATGTCAATGGACTTCATGGAATGGCACATATCGCTATTCAGCAAGGCATTCAGTTGGCGGATTATCTTTATACTGGACAGTTGCCTATCAGAAATTATGACAGTTTACCTCGGTCGATATTTACAATTAACGAAATCGCTGGTGCAGGTTTACAGGAAAATGCTTGTAAGGACATGGGTATTTCTTATTCAGTCAAAGAAGTGACATTTGACCAAACTTTTAGAGGGTGGTCTAAGGCGCTTCGATTTGGAAAAATCAAATTGATTTTCGATGATCGACAGTATCTTATCGGTGCTTGGATGACTGGTGAATCAGCTTCAGATTATATTGGAATGATTGGATTATGGATTGATCGAAAAATAAGTATAGAAGAAATCAAGGCATCCTTGTTTATTCACCCTAGTCTTGGTGAAGGACTCTTGGATGCTGCAATAAATTAGTAGAAAGTTGGAGAGATTATGAAACAACCTCATATTCTTTGTGGAAGTGAAGACATCGCTGAAGTTGTCTTATTGCCTGGTGATCCTGGCCGTGTGTTAAGGGTAGCTGAGTATTTGGATGAATGGCGTGAGATCTCATTTAATAGAGAATTTCGGACGGTAACAGGGACATACAAGGGGCTTCCTGTTACTATAACATCAACAGGAATTGGTGGTGCATCAGCAGTAATCGCCCTTGAAGAGTTAATTGCATGTGGTGCAAAGAAGTTCATTAGAATAGGTAGTGCCGGTGCAGCGCAGTCGACTATTGGTATTGGTGAATTGATTATTGCAACGGGTGCAGTCCGTGAAGATGGAGCTTCAGCAATGTATGTGGATAAGCATTTTCCTGCTACAGCAAATTTTACACTTGCATCGACGATGGTAGACCTTGCAAAGCAAAACGAATACGCATATCATGTCGGTCTTGTACGAAGTCATGACGGTTTCTATATGGATGAGGAAATGGACATTATGAGATATTGGTCCAAAAAGAATATTTTGGGATCGGATATGGAAACGGCAGCACTTTTTGTCGTAGGCGCTTTACGAGGAGTAGAAGTGGCTTCGGTACTCAACAATGTCGTGCTTTATGAAGGCGATTTAAAAGAGGGTATCAACGATTATGTCAATGAAAAAGCCCTAGCTGATGAAGGGGAACGTAGAGAAATTTTACTTGCACTAGAAACGTTTAAAACGTTGTCTGAATGAGTTTTATAAAATAGTGATAAAAAGAGAGGGATTTAGAACAGGAAATGACCAGTTCTAAATCCCTCTCTTTTAATTGAAGAGTCCCTTTCATCTGAGCGGTAGTTGACCATAATTCGAAAAAGCCCATTAGACGTGTTTGGCGTAAATAAGGTATAATTATAGAAATACAATATCACTGAAAAGGAGAGATTCGATGACGAAAGCTAAGATCGTATCAGTTAAGAATGGCCCTTTTGAAGTATATGGTGTAAAAACTTATAGATCGGCGGCAGGAAAGAAAGTGCCGCTAAATGTAGATAATTCAGGAAAAGCAATTTTATGCCGCTGTGGTCAATCTTTTGAAAAACCGTATTGTGATGGCTCACACATCATATTTGAGTTTGAGGATGAGAAAGAACCTTCTCGCTCGGAAGACAAAGTGGATGTCTATGAAGGGGAACATATTACCATTTATGACAATCGTGGTGTCTGTAGTCATAGGGGAATTTGCTATGAAGACCTCAAAGAGGTATTCCAAATGGAAGGGAAGATGCGAATTGATCCAGATGGCGCAAGTGTTGAAAAAATCATCGACATTTGTCAACGTTGTCCTTCTGGCGCTTTAAGTTACGCTCTACCAGGCGGTGAAAGAAACCTAGAAGGTGAAGAAAGCGAAGGAGAAATCCGTATGGCGCCTCGTCGGTATGGATTTGATGGACCGATTGAAACAACTGGTGGAATCCTATTTGAAGATTCTGAAGGTAATTGGCCTGAGTCACCAAGTCATTATGCCTTATGTAGATGTGGCAGTTCGAAAAACATGCCATTTTGTTCTGGTCAGCATTGGTCTGCAAAATTTATTGATGAAAGCAATGATGAAGAAGAAGAGGAGAATTAAAATGAAGTATTTCCAAGGTGAAATTGAGACGGCAAAAGAAAATTACAACAGGAATATTCAGCTCTTGACTGATAAATATATGTTATATGCATCTGATGATTCCCAGGAGGGGCGGTATTTTGATTATTGGTTGAAGTGGGCAAAAAAATTAGTTGATTTAGAGCAAGAGATGACCGCCTCGTATTTTATAAGATTTGATATAGACGAGTTGATGGCAAGGAACAGATCACTCTATTTTGATGTGCTTCCAGAACAGTATAAGACGAGCTATGTTAATCCGGTATTTATGGCTAGCTTCTTTGGTGAGGAATTGGGAAGAGGATTTAGTTATCTAGGATGTCAGTTACGTCAGTTTATTCATTTTGCCTATAGCCACCAGATACATCGTCTTTCAGCAGGCATTGAGTTGCTGATGGAGGTTATTGATCAACACCAAAAGAATCAATTAACTGCTGAAACATTAGCAGGAACGATGAAGAACTATAGTGACGCAACGATGATGTACAGCAGTAGGCTTGCAATGGATCAGTATTATAATAAAGCCTTTAGTTTTTATACAGATATCATCAAAACGTCTAACTTATCAGATTTAAGATATTTATTTAAGTTTGGTACATACATTACCGATAATGAATTAGAGACTGCGCGTTTTTTAAATGCATATGATGCCCAAACGTTGGAGACGGTATCAAAATCCGTTGTTAAAGGCTATGTCGAAGGGTTTATAAGAGAAGGAAAAGATATCAGCCTTCGTCATAACGTGAGAATGGCAGTTAATGTTGGGCAGGAGCAACTAACCCTTAGAATGATGACCTATTTAGAGGATCATAGCTTAGAGGGTTTCGTTTACGATGTCATATCGACAGAGTTTAACAAACAATATGATTATGATCATAAGTTTGATGTCGGTTTAATTATGACGGATGCGTGGGCAGACAGGAAGCTTGAAAGTCTAAAGAAAGTTGCTGAAAATGCAGCAGAGGCTCTAAAAGATTATTCAGGTATTCTTTATGTTGAACGATTTGGGGAAGATCCTTTTTCACCAGTTGCAAATGATGCACGTATTAAGCTGACAACGGAACAGCAAAAAATTTATCAACGCCTTCAAAATGAACAGCGTCAATTAACTGAAAAATATATTCCGGAACAGGAAAGAAGTTTTTGTATCGTCGCTTTCCCTACGCCAGAAATAGGAGAACAGTTTGAGGCGATCTTTAAGGACACTTTGAAAATCAATATGTTGGATAGTGACTTCTATGAGGTTGTTCAGGGAAAAATAATTGATGCGCTTGATTTGGGGAATCGCGTAAAAATTAAAGGTAAAGGAAAGAATTTGACAGATATAACGGTTGCACTTCAGCCGCTGTCACATCCTGATAAAGAGACGAATTTTGTGAATTGCGTAGCCGATGTCAATATTCCGGTTGGAGAAGTTTTTACCTCACCAGTGCTTAAAGACACGACGGGATTATTGCACATAGAAAATGTCTATTTAGAAGGATTTAACTTTGAAAATCTGAAGCTTTGGTTTAAAGACGGCTATATTGAAGAGTACGAGTGTACAAATTTTGATGATATGGCCAAGGGAAAAGAGTTTATCAGAGAAAACTTATTGTTCCCTCATAAAACGCTGCCAATTGGTGAATTTGCAATTGGTACCAATACACTAGCGTATGTAATTGCTGAAAAATACGGTATTGTAGATAAGTTGCCGATTCTAATCGTTGAAAAGATGGGACCACATTTTGCAATTGGGGATACTTGCTTTAGTTGGTCAGAAGATACACCTGTCTTTAATCAGCTCGATGGCAAAGAGATTATTGCAAGGGATAATGAACACAGTATTCTGAGAAAAGAAGATGTTTCAAAAGCATATACAAATTGCCATACAGACATAACGATTCCATATGATGCGCTAGATGAAATAGCAGTGCTGCTTCCGACTGGTGACATGCTTACGATCATTAAAGATGGACGGTTTGTTTTACAAGGGACAGAAGTGCTGAATGAACCTTTTAATGAATTGAAGTAAACAAGTAAAAGACACGTAAAAGGAAATTTTGGGAGTAAAGGGGGGGCGAAATGATTTTTTATGATAGCAATAAATTTAAATTAATCGAAGAAGAAAAAGTAGTATATATTCAGATAAAAACCAATGAGATTACACTAGCGGACGTGAGTGACGCGTTAAAAGAATTTCCAAGGGTGCATGTTAAGTCTTTTAAGGAGTTGCAAGAAGCCTTGAGTGGTACTGTTATGGAAAAAATAAACATTGGTATACAGAAGAATCGTATTGAAGTTGATATCTCATCTGACGAAATGACAGCATATGTGAAGATAAATGTTGTCAAAGCGGTCATAGATATTGAGGAGCAACAGATAAAAAGAGAAATCATAACCCTTTTAAATGAAATGGGCATTTGTGTTGGTATAAAAACAGAAACTTTAAATGGCGACTTTCTGTCATGCAGAAAACAGGTTATTGCCGAAGGGATTCAGCCGATTCCAGGGAGAGATGCAAAGTATAAATACTTCCAACTTTCTAAAGGAAAACCTGAATTAAAAGAAGATGGAAAAGCGGACCTATATGAAATGAATTTAATTGACAATGTTCATGTTGGCGATTGGTTGGGAGAGAAAACGAAGCCCTTACCAGGCATTCCGGGTCAAACAGTCCTTGGACGGGAGCTACCAGCAAAAGCGGGTCGAGATTATCGATTAAAGTTTGATACCAAATCCGTTCTGGAAATTGAAGAAAATGAAAAAGTGATATTACGGGCCAAAAAAGAAGGGGCAGTAAAATTTGAAAACGGCAAAATTTTGGTCCACAATCATTTGGTTATTTCTGGGGATGTGGACTATGAAACAGGTAATGTTAGATTTGATGGTGATGTGACTGTAAAAGGAACTGTCAAAGATAAGTTTATTGTCGAAGCAACTGGTGACATTGCAATCGAATGTCCGAATGGTATTGGCGCAGTTGAAAAAATAATATCCAAAAAGGGCAGTATTTATATCAAAGGCGGTATCAATGGTCGTGGCGATGCAATTATTGTAGCCAAAGATTCCATCTTTGTGAAGTATATCAATGAATGTCATCTTATAGCTGAAAATACAATCAATATTGGTCTTTATTCAATTGACAGCATATTAAAAGCGGATAAAGTTGTAATGGATCCTTTAAAGGGTCGACTGATTGGTGGCTCTGTAGAAGCAGAGCACAAGATAATTACAGGGTCTATTGGGAATAAACAAGAAAGACAAACGACTATTGTCGTCAAGGGATTTGAGCGGCGACAAATAAAAGAGAAGCTGGAGTCTTTAAAAGATGAATTTGAGTTAGTGATTATCGAAACGGGTAAACTAAAACGGCAGTTAGAAATATTTGAAACAAATATGGAAAAATTAGATGAGCGTGCAATTAATTCTTACAGTGAAATGATTAGTGAGTATGAATCACAAATTGATAAAATAAATCTTCTAAATAGTAAGGTAAATCAGCTTGAAGATACATTACGTACGCGTGGTGATGGTGAGGTTGAAATTCATAACGCGGTATATCCTAAAACCTATTTGGAGATAAAATCGTTACAAAAACGCGTAAGTGAGTTGATGTCCTGTTCGTTCTACGTGCAGGATAGACGATTACACTTTGCTTAGTTGGGTGGTGAATATATGACACTTGAACAGATTCAACATTATAGAGAGTTAATGAATATCATTGATTTCTTTTCTCAAAGATTACATCGTGAGCAGATAGTTCACTATGGGTATAAAATATTTGAGGATCTGACATTGCTTCGTAGCGGTGGTATTTATACATTGAATGAGAATGAGGATTCTTATGTTTGCATAGAAAACAAAGGCTATAATCAGCCGTTACCAGCTATTCAATTTAAAGAAATACATCATGAATTTGCTCGTAAAAATGGATTTTTGTTAGATCATAGAAAAGAACAAAGTCGTTATTTTGATGATGGATTTTTAGGAGACTTAGAAATTGATTTGATATTGCCGTTAATTACTGAGGATAAACTCTTTGGATTTATTATAGCTACAGAAAATGATAAACCTTCTGGTATCAAGAACAGAGAATTTTTGAATCGCTTCAATGATTTGTTAAACCTGTCTCTAGAAAAGGCGGAAAGTTATGAAAAAACAGCGATGATGAAACGGGAGATTGATAAACGAAAGTTTAATCTTGATTCCTTTTCTCAGACGATGCGTATACTGATGACCGCTCTAGATCAACAATACATTGTAAAAATGTGTTTGGATGTTGTGAGAGAATTGACATCCAGTTCGGTTACGGCTATTGCTCTGGAAACAAGAGCGAATTATCTGGCGATTGCTGGCTATAAGGATATTGTAGAACATAAGGAATGTTTGTTAAATTTATTGCTTAAGGAAGATGCTGTAGCTGATAAAGTCGTTTATCATATAGAAGATGATTTTGATGAACTTTGTACAATATTTGAAAATCCCGAGGATTTGAAACAATTGGAAGCGACGTGTGTTGTTCTCTTGGTTAAGGAACGCATTATCGGTTGTATCACTATCGGAAAACCAGTATCGGGAAATTGCTACGATAGACAATTGCTTGAGCAAATAAAAAGTTTGGCTGAAATGATGTATATAGCAATCAATAATGCCAATCAGTTTAAATTATTGAAGGAGGAGCGGAACAAAATAGCAACTCAGCTCAATGGTTTAAAACACCTAAATCGCTCTATATCGATTATTAATTGTGCGGATTCTTTGGAGGAATTGAGCTGTCATGTTATCGACACCCTCAGATATGGTTTAGGAGTGGAACAAGGATTTATTAGAATAAAGCATGAGGATCAATTGTTGTTGAAATCCATAGGGAGAGTCGATGATAATTTGTCTGATCAAGAGATGAATTGGTTGATAGCGCATGAAGAACCGATTGTTGAGTATATGGCATCAATACTGAATCCATTGACAAATGATTTATCAAATTGCTTTGTCAGTATTCCCGTTAAGCAAAAGGATTATCATCAAACATGTATGGGGCATATTGTTGTAACACAGACAGTTGATCCCCTCGATGAATCAAAAGCGCTTATAATCGATGCCTTGGCCAATAGCATATCACCGATGGTGAAACAGTTCCTGACCCTTGAAGTTTATAAGGAAGATTATATTAAAAAACCAGAAATTATCATAAAAGAAACTTATGAACGTTATGTTGAGGAAGCTGATTTTTATGAACTACCGTTTTATATTTATGTAAGAAAGAATTCAAGGAGCCTCTTTGCTGCTGTTGATCAAATTGAGAAAACAATGTTAGGAGAGCGTGTGACTTTACAGGGAATCGAGGTATTGTTTACTGAGGATACTCTTGATGACGAGACTGTATCCGGAATGGGATATGAACAGCTTCATATTCAGTCTTTTGCTGAATTGCGGACAATACTTATGAACAAATCAATGAAATAAAAAAAGAAACCACTAGGACAAATAGTTGCCGCTAGTGGTTTTTTGTTGTGTACTTACTCTGTTTATATTAGAGTGTGAGTTTACTCGACTCAATACCCTTAACAAAAATATCAACCATTTCAGGATCAAATTGTTGACCTTTATTCTGTATGAGTTGTTCTATGGCATGTTCTGTAGAAAGAGCCTTCCGATAAGAACGATCACTGGTCATGGCATCAAACGCATCAGCAATGGCAATAACGCGTGCTTTTAGATCTATTTCCTCACCAGCAAGGCCGTGGGGATATCCTTTGCCGTCGAATCGTTCATGATGATGAAGCACACCAAGTCGGGCATCCTTAAGGAAGTGAATATCCTTAAGAATCTCAAAGCCTTTTTCGGGATGGGTTTTGATTGCAAAAAATTCTTCGTCGGTCAAGCGTCCCTCTTTTGTGATAATACTTTCAGCAATGCCTATTTTACCAATGTCATGTAACATCGCTCCGTAGGTCAGCGAGGAAAGTTCATCCGATGACAGATTCATTTCACTTCCGATGTAAAGCGAAAACTCAGTGACCCGATCGCAATGACCGCCAGTATAATGATCTTTGGCATCGATTGTTTTTGCCAATGACTTTATCGTTTCATAGTATATACGGTCATTCTCTTGCATAAGATTTTCTACTTCAATCAGGAGATCTTCAATTTCATTCTTTTGTTTAACTATAGAGTCCCGATCTTCAATCATGTGATCAAGTAATCCATTCAGCTGGTTACCGATGACTTCCATTTCGTTGCATGAGGCAATGGATGTTCTAGAATTCAGATTCCCACTTTCAACATCTTTCATGACCCCCATAATAGAATCAATTGGTGCCAGTCCTTTGCTGACAATAAGTTTAATCAGAAAAGCTAGGGTCACAAGTGTTAACAGACCACCAAGAATTATCGTTTTAGCAATGTCCATACTGCTTTCTTTAAGGACACTATCCTGTACGTCAACGATGACGCCCCATGAGGTGTTGTAAGCTTCAAGGGCTATTGGCAAGTACATGAACGTATGGTTTTCACTGGTAATCATTTCAACATCAGAAAGGCCGCGACGGATTGTTTGCTTAAAACGATTATTAGAAGCAATCGCATTGGATAATTCAACTTCTAAATCCTCACCTAAAGAAAAATCATTCAGAGATTTTCCGATAAGTGTTTTGTCGCTATGTATGATGATTGTTCCATCTTCACTTGTGATGCCCATATGCCCAAGTAAATCCTCGTTGCCATCTTCAAGATATTTAGCAAGGATTTGAGTATTGAGTTCAATTCCTATGAGAATTTCTTTGTTTGATGCGATCTGATAGGTTTTCTTTATGGTGAATATCTTTTTGCTGGCTACGTCATAATAAATAAATTGAGTCTCATATGGACTGGAACTGTTATAAATCGTGAGGAGTGTTTTAACGTCAAAGTCTGGTGGTACAATTGTTAAATGTTTGTTATCTCCTATTGTGTAATATTCCACAATACGATTGGTTTTTGGATTCTTGATGAGAAAAACACCACTGGTAAATTGGTCGTAGTTTAACAATCCTTCTTTGATATTTTCACGTTCGTCACTGACAGATGTTGATGTCATAAGTGAAAGTTCGTAATAATTGCTCATGTCATCGATTTCTGCAAGCAAACGAGTCATCTCGCTACTTATGTACTTTGTCAGCATTTCAGTATTTTGTTCAAAGCGTTGAAACTCGGCTGCTGCAATTGAAGTTGATACATTGTATGTAAAAAAACCGAAACAAATCACAACGGCAATGGTGATGCTTGCAATTATGCGTGTAGATAATTTATTGTATCGATGGCGATACTGTCTGATTTTCATGAAAACACTCCTTATAACCTTGCTTAGAGAAATGCGAATTGGTCACAATCTATATTGGGACATACCCCAAATTATATACTATGAATATTATAAAACATAAATCATCGATAAATGTAAATAAACTATTAAATTAAACGAAACTTTTTGTACTGGCAATACGTCCCATAATTCTCTATAATAGAGGAGAGAAAGCTATGAATGAGGTGCGGAAATGATTAAAAACATTAATGTGAAAATGGATGTTATTGAGAGCATGCTGTATTTTTGGCAAGCGACAAATGACAAGGAAAAAGTTGGCGAAAACTACATTTATTCAATCGCTGACAGAGAAGAAATGGCGAGTCTTTACAACGACGAATTCGATAGAGAATCAGTTCGCTTGGTGTTGAGTGCTATTTCTAACAGAGAGATCCTAAATACGAAGAACAAGAAAGAAAGAAAATTTTGGAACAACAATATGTGGATGATGGAAGATCTTGACTACACGGATATGATGATCAAGCCATTAAAAGTATTAAACCTTGATGATGCGATTGAGGGATTAAGTGGTATTGAGACTGAATATGAAACACTTGAAGTTCACTTTATTCCTGGAGTGCATGAGGAATACCAAATAGTTGATAACAAAGTCTTCATCAATTTCTTTAGAGTGAAGCCTGATCTTTATGTAGAAGATAAAGTAACCGTTGGCGAAACGCTGTTAAAGGATTATGTTGTTGAGAAACTAGAGGAAGCGATTAAGTAAATTGTATGAGCATAAAGTCAACTGAAAAGAGTTCTTCTCAGTTGACTTTATTTTATGTATGAGAATGGAAACATTGTAGAGTTAGGAGCACAGGATGAGAACAATTATATGGTTCAGTTATTTTTGGATGAGTCTCTTTGGTACGATACCAACGTTAAAGAAGGTTCAACAAATGACTGGCGAAGAACAAAAATTAGAAAAAGATAAAATAGTGGATGAGATTGCAACGAAGTGGTCTGGTAAATTACTTAGCCTTGCTGGATGTGACGTAACTGTTAAAGGGCAAGAGAATATTCCAAAAGACCAGACAGTACTTTTCGTAGGCAATCATCAAAGCAACTTTGATATACCTATATTGCTGCATTACATAGATGGGAATAAAGGATTTATTGCAAAAAAAGAATTGGAAAAAATGCCTGTCATCAGCAAATGGATGGCAGCTATAGATTGTGTCTTTATGGATCGTGACAACATGAGAAAATCAGCTATCGCTATTAATCAGGGGATTAAGTTTCTAAAAGCTGGTAGATCCATGGTGGTTTTCCCTGAAGGGACACGCTCTAGAGATGGTGAACCACTTGAGTTTAAGCAAGGTGCTCTGAAACTAGCGACGAAATCTGGTGTACCAATTGTTCCTGTAACAATCAAAGGATCAGTAGATCTTATGAACAGCGGTAGTTTGCGTATAAAACCTGCTAAAGTAGAAGTTATATTTTCACCAGTTATCCATCCTTCGGACTATCCGGAGAAAGAGACAAAACGCATTACAGAAGATGTTAAGAATGCAATTGTTTCCAAATTATAAGTAATATAAAGAGGCTGTTCCGAAACCAATGTTATGTTATTGGTTTTAGAACAGCCTCTTTTGATGTTATATTCGACCTAATTATCCCTTTGCATCTATTGAAAGTCCCTTGGTCATTTCATCAGAAAGACCATAATCACTTTTCTTTTTTGTGGTTGTACTTGTAACACCGCCAGCAACGTAACTAACACCACATTCAGGACAGACTGCCCTATGAATGGAAACGCTCTGCGCTATGATTTCCCTGCCTTCTGCTCGTGCATCGGCTTTTTCGTTGGCGACATGTTCCATTTCATGACCCATAACAGCACTTTCAGATTGTTCGGGATCTACTTGAGTAGGCGTCTTAAATGAGACACCGGCATCGTCCGATCCATCAACATAGGTTCTATTCGCACACGTTTGGCATTCGATTATGCCAAGTTTTTTTAATTGCTGCTCACTATAAATTGACTTAAGCACATCGAGATTCCCAGGTCCGACAGCTGTTGTATCAATAGCCATGTCAGGATTCTGACCACTATTGCCTGTGTTGTTGCTGGTTGGCCTAATTGGCATATCTATCCCAATATTCAATTGAGGTATATTACTATTATCAATTTTCATGCAATCACGTCCATGTGTATTTATACCCATTCTGGACGCTTGGTAAGCAAATTATAATTATTCTATATGCCCTTCGTCACCATGCTGAAAATGATCATGTTGATATTCAACACTACGAATAAGAATGACAGAAACAAAAGCTGTAATTGGAATCGTAAGGACGAGTCCTATACTACCTGCGAGAGATCTAACAATTTCCGAGGCGATAAGGTCCATGTTTAGCATGACAATAGATGGTGTCTCGTATGCTAGGAAAATTAACAATAGAGGGATAGAACTACCTGTATACGCGAGTATCAGTGTGTTCGACATAGTGCCCATAATATCCTGTCCTACAGTCATACCTGACTTAAATAACGCTTTACTGCTTAATTTTGGATTTGCATTGTATATCTCTTGGATGGATGAGGCAATACTCATCGATACATCCATAACTGCACCGAGTGCCCCCAGTAAAATTCCTGAGAATAATAGATCTTTATAATCAAAGGTCACGTCTTGAGGAATATAGAGGAGCATCGCCGCTTCATGCGAGGATAATCCCGTTAGTTTTACAACGTTGCCTGCGATTATCGAAATAAAGCCTGCCATGACGACGCCAAACAGTGTTCCAACAATAGCCGAGAAACTCTTTGTATGAAAGCCTGAGATAATGAGTATGGTTGCAAAAGTAATGATCGTTGCTATACCGATGGTCAATAACAAAGGATTTTTTCCTGCGAGCATGCCTGGAAGTAACACTTTATAGATAAGTCCTATCGTTAGAGTAATTGTGATGACGGCTTTAAATCCTTTAAATTTACCGACGAGGACAAGTGCCAATAAAAATAAACCTATAAGAATATAAAGAACCGTCTGTCTAGAGTGGTCCGCTATATTGACTTCTTTGGTCTCGCCGTAATCTTCAACGTGTAAAATGACAGGGTCGCCCGCTTTTACCCGAATGTTGTAGAATTCATTTTCCGAAAAAACATTTTCAAGTGTAACGACTTCTCCTTTAAAGGCCCCACTGATGATTTTAACCGTACACTCCTGGTATTCATAAGCGTAATCCCCCTCAGCGATTTTGTCTTCGGTATGAAGAACTTCACCGTGTTCGTAGGATGTGATAGGATCCATAAACGCAGTGTCAGGTAAATTCTCAGTGTCAGCCATTCCAAAGGATGCGCCTGTTATAATCGTTGCAATAATCAGAATTAATAGTAAGTGTTTTTTCATGTAATGCCTCCTAAAAGTTATATCATTACTAGTTTAATGCTTTTAGAAGAGAAAGACAAAGACTTGTTACCAGAGTTTAATAAAAATTAATAAATATACATATAAAAATTCTTAAAATGTGCTTTGAATCACATTTTATTATTTTGTTTGGGCTTATAATGAGGTCGTAATAAACGAATAATAATAGTTTTCACTTAAGAGGAGGAAGACAATGAATCCATATAGCACATTTAAAACAGGACAATGGAACGAAGAAATTAACGTAAGAGACTTCATTCAGTTAAACTACACACCATATGAGGGTGATGACAGCTTCTTGGCGTCAAAGACAAAAAATACAGAAGTCGTTTGGGCGAAAGCAGAAAAAATGATTACTGATGAAATTAAAACAGGTGAAGTTGAAATCGATACAACGACGTTTTCAGGCATCAATAACTATGCACCAGGTTATATCTTAAAGGATGAAGAGAAAATTGTTGGTCTTCAAACGGATCAACCCCTTAAAAGAATTGTTAATCCATACGGCGGTTACAGAATGGTTGAAGGTTCACTAGAAGCGTATAACGCTACAATGGATGAAAGCCAAGCAACTGCATTCAAAGGATTTGTAAAAACACACAATGAAGGTGTGTTTGACGCTTATACAACAGAAATGAAAGCAGCAAGATCAGTGGGCTTATTAACTGGATTACCGGATGCTTACGGTAGAGGGCGTATCATTGGTGATTATAGAAGGATTGCTCTTTATGGTATTGATTACCTGTACCAAGAAAAGAAAAACGATCTAACAACTGTATTACAAGGTGCTGCAGTAGAAGAACGTATTCAATTACGAGAAGAAGTTCAGACGCAATTAAGAGCCTTGATCGATATTAAGGAAATGGCAGCTCAATATGGTGTAGACATTTCTAAGCCAGCTCAAAATGCAGAAGAAGCGATTCAATTCTTCTATTTTGGTTACTTAGCAGCGATTAAAGAAAATAATGGCGCTGCAATGTCAATCGGTAGAAACACGGCATTCCTTGATGTATACATTGAAAGAGATATTCAAGCAGGCCTTTTAACAGAGGAAGAATCACAGGAATTAATCGATCAATTGGTGATTAAATTAAGACTTGTAAGACATTTAAGAACACCTGAGTACAATGAGTTATTTGCAGGGGATCCAAACTGGATTACTGAAGCCCTTGGTGGTGTTGGCGAAGATGGTAGATCGCTTGTTACAAAGACGACGTTTAGATTCTTACACACATTAACAAACTTAGGACCTGCACCAGAACCAAACATGACGGTATTATGGTCAGAGCAATTACCAGAGAACTTCAAGAAATACTGTGCAAAGATGTCGATTGCAACAGGTGCTATTCAATATGAAAACGACGATTTGATGAGACCTCTTTATGGTGATGACTACGCCATTGCATGTTGTGTATCGGCGATGGAAGTCGGAAAAGCAATGCAGTTCTTTGGAGCGAGAGCAAACTTACCAAAAGCGTTATTATACGCAATCAACGGCGGATATGACGAAGTTAAGAAAGATAAGAATGGCAATCCGGTTAAAGTCGTAGATGGTATCCCGGCGCTTAAGAGTGATGTGCTTGATTATGACGAAGTTATGACTAACTTCAGCAAGGTAATGGACTACTTAGCTGGTCTTTATGTAAATACAATGAATACAATCCACTACATGCATGACAAGTATGCATATGAAGCTGGACAAATGGCGTTACATGACAGTATCGTGAAGCGTTATATGGCATTTGGTGTTGCAGGGGTATCGATTATTGCAGATTCTAAGAGTGCGATGAAACATGCGAAAGTAACAGCAATTAGAAATGAAAATGGATTGGCAGTAGATTTTGACATCGAAGGCGAGTTCCCTAAGTTTGGAAACGATGATGATGCTGTTGACAGTTTGGCTGTTGAAGCGGTTACAGAATTTAGTAATAACTTAAAGAAACATCCGACGTATAGAAATGCTGAACATACCCTATCAATATTAACCATTACATCAAATGTTGTTTATGGTAAGAAAACAGGTAGTACACCAGATGGACGTAAATTTGGCGAACCTTTTGCGCCAGGAGCAAATCCAATGCATGGTAGAGATGAAAACGGAGCACTTGCTTCATTGAATTCAGTAGCGAAACTACCGTATAAGGATATTTGCCAAGATGGTATTTCAAATACATTCTCAATTGTACCAGATGCACTTGGTAAAGAGGATGATGCAAGAATCAACAACTTAGTATCAATTATGGACGGCTATTTTGGAAATGGCGCATTCCACTTAAATGTAAATGTATTTAACAGAGCATTATTACTGGATGCGATGGAAAATCCAGAGAACTATCCAACACTGACAATTCGTGTATCTGGATACGCAGTACACTTTAACAGATTAACGAAGGAGCAACAACGAGACGTAATTTCTCGTACATTCCACGAAAGGGCATAAGGCTTATGGTTACTGGAAATATTCATTCAATCGAAACAATGGGACTTGTTGATGGTCCTGGCATTAGAACCGTTGTATTTCTTAAAGGGTGTCCACTGAAGTGCACTTATTGTCATAACCCAGATACGCAGATTTGTGGTGGTGGCAAAGAATATACAGTCGATGAACTAGTGAACTTTGTTAAACGATATAAAAAGTATTATGACGCATCAGGTGGTGGGGTTACCTTTTCAGGTGGCGAACCGTTACTGCAAGGCGCTTTCTTAAAAGAGGCGATGACAGCATTAAAGAATGAAGGTATCCAAGTAGCTTTAGACACAAGTGGCTATGGAGATGAACGATACTATAAGGATATCTTGTCACTGACAGATGTGCTGCTCCTTGATATAAAACACTATGATGATATTGCGCACAAAAAACTTGTGGGCAAAAGTATGAAAGGTATTCACCAGTTCATGTCCTATCTGGATCACTTTAAGGGGAAAGTGTGGATACGTCACGTGATGGTGCCGGGATTGACGGATTCTACAAAGAGCATGGACTTGTTATTTGGTCATGTTGAAAATATCTCGAAAAAGATTGAAAAAATAGAGATTTTGCCGTATCATAAGTTAGGTGTTGAAAAATATTATCAATTAGGTATTGAAGATCCAATGGCGGATACACCAGAAATGGACAAAGAGGTATCAGCTGAACTAGAAGCCTACATTCGAGGGTTACTAGAGGACAAAAAGGATCAAGATATCAAACATGTGCGTCGAAGAAGCGCAGTATAATATAATTTAATAGTATAAATGTTGTTTAAATTTCCGTGGGCCTGATGGTCCACGGATTATTCTAATTTTCAGCGCAAATGAAATTCTTGCGTTAGGAGGTTGGTCGCCTTTATGGTGATCAACGCTTATTTGGGTCAGCAAGTAAATTGTTTGATGTAAGAGGATTCAAGTCTCAAAGAATAAAATACTTCCTCATAGGGAAAGAATATAGGTGAGTGTATGGTAAGCTGTAAATTATATAAAAACATGTGTAGTGAGTGTGAACGTGATTTATGTATGGGAAAAATCCCACTGTTATCAAATTTGGACGACATAATGCTAAACAAGATTTCAAAAGGTGTGCAGACCATAGAATATAAAAAAGGTGAGAAGGTTTTTACTAGAGGTGAGAAAGCGGATAAACTCTACATAGTATGTAGCGGTAAGATAAAAATCTATAAAAATACCATTGATGGTAAGGAACAGATAATTTATATCCTAGCAGATGGTGACTTTATTGGCGCCTTTAACTTACTGAAAGAGGATGAGTTTGATTTTGATGCTGAGGCACTAGAGGACACGTCTATTAGTACCCTTGAAAAAAGTGAATTCGATAGAATTATTATCAATAATCCTGAAATTACACTTAAGGTTTTGGAAAAAGCCTACGAACGTATCCGTAAGGTGGAAAGCCTTGTTGAACGGTTAAGTACCAATAGTTCTGATGCAAAAGTCGCGGGACTGCTATTGAATTTAATGAAAGATTTTGGACAAAAGACGGATGAGGGGATTTTGCTGAGTCTTACAATTAATCGTGAAGAAATGGGTAGTTATGCAGGTATTGCCAGGGAAACCATTACAAGAAAACTGAAATTGTTTGAGGAAATGGACCTGATTAAACTTATCGGAACAAAAAGAATTTTAATCAAAAGCAGAAGTGCCCTACGGGACATGATGTAACATATAAGGAAAGATAGAAAAATTTCTATCTTTTTTTTATGGATTAAATTGTTGACCTATCGGATATAGGGTATAATAAATTAATAACTAACGCATGTTAAGGAATCTATCTGTTAGATTTCTTGGATGAGTGATTGGAGGCATTTATGATAAAAATATTGGCGGATTCTACGTGTGATTTGTCGGATGAAATAATAGAAAAATATGATATTGGTATTGCGCCCCTGACAATAACAATTGGTGATAAAGTTTATAAGGACAGAATAGATATCCAGCCGGATGATTTCTTTAAAATGCTGGCAACTTTGGATAAGTTGCCTACAACAGCCATGCCTAGCCCGACGGAGTTTTTTAAGATTATTGATGAGGCCATGAAAGAAGGCTATGATGAGTTCCTTTGTATTTGTATGTCCAGTGGAACCAGTGGTTCTTATCAGTCGGCAACTATTGCAAAAGATTATTTTTATGACAGCTACCCTGATTCAAAAGTAAAGATTCACATTGTAGATTCTAAATCCATGAGTCATGGTAGTGGGTATTTGATACTTGAAAGCTGCATGCTTAGAGAAAAGGGCGCTACCTTCCAAGAACTTATAGATTTTAATGAAACTTACAAAACAAATGTAAAACATTTTCTTTCGGTAGATGATCTTGATAATCTTATTAAAAGCGGACGATTGACAAATGCCAGTGCGATGATTGGAAAACTGCTAAAAATTAAACCGATTATGTCCATGCGAAAAGGTAAAGGTGCGATCGTTGCCAAGGAAAGAGGACGTAAAAAAGTATTCGCACACTATATTTCTGAGTTTAATACACGTGTAGATAGAAAGCTGACGGACTTTGTTATTATTGGTTATACATCTGATATTGCAGTTGCTGAGAACCTGAAAGTGAAATTACTAAATGAGACTGGCTTCAAGGGAGACGTATATATCATGCAAATGGGTGTTTCAGTTGGTACCCATGTTGGTTTAGGCGGATTATCAATGTACTTTATTGAAAAAGGTGATCGCCATGATGGTTTGATTTTCAATGAAATGCACGCTCTTTTAAAGAAAAAAGATGAAATGGTAGAAATGCTAAATAAATACAATATGTTAAATAAACATTAACATAATTCAAAGACACCTCATAAGGAGGTGTCTTTTTTTGTACATAAAATCGTACACTTGTTAGATATACCAACAAAATTTAGCAATAATAATATATAAAATTAACTATAATTTTACAAACTTTGGGTATCATTCATTGGAAGGGTATAAGGAGAGATTATGGAGACATTTTATAAAGAGGAAAAAGAAGGGCTATATTTATTTAATCAAGGAACAAACTATTTTAGCTACAAATTATTTGGTGCACATTTATTAGAAGGTGGTGTCGTACGCTTTGTGGTATGGGCACCATCAGCGGCGTCAATATACCTAGTCGGCGATTTCAATGAGTGGACTGGTGAGGCTTACCCTTTGGTTAAGGATGCTGAAACAGGTGTGTGGTGTGGGAAGTTTAGTGGTCTCAAGGAAAACAGTCTATATAAATACAGAATACATACGCAGAGTGGGGAAGTGCTTTACAAAGCAGACCCATTTGGACGTTCTTTTGAGCACAAACCAGCCACTGCAACAAAACTCTACAAGGAAAAAAAGTTTCGGTGGGGGGACAAGCGTTGGTTGAATAAAAGAAAAAAAACCAATCACAACAAGTCACCCATGGCCATATATGAACTGCACTTGGCATCGTGGCGCCATGATGGAACGGCACCATATCCTAACTATCGGGACTTAGCTGAAGCTATTGTTCCATACGTTAAAGAGATGGGGTATTCACATATAGAACTATTACCAGTCAGTGAACATCCTTTTGACGGATCATGGGGGTATCAGCAAACAGGGTATTACGGGATTACCAGTCGATATGGGACGCCTGAGGATTTTAAGTATTTTGTGAACTACTGTCATCAGCATAATGTAGGGATTATTTTAGATTGGGTACCCTGCCATTTTTGTAAAGATGCTCATGGACTTGGCTACTTTGATGGTAGCCCTCTTTATGAACATGAGAACTATGACATAGCTGAAAATGAGCAATGGGGTACAAGGCACTTCAATTATGACCGCGGCGGGGTACAATCCTTCCTGATTTCAAATGCACTGTTCTTTTTTGAAGAATTTCATATTGATGGATTAAGAGTGGATGCTGTGGCGTTTATTTTATACGATGCAAGACCTGGTGCTGCACAAGAGGTGTATCATCCAGGCAAAGTGTTTATCGAAAATCTGAACAAGGCAGTCTTCAAGTATTTTCCAGATGCATTGATGATCGCTGAAGAATCATCGGCCTGGCCTTTGGTCACAATGCCGGTTTACGAGGGCGGACTTGGTTTTAACTTCAAATGGAATATGGGGTGGATGAACGACATGCTCAAGTATATGTCGATGGACACTATCTATAGGAAACACCATCAGAACCTGATTACATTTTCATTTATGTACGCATTTTCTGAACAGTTTATACTCCCTATATCACATGATGAAGTGGTACATGGGAAACATTCGTTAGTGGATAAAATGCCAGGGACTTATGAAGAAAAATTTGATAATTACCGGATGTTCATTGCGTATATGTACGCACATCCAGGGAAAAAATTGTTGTTTATGGGGAATGAAATCGCTCAATTTATTGAATGGGATTATGAAAGACCATTAGATTGGTTTATTTTAGAGTATCCATTGCATGCAGGGGCGCAGGCATTCTCCAGAAATATAAATACTGTTTATGCGCAGGAAACTGCACTATTTGAAATGGATCATGATCCATCAACATTCCAGTGGATAGACCATGAAAACCATGAATACAGCGTTATAGCGTTTACGAGAAAGGGGGAAAAAGAGGATGACTTTATTGTCGTCGTCTGTAATTTTGGAACACATTATTTTGATACCTATGATATAGGGGTAGCATTTACAGGACGTTACGACCTTATTATTGATTCAAGTGATGAACAATTCAGTGGTAAAACATCTATGACAAAAAAATCAGTAACAGCCAAAAAACAAAAAACACACCAATTCGAACAAACACTTTCAATTACTTTACCACCGCTGACAACACTTTACTACAAATACCGTAAAAATAGGAGGCGTTATGGGTAAGATTAAAAAGGAAATGATTGCAATGATTCTAGCAGGTGGTCAGGGATCTAGATTAAAAGCATTAACACAACACATCGCTAAGCCAGCTGTGCCATTTGGCGGCAAATATAGAATTATCGATTTTGCACTTAGCAACTGCACGAATTCTGGAATAGATACTGTTGGTGTGCTGACACAATACCAGCCATACGTATTGAATAGCCACATTGGTATTGGATCGCCATGGGATTTAGACAGACAGCATGGTGGAGTTAAGATTCTACCGCCATATATGACAGTTGATGGTGGTCGTTGGTACAAAGGAACAGCAAATGCAATTTATGAAAACATTAATTTTATTGAACGTTATGATCCTGAGTATGTATTGATACTTTCAGGTGACCATATATATAAGATGCACTACGGGGAAATGCTGAATAAACATATCGAAGGAAAGGCGGACTTAACAGTTGCAGTCAAAGAAGTGCCAATTGAAGAAGCTTCACGGTTTGGTATTCTGACAGCAGATAGCGAAGACCGGATTGTTGATTTTCAGGAGAAACCAGAGGTCCCAGAAAGTAATTTAGCTTCTATGGGTATCTATATTTTTAACTGGTCCGTATTGAAAAAACAGTTATTTGAGGATGAGAAGAACAGAGCGTCGGTGAATGATTTTGGAAAAAACATCATTCCTAAAATGGTCTACGGACATTACAATATAGCAGCTTATAGATTTGATGGATACTGGAAAGACGTCGGTACTGTCACTTCTCTTTGGGAAGCCAACATGGATTTGTTACAGCCGGATACGCCTCTTGATATATACGATAATTCATGGCGGTATTATTCGCCGAGTACAATTAGTCCAGCCCAGTATGTCGGTGCAGACGCAGAAGTGAAAAATTCAATGATGAATGATGGATGCGTTGTTGAAGGAAGGGTGGAAAATTCAATTTTGTCACCTAAGGTGCAAATTGCAAAAGAAGCAACTGTTCAGTCGTCGATTCTTATGGAAGGTGCTGAAATTGAAACAGGTGCGGTAGTAGAAAATGCAATTGTCATGGAAAATGTTGTTGTAGATGCTGGTGCTATTTTCAAAGGTACTAGAGAAGAAATAATAGTTGTAGGACCATAGGAGGTGCTTATGAAAAGGATTATGGGCATTATTAACTTAAGTGAAAGTACAGAGAATATTAAAGAATTAACGTTAAATAGATCCATTGGTGCATTACCTTTTGCTGGACGTTACCGACTAATCGATTTTGCGTTGTCCAATATGGTGAATAGTAGAATAGACAATGTAGCTATTGTGACACAGGGTAAAACAAGGTCTTTGATGGATCATCTTGGTAGTGGTAAACCATGGGACTTGAACCGTAACAGAGATGGTCTATTTGTTTTCCATCCGGATGTATCTTCGCAGGACATCGTACAGAGAAAAGGTGATATAGAGATATTCAAAGACAACCTCGATTATCTGTATCGATCGACACAGGAATATGTGGCAATGAGCAGAAGTTACATGATTGCATCCGTGGATTATGAAAAAGTGCTGAAATATCATGAGGAATGCGATGCCGACATGACCATCATTTATGCCAATGTGTTGAATAGTTCGGATTTTATGAATTGTGATACAGTCATGGTCAATAACAACCATGAAATTTTAAGTATTGGTAAGAATCTATCAAAGGATGAAGCCATTGATATTTCTATGGAAATGTACCTGATGAAAAGAGAATTGCTTATCACGATCATTGAGGATGCCATTCAATCTGGAGATGGGGATCATTTAAAACAGTGTATATTCAATCGTTTGCCACAAATGAAGGTATATGGTTACAGACATTATGGCTATGTGGCGTGTATCAACAGCTTGACGAATTATTACAAGAATGGATTGGACATGCTGCACAATGACATATATTCAGAACTTTTTAGAGGAGAACGTCTTGTCTATACAAAGGTGAAGAATGAACCACCGGCAAAGTACACGCCGACTGCAGTCGTTAAAAACTCTCTTATCGGTAATGGATCCATCATAAAAGGGACGGTTATTAATTCTGTAATTGCAAGAGGTGTTGTTGTTGAGGAAGGTGCTGTGGTCAAGAACAGTATAGTATTACAACATGCAACAATTTCGGAAACTTCAAATTTAGAGTTTATGATTATCGATAAAAATGTAAGGATTTCAGGCAAAAAACGATTATCAGGAGATATAAATCATCCATATGTCGTTAAGAAAAATGCTGTTCTATAGTAGGAGAAAGACATGAAAATTCTATATGTAACAACTGAAGCGGTACCTTTTAGCAAGACTGGTGGTCTTGCTGATGTAAGTTATTCGTTACCTAAAGCATTGAGAGAGTTAGGGGTAGACGTACGGGTGATTACGGTTAAAAGTTTTAAATTGTCATCAAAGTTTAGACATAAAGAAGAGCATATTGCGACATTCAGTGTAAAGCTTGGTTGGCGTAACCAGTATGCAGGATTAAGTACAGTGACCTACAACGATGTGCCATACTATTTCATCGACAACGAGTATTATTTTAAGAGAGATAAACTCTATGGATATGATGATGATGGGGAACGCTTTTCTTATTTCTCAAAGGCTGTTTTAGATGCAATGATGTATATGGACGATTTTGTACCAGATATTATCCACTTGAATGACTGGCATACATCTGTGATTCCAGTCTTGATGAGAGATCAGTATTACAATCATCCGATAGTTCCGGGGATGAAGACAATGCTGACCATCCATAACCTAAGGTATCAAGGCATCTTTGGGCATGATGTTATGGCAGACATACTGGACTTGGAAACTTCTTATCACGCTCATGAAGCGTTAAGTTATAAGAATGCCATTAATTTTCTTAAAGGTGGTATTGAGAGAGCCAATATCGTCAATACCGTCAGTCCGACATATTCAAAGGAAATTATGACCGAGTTTTTCGGAGAAGGCCTTGAACATATCATCAATCAACGTGCCCATAAGGTATATGGTATTTTAAATGGCATTGATAGAGACCTGTATAATCCCAATAAAGATAAGCATATTCAAGCTACTTATAATTTACGGTCACAAAAGGGTAAAAAAGAAAACAAACGTCATTTACAAGAAATTAGTTCCTTGCCTCAAAATGAGGATATCCCATTAATAGCTTTAGTGACACGACTTGATGAAATGAAAGGATTGGAACTGATACTCGCTATATTTGACGAGTTGATGCAAGAGGATATACAGTTGGTGATTTTAGGCCTTGGACACAGTAAGTACGAGACGTTTTTCAAGGATAAGCAACATCAATATCCAGACAAATTAGCTGTTCACCTGACCTTTAGCGATCAATGGGCTAGAGACATTTATAGTGGTGCAGATATTTTATTGATGCCATCAAAATTCGAACCCTGTGGCTTAAGCCAACAAATAGCAATGCGTTATGGTACTGTTCCAATCATTCGGGAAACTGGTGGACTCAAGGATACGGTCACACCCTACAACAAGTACGAAGAAACAGGCAATGGATTCAGTTTTGGCACATACAATGCCCATGAAATGCTCTTTGCCGTTAAACGAGCCCTCGAAGTATATGCAGATCCTAAGAAGTGGAAACATCTCGTAAAATCAGCGATGCGATATGACAGCTCTTGGGAAACATCTGCAAAAGAATACTTGACGCTCTATGAGGAATTGATGGAGGTGAACTAATGATTTCAGTAGATCAATTTAAAGAGGATTACCTGAAAAAGCTAGCCATTAAAAGTGGTAAACCCATTGAAGAAACATCGACTTGGGATAAATATCATGCACTATCCAGTTTGACGAGGGAATATCTGACCAATGAATGGATAGAGACCAATGAAAGGTACAATGAACGAGATGTCAAGCAAGTATATTATTTTTCGATGGAGTTTTTGACGGGTCAATTTCTTCTTAGGAACCTTCAGTGTTTGAACATGACCGACGTTGTAAAGGAAGCGCTGAAGTCTCTGGATTTTGACTTGAAAGAAATCGCTGCTGTTGAGCAGGACCAAGGCCTTGGTAATGGCGGACTTGGTCGTCTAGCGGCTTGTTTCTTGGATTCGATGGCGGCACTTTCTATTCCTGGGCATGGCTGCGGCATACGTTACAAGTATGGGCTATTTGAACAGAAAATAGTGGATGGGTATCAAGTTGAATTTCCAGATAGATGGTTGCAAAACAGAAACGTATGGGAAATAAAAAAAGCGGACCGTGCTGTGGAAGTTCACTTCGGCGGACAGGTTCGAATGATCCCACACGGTGACAAGACTGAATTTGTTCATGAAAATTATAATACAGTTGTTGCAGTGCCTTATGATACACCAGTTGTCGGCTATCGAAATGACACTGTCAACACCTTAAGACTTTGGAGTGCTGAGTCGGCGCGTAGGGATTTTGATTTTGAATCCTTTTCGTCAGGCGAATATACTGAAGCATTTAAACAAAAATATGATGTAGAGTCAATCTCACAAGTACTTTATCCAAACGATTCCTATGATGAAGGAAAACTGTTGCGTTTGAAGCAAGAATACTTCTTCGTGTCGGCAGGGATACAAGGCATATTGAACACATTCACACGTACTGAAAGAGATTTAAATCTCCTTGACACCTATATTGCAATTCATATTAATGATACGCATCCATCGGTGGCTATTCCAGAGCTGATGCGATTGTTGATGGACCGGGAAGGCATGGGTTGGGATCAAGCTTGGGCCCTTACTACAAATGTTATGAGCTACACAAATCATACGATTATGGCAGAAGCCCTTGAGCAGTGGCCAGTCGATATGTTTAAACAATTATTGCCGAGAATCTACATGATTGTTGAAGAGATAGATCGTCGTTTTTGTGATGAATTGAGGACAAAGGGCTATAGTGAGGAGAAGATTGATGAAATGGCGATTATCTCCCATGGGATGATTCGGATGGCATATTTGGCAATTGTGGGCTCCTATAGTGTCAATGGTGTGGCAAAATTACACACAGAAATATTAAAACAAAGAGAATTAAAGAATTTTTATGAGCTGTATCCGAGTAGATTTAACAATAAAACCAATGGCATTACCCATAGACGATGGTTATTGAACTCAAATCCTGGATTGGCGACGGTACTTGACGAAGTGATTGGAGAACAATGGCTGTCGAATACCACCGAATTAAGAAACTTGCTGCCCTTAAAAGAGGATGTAGATTTTCAGTCCCGTATAGATCAAGTGAAGCAGTACAATAAAAATAGGTTGGCTGATTACATTGAAAAAACATTGGCTATTGAAATCAATAGAAAATCAATATTTGATGTACATGCAAAACGCTTACATGAATATAAAAGACAAACGTTGAATGTTCTACATATCATGCACTTGTATAATTGCCTGTTGGATAATCCAGATCTGGACATACCAAGCAGAACCTTTATTTTTGCGGCCAAGGCAGCGCCAAGCTATCATATGGCCAAGCAGACAATTAAGTTGATTCATAGCGTTGGTGATAAAATCAACAATGACGACCGGGTCAATGACAAACTAAAAGTAGTGTTTATTCCAAACTACGGTGTATCCTTGGCAGAACTCCTCATTCCTGCAGCAGACGTCAGCGAGCAGATATCGACGACGACAAAGGAAGCTTCAGGTACAGGTAATATGAAGTTTATGATGAATGGTGCAATAACCATTGCAACTGAAGATGGTGCAAATATTGAAATCCTAAATGAAGTAGGCAAAGAGAACATATTCATTTTTGGTTTGACGGATGAACAGGTCTACCAGTACTACAACAACCAAAGTTACAATGCACATTCCTATTATGAAAATGATTTAAGAATTAAAAAAGTCTTAGATCAGTTAATTGATGGGACTTATCATGAGGATCCAGATGAATTCAGAATTATCAGAGACTCCTTGTTGTTCAATGATGAGTATTTTGTCATAAAGGATTTCAATGCATACGTAGCAGCCCAAGACAGGCTTGGTAGAGCGTATAGAGATAAGAAAAAGTGGTTGGAAATGGCGATTACAAACATTGCTTGTTCGGGTGTGTTTTCAAGTGATCGAACGATTCAGGAGTATGCAACAGGCATTTGGGATGTCAATAGAGTATTGAAATAATGGGAGGCATTATGAGAAAACAACATTTTTCATATGGAGATATGCCTTTAGGGGTAAGCCTAAATGATAATGCCACTGTGTTTAAGTTGTGGTCTTCAAGTGCGACAAAAGTCTATCTGAATATTTACACCGAATGGGATGATGAGCGCAGAGAAACTTTTTTACTTGAAAAAGTAGCTTATCAGTTATGGTCTATTGAATTGCCACAGAATCTAGAAGGCTATTACTATACCTATTCCATCGACCATTATGGAACGTATCATGAAATAGTTGATCCTTATGCAATTGCTGCGTCGCCCAACAGTAAAAAAGGACAGATCATCAACATTACAAAAACCGATCCAGAGGGGTGGCTTGCGTCGAGACGGCCTAAAGCAACTTTGATGGATACGGTCATTTATGAAACTCATATAAGGGATCTGACCGTAAATTGGCATGAGGATGAGGGATTAAAGGGGACCTTCAACGGTGTTACTGATGAACTGCTTCTGAAAATAAAAGAGCTTGGCATCAGTCATATTCAGTGGATGCCTATCTTTGATTTTGCGACTGTCGATGATCTAAAAAAAGGCTACAACTGGGGATATGACCCTTTGTTGTTCAACGTTGTTGAAGGCTCCTATGCATCTGACGTACAAAATCCGCTAATAAGAATCAAAGAGTTGAAGTCAATGATTATGAGATGTCATAAGGCAGGGGTACGGGTGATTATGGATGTCGTTTATAACCACACCTACCATAGCAAGAATTCAAACCTCAATAGGGTTGGTTATCAGTATTTTTATAGGATGAAGGGCCATCAATTTTCTAACGGATCGGGATGTGGTAATGAAATAGATACTGAAAGAAAAATGGTTAGGAAATTCATTATTGATTCATTGCTTTACTGGCAGAGTGAATATAAGATTGATGGCTTTCGCTTTGACCTAATGGGATTGTATGATATTGAAACGGTTAAAATGATTGAGACTGCTCTAAGAACGAAGGATCCGGATATTCTATTGTATGGAGAACCATGGACAGCAGGCGGTTCAGCCCTTCCATACGAGAAACAATTCAGAAAGGGTATTTTGACAAATGGCGGTGTAGGCTATTTTAACGATGATTTCAGGAATTCGGTAAAAGGGGACAATGATTCTGGTAAAAGAGGCTATATCGGTGGTGTTATTGATGCAAAGAGATTGTTAAATACTATAGTAGGAAGCCCACTTATCAGCGGTGGCGACATTGGATATGCCCGTTATCCATGGGAAAGCATCAATTACTTAACCTCTCATGACAACCTGAATTTGTTTGATAAGATACTAAGATCATTTCCAAGTGCATCAGAGGAGACAAGAAAGAAAATCTGTGGACTGTGTTTTTCAATCCTATTGACTTCTGTAGGCATACCTTTTATACAGGGAGGGTCCGAAATGATGGTATCCAAACAAGGTCATCATAACACCTATAATATGGGGGATGAAATAAATGCCTATAATTGGACCCTTGCCACTTTGAATGAAGATTTGAGACGTTATATCAAGAAATTAATAGAATTTCGTCGACATACATTTATATATCAGATGAAAGATTTCAATGCAATTCAACAGTCTTGTGACATATCAATAGATGAACAAGGCATTATCACAATGAAATTGAGTGATCCTAGTACAGATGACATATACCAGATATTCCATAATGGCAGTGAACACCTTCGCAAAGACTATCCGTTACTTGGAACCTATGACATCATCTGTGACGGTGACTGCTTCAGTACAGAACATAAAAAGACAAAAGTAAAAGACCGAATAGACTTACCTGCATATCAAACGGTCATAGTCAAGAAATCATAGAAAAGGCGCCTGATAAAGGGCGCCTTTGGTTTATATTTCACCTACTTATCGAATTCAATCAACTCAATCTTCACTTCCAAATATCTACCCAGTGAGTAAATCACATCAGAGAGTCTGTTGATATACTTCATGACACTCCAGCTGACATCTGTTTCTTCAGTCAGCTTCAATATCCGACGTTCAGCTCTTCTGCATATTGTTCTTGCTAGATGCAGGTGAGCACTGGCTTTTCCGCTGCCTGGCAAAATGAACTGAAAATCTTGATCAGCACCCATCTTTTCAATGAATTGGTCTATGATGTCTTCTAAGTGCTTGATGTCATCTTCAGAAACTCTTTCTGGGAAATTAGATCCGTTTGTTGTCGCAAGCTCACCTGCAACATTAAAAAGTTTCCGCTGAATATGCTCAATAATATTAAAAATTTCCTCATCCTCTATATAGTTTTTAGCCACGGCTAAAGCTGAATTTAGTTCATCGACGGTTCCATAAGCTTCAACTCTTGTACTATCCTTATCAACTCTTGTACCGTCATAGAGGCTGGTTTTGCCTTTGTCGCCTGTTTTTGTGTAAATTTTTATTTTCATAGAGTGACCTCCTATTAGTTTCTATACTTTATTTGTATCCATTACAAATGCAAATAAACGAAAAAAAGCATTGTTAACAAGTTATTCATAAAAGTACATGCTGAGTGTTGTGAAAATTTTGAATACTATTAATGAACAAGGGTATAAAGAAGATGACTTCGTGACTGTAGGCGATTTTAAGGAATCGTTGAAATATGAGTGAAAGGTAGTGGAGGTGAAGGAATGTCAGATGTATTTGCAAATGAGCCTATGTTAGAGATGTACATAGTAGAGATGAATCAAATGATTAATCGCTTAGAGCAGTTAGTGATGAATAGTGAGGAAGAAAGTGCGCTCGAGGAGGAAATTGACGAGATATTTAGACATATGCACACCATCAAAGGGAATTCGATGATGATGATGTTTGAAGCGATATCTAATTTGGCCCATGCAGTTGAAGATTTATATGATTATCTTCGAAAAGAAAAACCGAAGGAAGTTAATTACTCGAAAGTAACAGACTTGGTTTTGGAGGCCATCGACTTTTTTAAAGAGGAAGTTGAATCCATTGAAGCGGGGGATGGTGCGACTGGTGAAGCAGACGCATTAAAAAAAGAGATTAGGGATTATCTAGAATCAATTAAGTTTATGAACGAAGGTGGCGAATCGTCTGAAGTTGATAAACCTGTTGTTGAAGATAAGCCAGAGGAAGATCAAAAATACTATATTGCTCCTCTACAAGACGGCACGTCTGACGCAAGACCGAAAACCACATCGGATCACAACTACTATTTCATTAAAGTGTTATTTGAGGAAGACTGTCAAATGGAAAGCGTTCGAGCATTTTCCGTTGTCCACAAAATGAAGGATATTTCAGATGATATTTTTCATTTCCCCAAGAATATAGTTGAAGAAAACCATGATGAGGAAATACGAGCAGATGGATTTGAAATGTATTTAAGCAGTGAATTTGACTTAGATTCCATGGATACTTTTTTCCAATCAGTATCGTCTATGCGCTCAGTGAATATAGAGCAAATAGAGATGACAGCATATTATGACTATAAAGACATTCATGATGGCGTTATTAAAGAAGCAATTGTACCTCAATATGAAGAGGAGCAGGTTGAAGAAGTTAAAACTGAAACAACTAAAGAGAAAAAAACGAAAGACAAAACAAAGAAACGCTCAAATGAAAAATATATCAATGTTGGTATATCACGAATAGATCAACTGCTGGACCTAGTTGGTGAGCTGGTTGTATCAGAATCAATGGTGACTAGGAACAATGATTTGCAAGGATTGAAACTTGAAAGCTTTGAAAAATCGGTGCGCCAACATCGTTTTATTATCAACGAGCTTCAAGATATTGTCATGTCCATACGTATGGTACCACTATCGTTGACATTCCAAAAAATGAATCGTCTCGTCAGAGACATGAAGAAAAAAATTGGCAAAAATGTCGAGTTGACTATAATTGGAGAACATACAGAGGTGGATAAAAATGTGATCGAACACATTGGTGACCCATTGATGCATATTATTAGAAATTCCATTGATCATGGTATAGAGTCTCCTAGAGAACGTCTTGAATCAGGAAAACCTGAAAAAGGAACGGTAACACTAGAGGCAAAGCACGCTGGTGGTGATGTTTGGATAATTGTCAAAGATGATGGTAAAGGATTAAACAGAGAGAGCATATTACAAAAGGCGATGGCCAAGGATTTGCTTAGAAAAGAACCTCATGAATATACGGACCAGGAAGTGTTTGGAATGATTTTTGCACCTGGATTTTCAACAAAAGAACAGGTTACGGAGTTTTCAGGTAGAGGTGTTGGATTAGACGTCGTGTCAAAAAACATTCAGAAACTTGGTGGTAACGTCGTGGTTAATAGCAATGAAGGCATAGGTACAGAATTTGCAATTCGCATTCCACTGACGCTTGCAATTATTGACGGTATGCTGTTGAGCGTTGGACATTCTAGCTTTACGGTACCAATTATATCAATCAAGGAGTCTTTTAAGGCAGAACCGAATAATATCGTTAAGGATCCTGATGGTCATATGATGGTTATGGTGAGAGGACAATGCTATCCAATTATCAAATTGTATGAGCGTTATGGCATTGTATCTGACCAGCAATCGATACATGACGGTATTATTATCATGGTGGAATCTGATGGTAGGGAAGTCTGCCTGTTTGCAGATGAGATCATTGGAGAACAGCAGGTAGTCGTAAAAAGTTTATCTAAATTCTTAAGTAAAGTGAGTGGCATATCCGGATGTACATTGTTGGGCGATGGTCGTATTAGTTTGATACTGGATCCATCGGAAATGATTCAGGAAATATAAAAGGAGAAGACGATGAGAGAAGAAAAAATTGTGAAAAGTAATAAATATCTAACTTTTAGTGTTGATAAAGAAGTGTTTGGACTGGATATTAGACATGTTGATGACATCATCGGTATCCAGGATATTACTTTGGTTCCAGAACAGCCGGAGTATATTAAAGGGGTCATCAATTTAAGAGGTAAGATTATTCCGACGATGGATGTTCGGGCGCGATTTAAGAAGGAAGCAAGAGAATATGATGATCGTACCTGTATTGTTGTGTTGAATATGCACAATACATCAGTCGGGGTTATTGTCGATAGAGTGGTCGAAGTGTTGGATATCGACGAAGAGCAAATTGCTGAACCACCTCGGTTTACGGATGAGTATCAAAGTCATTATATTTCGGGTATTGGAAAAATTAATGATGAAATAGCGATGCTGTTGGATTGTGATAAGCTGTTGAATTATGAACAAATTGAAGCGTTGAATCACCTCGCCGAGGAAGAGGTAGAGTAGAAAGACTGGTGAGCAAATGAATATTTCGGATAAGGAATTTAATGACATATCACAGTTTGTTAGAGAGCGATATGGTATTAATTTGACAGATAAGAAAAAAATGTTGGTAGCGACACGATTGAATTTTATTTTTGAAAAATATGATGTAGAGACCTATGGTGAATATTTTGAATTAATGAAAAGTGATCATTTGGGTGATCTGACGGTCGAATTTTTGGATAGAATAACGACAAATCATACATTTGTCAATAGAGAGGCCCATCACTTCGAGTTTATGAAAACTGTTGTGTTGCCATACGTAGAAAAAGTAGAAGGATACAGCAAGGATTTAAGAATATGGAGTGCAGGGTGTTCAAATGGTGCTGAACCCTATTCAATTGCCATGACTGTAGAGGATTATTTAGGACAACGCAAAAATGGGTGGGATACGACGATTCTAGCGACAGACCTATCAAATGATATCCTGGAAAAAGCCAAAAAAGGCATATTTCCTGCAGATGATTTAAAAACTGCGCCAAGAGCATGGGTGTCTAATTATTTTGATAAGAATTTTGGGGACAGTTTTGTTGTCAAACAGAGGTTGAGAGAGGAAATATTGTTCAGAAGATTAAATTTGATGAGCAACTTCCCATTTAATAAAAAATTTCATCTTATATTTTGTAGAAATGTGATGATCTATTTTGATTCAGATGTTAAACATGCACTTGCTAATAAATTCTATGATCATCTAGAAGAAGGTGGTTACCTTTTTATTGGTCATTCAGAAACGTTAGATAGAACAAAGACAAAATTTAGTTATATTAAGCCGGCTATTTATAGAAAGGAAAGTAAGTGATACTATGCCCAAAAAAATTAAATTACTTATTGTTGATGACAGCATGCTTTTTAGAGAAATGTTAAAAAAAGGCATGGAAGATGATGAAGAAATTGAAGTAGTTGGATACGCTACGGATCCCTATATGGCTAGAGATAAAATTATTGAATTACGCCCAGATGTAATGACGTTGGATGTGAATATGCCTAAAATGAGTGGCATTGAGTTTCTAAAACGATTACTGCCTCAATACCCGATGCCTGTTGTAGTCGTAAGTGGTGTAGATGACTCGGTGTTTGAAGCTTTGGAGGCAGGGGCAGTTGAGTTTGTAGGCAAGCCAAGTAGGAAAAATAGAGATGCGATGGAAGAAATGATTGAGGAATTAAAACATAAAATCAAGATTTCTGCAACGGTTAAGGTAGAAAAGAGAAAAGAAGAAAGAAAACCAGCGAAGAAAGCTATTGGAAAAATAAAGGAGACAAAATTCAAAGAAAAAAAGAACAGTGCCAACAAGATTATCGCCATTGGTGCATCAACAGGTGGTACAGAAGCAATTTTTAATGTGATTTCAAAGTTTCCAGAAGACATTCCTGGTGTTGTAATTGTACAACACATGCCGCCTGTATTCACAAATATGTATGCTCAGCGGCTCAACTTAAGTTGTCCTGTTACAGTTGCCGAAGCAAAAGATGGCGACGAAATAACAAAAGGAAAGGTGTTGATTGCTCCTGGTGATCATCAGATGGAAGTTGTAAAAAAAGGCAGTCGTTTTTTTGTTAAATGCTACAAAGGTGAGAAAGTAACTGGTCATTGCCCATCGGTAGACGTATTGTTTCATTCGGTTGCGAATCTTGGAGGACCAGATATCATAGCAGTTTTACTGACGGGGATGGGACGGGATGGCGCAATTGGTATGAAACGAATTTCTGATGCAGATGGTGTCACGATTGGTCAGGATGAGCAGACTTGTGTCGTTTATGGTATGCCTAGGGCAGCCTATGAGCTAGGTGCTGTTAGGTATCAGTTGCCACTAACGGATATATCGAGAAAAATTGTTTCGTTGGTATAAAGAGTCACAAATGGATGAAAAGGAGAAAATCGATGGAGTGGAAAATATATGAACAGTTGCCCCATGGTATGATAAGTATTTCTCCTACAGGTCATATTGAGTACATAAATAAGAATGCTAGTGAACTCCTTGGATGTGAACAAGAAAAATGTCGTGGACAGTTGATTGATGATGTATTCAAGCTTGTTTCTATTAATGAGCACAAAGATATTGTAATTGCATATGATGAAATTAGTAAGGGACAGGAACATTATAAGCTGCCGAGTAACTGTGGATTAGTAAAAAAACAAGGCCAAGTAACGCCTGTATCTGGTCATGTAACGCCTATAACAGATGAAGAGAACATGAGAAATATGTTGCTGACTTTTCATATAGAGGATATCCCTGAAGAAATATCTAAGCAGGTTGAGGTCGAACGTAATAATTTCAAAGTTTTGTTTGATCACACGCCTCAAGGGATGTTAACAGTTGATCGGCAGTATAAGATTATAAATATGAATGAAGCTGCAGCTGATATTTTCGGTGTTGCTGTAAGTACTGCAATTAATAAAACTATTGGGGCGACTTTTGGATGTTCCAATTATACGAATGCTGAAGAGGAATGTACCCTGACTATGGCTTGTACGACATGTGTTTTCAAGAACTCGGTTGATAATGTATTGATACACGGAGAAAAAGTCAATGGTATTGAGTTTCCCTTTGATTTTCAGGATAAGTGCTTTGAGCGTACTAGAAATTGGCTTAAGTTAAGTGCTGTACCGATGGTTCTTAATGATGCCGTTCATGCCCTGATTGTCATTGAAGATGTTACCCTCAACAGGGAGTTGGCAAAAAATTTAATAAGGAACGAACGTCGGTTAAGATTGATTACGGATAACATGATTGATACGATTACGCAGATTGATCACCAAGGTCGTATTGAATTTGCGACACCTTCTTGTGAATTGTTGCTGGGCATCAGCGCTGAAAATCTTATGGGTACAATTTTCACTGAACATGTGTATAAAGAAGACTTGCCTATCGTACTGGAATTGTTTAAGAAAAGGTTACTCACAAAAGCAAATTTCAGTACAAGATTGAGATTGGTGCGGGCGGATAAAAGCATCATTTGGGTAGAAGCGAATGGGTCGGTTGTAGATGATGAGAATCGCAGAAGAACGGTGGTCTACGTTATCAGAGACATTACCGATGAGGTACATAATAAACAGGAATTAGAGAAATCCAAAGAAGAAGCAATTATAGCATCGAAGTCAAAAAGTGAATTTCTTGCCAATATGAGTCATGAAATAAGAACGCCAATGAATGGCATTATCGGCATGACGAACATTACATTGATGGATCGTCTAACTGATGAACAACGCGAAAATATGACCATGGTAAAAAATAGCGCGGTGTCACTACTGAGCATTATCAACAGTATTCTCGATTTCTCGAAAATAGAAGCTGGTAAGATGGAGCTGGAAAAAGTCGAATTTGACTTGAAGGAAATGGTCGCAAGAACTGTTAATCCACTGATTATTTCTGGTCATCAAAAAGGAATTGATGTTGAGGTTCAGTATGATCCAAACATACAGCAGAGATTAATTGGTGATCCAGGTAGAATCAGTCAGATCCTTAATAATTTAATATTTAATGCGATTAAATTTACTGAAATTGGAGGGGTCTACATCAATTTTGGTACTGTCAAAATAAAAGAAGGCTTTGTCGAGTTAAGGGTATCCGTTAGGGATACTGGCATAGGTATCCCGAAAGAGGAACAAGGTCGTCTGTTTGACAGTTTCCATCAAGTTGATGGCTCCATAACTAGAAAATATGGTGGGACTGGACTAGGACTGGCAATTACAAAGAGTTTAGTCGATAAGATGAATGGCTCCTTAGCAGTGGAAAGCCAAGTCAATCAAGGATCAATCTTTAGTTTCACTTTAGAGTTAAAACCTGCGATGTTGCATAAAAAACTTAAACAGGATCAGATGAAAATAGAATTGCCGAAGTTGGATAAAGAGTTGAAAGTCTTACTTGTCGAAGACGATTTGATCAATCGAAAGATGACAATGATGGTTCTTGAGAAACAGAAACATCAGGTGACATTGGCAACAACGGGTAGGGAAGCGATTGATAAGTTTGATGAGGGAACCTATGATATTATCCTGATGGACATTCAGATGCCTGAAATGGATGGTATAAAGGCATCTAAAATAATTAAGAAGATGTGTCGCAAGAAAGGTATATATGTACCGATTATAGCATTGACAGCTTATGCTGTAGCGGGGGATGAAGAAAGATTTATTTCGGAAGGTATGGATGATTATATTTCGAAACCTATTGAACTGATTAAGTTCTTTGATGTCATTACACGTAATATCGGCAAGGAAGATCCTAAATCCGGGCGAGACAATGAGGAAATTCAGGAAATACTTAAGAAAGTTCATAGCGGCAAACAAACTGAACGTCCACTAAATAATGAAAATAGTGATGATTTAGCTGTATTTGGAAGGATCTTGAAATTCTTTAGAATCATTGATGAAGGCTTAAGGGAGCATGATTTTGATGGTATAGAGTCGGCAGCACATCGATTGAAGAATTTATTGTCGGAAATCGGATATGTTGAAGAACGTAAATTGACATTTAAGTTAGAGTTAGCAGCAAGGAAAAGTGACATAGAGAAGATTTTAAAGGTTTACAAACAGTTAAAGGTCTGCTTCAATTTTGAAAATAAGGGGTGAAATAATGGTGAAGAAAAAGAAAAAGATGAAAATTCTCATTGCTGAGGATGATTACGTAAGTAGAAAGTTTCTATACAAATTTCTCTCAAATTATGGTGAGTGCGACATCACTGTAGATGGCATGGAGGCCATTGAAGTCTTTATGATGTCACTTGACGAAAAGGAGTACTATGACCTTGTATGTCTGGATATCATGATGCCAGAAGTGGATGGGGTTAAGGCCCTTAAGACAATACGTCTCTTAGAAGAGGAAAGAGAGGTTCCTAAAAATAAGCGAGCGAAAATTATTATGACCACCGCCTTAAATGACACAGAAAAAGTCATGGGTTCTTTTGAAGGGGGTTCGGAAGCTTATGCTGTGAAGCCCATCGATATTGATAAATTTATTGATGTCATGGGGAAATTGGGACTTGTGGAAAATTAGGATTGCATAATGAGAACTGGCGCTCTAGTTTCTGTAATATAATAATGTAGCGACCAATAAAAAACCATGTAGGAATGTTCACAATACATTCCTAGATGGTTTTAATTTGTTGATTATAAATAATTCACAACAGATTTTGCAAATTCCTTTGGATTCATATTTTTTTCGAAATATTCCGTAGCACCTGCCTTGTTACATGCAGTAAAGACTTCATCGCGTTCATAACTGGAATAAATGATGACTGGTATATGCTTTAAATTCTCATTGTGTTTAACTGCCTTACACAATTCTATACCCGATAGTCCAGGAATATCCAAATCAGTTAATATCAGATCTGGCAATTGTTTTTCTATTTCTGAGATGGCTTCATCACCATCGTATGCATCGATAAGATCAATGGCTTCTTCAGAGAAGGCATCCTTGATGACAATGTGCATAAAGCGGTTATCTGATACGTACAGAATGGCCTTTCGGCGTCGTAAATGTTTTTCCGTGGTGCCACCTTCAGAGCTTTTCAGCATTGCTGTTACTGTTGTGTTAATTGCAGTGTCTATACCATCCTGTTCGATGAGCAACATATTTTCTTCTGTCGCAAATCCTGAAAGTTGGGCGAGGTTAGAAGTGTCATCTGCTATTAAAAGTTTGATACTACTATTGAAAGCAGTAAAAGACTTTAGCATTTTTATTAAAAATTTTACCGAAACATCTTCATATTGATCCTGGAGAATGACTACATTAGGGGTGAATGTTTCGAAGTAAGATTCAAATTGGTCATCTGGTGAGATAAATTTAAGTGTTGCATCATTGTGTTGACATGCATTTTTTACTAATTTTAATAAGTTCATTGACTCAATTATACATAGGATTCGCATAGGTCACCTCTCATTCTGTATTATGTGTACCCGTTACGTCATTAGTTTAACATTTTTGAATCTATTACAACCACAAAAACCATTAAAAGTTAACGAAAGATGTGAATTTTCTCACAAAGAAGTCACTAAATCAACATAAACAAAAAGTTAGTGACGTTTTAGTGACGGGTATATGAGTATACTGATATCAAGAAGTTCACATGAGAGGAGAACAAATATGATTACAAACAAGGAAATAGCAGAAGCTTTACAAGTGAAGTTAACGGATATTTTTCCAACACTTCCAGAGATGCCGGCTTTTCAACATGGTATCCGTAGAGCACCCAAAAGAGAGTTTAACCTTTCTAAAGCAGATACAGAACTTGCTTTAAAAAATGCGCTTCGTTATATTCCAGAGGAGTGGCATGAAACGATTGCACCAGAATTCTTAGATGAATTATTAACGACTGGTAGAATTTATGGTTACCGTTTCAGACCAACTGGAAATATCAAAGCGAAACCAATTGATGAGTACAAGGGACGTACAACTGAAGGACGTGCATTCCAAGTAATGATCGATAACAACTTGGATTTTGACATTGCCTTATATCCATATGAGTTGGTTACATACGGAGAAACAGGTCAGGTGTGTCAAAACTGGATGCAATACTGGATGATTAAGCGTTACCTTGAAATCATGACAGAAGATCAAACACTTGTTATTGATTCAGGAAACCCTAGAGGACTTTTTAAGTCGTCACCAGAAGCACCTAGAACAATTATCACAAATGGCTTGATGATCGGTATGTTCGACAATCAAGAAGATTGGCATAGAGCTGCAGCAATTGGTGTTGCAAACTACGGTCAAATGACTGCTGGTGGTTGGATGTACATTGGACCACAAGGGATCGTTCACGGAACGTATAGTACAATCCTAAACGCTGGTCGTTCAAAACTTGGCATTCCAGAAGATAAAGACTTAAAGGGACGTTTATTCGTTACATCGGGTCTTGGTGGTATGAGTGGTGCCCAAGGTAAGGCAGTAGAAATTTCGAATGGTGTTGGTATCATTGCTGAAGTTGATTACTCAAGAATTGAAACAAGATACACTCAAGGATGGGTATCATCAGTTGCTAAAACACCTAAAGAAGCGTTTGATAATGCGAAGATCTACATGGATAAAGGGGAAGGCCATGCAGTTGCATTCCATGGTAATATTGTTGATTTATTAGAGTATGCTGATGAGAACGACGTTCACATCGATATGCTATCAGATCAAACATCTTGTCATGCGGCATACGACGGTGGTTATTGTCCAGTAGGGATTACTTTTGAAGAGCGTACAGAATTATTAGGTAACGATAAGCCTAAATTTATCGAACTTGTCAATGAAACTTTACGAAAGCATTATGCAGTAATCAAGAATTTAGTAAACAAAGGCGTTTATTTCTTCGATTACGGTAACTCATTTATGAAAGCGGTATATGATGCAGGCGTACAAGAAATCTGTAAGAACGGCGAAAATGAACTTGACGGCTTTATTTATCCATCATATGTTGAAGACATCATGGGACCAATCCTATTCGATTATGGATATGGACCATTCAGATGGGTATGCTTAAGCGGTAAAGAAGAAGACTTGCTAAAAACGGACGAAGCTGCAATGAACTGTATCAACCCAGACAGACGATTCCAAGACCGCGATAATTACGTGTGGATCAAAGATGCATTTAAGAACAAGCTTGTTGTCGGAACACAAGCGAGAATTTTATACCAAGATGCTTTAGGCAGAATGAACATTGCACTAAAGTTCAATGAAATGGTAAGAAGAGGCGAAATTGGGCCTGTAATGTTAGGTAGAGATCATCATGATACTGGTGGAACGGATTCTCCATTTAGAGAAACATCAAACATCAAAGATGGATCAAACATTATGGCAGACATGGCGACACATTCTTTTGCAGGGGATGCAGCAAGAGGAATGAGCTTAATCGCACTTCACAATGGTGGCGGTGTTGGTATCGGTAAAGTTATCAATGGCGGATTCGGACTTGTACTTGACGGAAGTACACGTATCGAAAACATCATCAAGCGTGCAATGCCATGGGATGTTATGAATGGTGTATCTAGAAGAGCTTGGGCTAGAAACGAAAATGCAATTGAAACATGTATTGAGTACAACTCAATTAGAGGTGGTCAAGATTATATTTCGATTCCATTTAGACCAGAAGAAGATTTAATTAAATCACTTGTTGAAAAAGAATGGACTAAGTCAGGAAAATAGACGGAGGATTAGATTAATATGTCAGTAAAAAAATTATTACAATGTGTGCCTAACTTTAGTGAAGGTAGAGACAAAGATGTTATTGAGAAAATCGTTGAATGTTTTAGAGCAAAAGATGGCGTTAAGCTATTGGATTACTCTTCAGATGAAGACCATAACCGCTCAGTTGTAACACTTGTTGGTGAACCAGCGCCGCTTCAAGCAGCAGTTGTAGAAGCACTCGGTTTAGCAGCAAAGCTAATCGACATGACAAAGCATGAAGGTCAACATCCAAGAATGGGTGCAACAGACGTTGTTCCTTTCATTCCAGTAAAGAACGCAACAATGGAAGATGCTGTAGAAGCTGCTAAGGCAACTGCAAAAGAAGCATCTGAAAAATATGACCTACCAATCTTCTTATATGAAGATGCTGCAACTTCAGCTGACCGTAAGAACCTTGCAAAAGTAAGAAAAGGTCAATACGAAGGTATGGCAGAAAAGCTGCAAGATCCAGTATGGAAGCCAGACTTCGGTCCTACTACAGTAGGCACTGCTGGTGTAACAGCTGTATCAGCTAGAATGCCACTTGTAGCATTCAATGTAAATTTAGGAACTGACAATTTAGAAATCGCTACTAGAATTGCTAAACAAGTGCGTCACATTGGCGGTGGTTTAAGATTCTGTAAGGGTATGGGTGTTGCTTTAGAAGATAGAGGCATCGTACAAGTATCGATGAACATGACCAACTACCAAAAGACACCTCTTTACTTAGTAGTAGAGCTTATCAGAGCAGAAGCTAAGAGATGGGGCGTATCAGTAGTAGGATCTGAACTAATCGGTTTATGTCCAATGGAAGCATTAACAATGTGTGCTGAATACTACATGGGTATTGAAGACTTTAAGATGGATCAAGTGTTAGAGACGCACCTTATGGAATAAATATAATGTAATGATGACCCGCTAAGGCTAAAGCTTTAGCGGGTTTTTTTATAATCAGTTACGAAATGATTCAGAATAGTCAAAATAAAAGATGAAAAACAGAAGATACACTTGTATAATTAAAATAAGCGCCGTAGTAATCGAATTCATTTTAAGTAAATAGAAAGTAGGCCTAGCAAATGAAAAGAATTGTAGCTTTGTGTATCTTCTTGATATTATTCACTTGTACAACAGGATTTGCAGATCATTTATCAGTGAATGAGGAACGCACCATAAAAATCGGTGGCGACGATAATTTTCCACCATTTGAATATGTCGATGCGAATGGGACTTATAAAGGATTTAATGTAGATATAACCCACGCCGTCGCTCTTGAAACTGGAATGGATATAGAGTTTGTACCGATGACTTGGCATGAAGCTACTACAACACTGCAAAATGGAGATATAGATGTTGTGCAGGGAATGAAATATTCCAAGGGGCGAGAGGAGTTATATCTATTTTCAGAGCCTTATGTTAAATCATCGTTGTCGATTTTTGTAAAAAAAAATTCTGCTATTATTATAAGTTTGTCAGATTTAAGGAACAAAAGAGTAGCAATCCAGAAAAATGACATCGCAAATAATTTAATTGAAGAATGGATGCATGTTGATGTTGTGGAAACTGAAAATCAGATAGAAGCACTGGAACTTCTTGTGAATGATGAAGTAGAAGCATATCTTGGTAATCGATTGGTAGGTCTGTACAGTATTCAAAAACAAGGATATCAAAATGTTGTGAAGATGACTGGTGGGCTGATTAATGCAGAGGATTATGGATTTGCCATGAATAAGGAAAACTCTACTTTGGTGGAAGATTTCAATGAAGGCCTGGCTCGAATCAAGAAGAATGGGACCTATGATAGAATTTATTCAAAATGGTTTGGTGATGAGATAAAACCGCCAATTGCCTATTTCAAAAATATTCTATTGATGGCGGGCCTTATTGCTGTTGTCTTTGGATTAGTCTTCGTTTCAATTGTACGTATTAACTTGCATTTAAAGAAGGAAGTTGAAAAACAGACAGCTGACTTAAAAAGTGAAACACTCTATAAAGCTCAAATTATAGATAGTATTTTTAGTGGATTAGTAACTTGTGATAAAGAGTTAATCATAAAATCAGTTAATAAAAAAGCTAAAGAAATCTTACATATCGACGCAGAAAATCACTTAGACTGTTCATTGGCTGAGACAAATCTTTTGCCGTTTTTGGATATCAAGTCTTTTAAGGATATACTTACAAGTGATAATGCTGTGATGGATGAAGAGAAACGCTGCAAAATTCAAGGTAGTGAAAGAATAATTGAATATAATATTTATCCCTTGCTTAGCAACTTAGAAACGTTAGAGGGCTGGACAGTCACTTTTAGAGATGTAACTTTTGCTCGGCAAATTCTGAGAAAAGCGATGCTCAATGATAAAATGGAGTCTTTAGGTCGTTTAACAGCAGGAATTGCTCATGAAATAAGAAATCCATTGGCTTCAATTAGAACTTATCTTGATATACTGCCGGAGAAATATGATGATGAAAGATATCGCAATAAGGTGTCTAAGGATATACCGGTGGTTATTGATAAGCTAAATGAGTCGATAAATAGTTTATTGGACTTTGCTAAACCAAGAGATTCTTATCCGACTTATTTCTCATTATCTGAAGCCATTCATGAAAGTTATAGCTTAATGAGAAAAGATCTTGAAAACAATGCCATAAAGGTAGAGTTAGATCTTAAATATAATGATTATGTCTATATGGACAAGCAACATTTGCAACAGGTTATATTGAATCTACTAATAAATGCTATCGATGCTGTAAAAGGTCATAAAAGCCCTTGTATTAGAATAGATTCGGCAAAAGAAGGGTATTGTTCCGTATTTGATATAAGCAATAACGGACATAAGATTCCCGATGAAGAATTGGAAAAAATATTTGAACCATTTTATACGACGAAGTCTCAAGGTACTGGACTTGGATTGTCAATCTGCCACCAATTGATTAATCAAAATGGTGGAGATATAAAAGTTTCTACAAAGAGTATTGATGGATCGAGTTTCAGAGTAATATTACCATTTTCAGAATTTAAATAGCATTGGAGGCAATATGCGTAAATTAGCGATAATTGATGATGAAATTAGTATATGTGCACCATTAGAATTTGCTTTAGAGGATCAATTTGAAATTTATACAGCAACTCATTTAAGAGCTGTTGAGGACTTACTTGAAAAGCATCGTTTAGATGTGGCTTTGTTGGATTTAAGATTTGGTGATATATCAGGGATAGAAATATTAAAAATGATAAAGCAAGAACAACCAGAATGTGTCGTCATTATTATGACTGCTTTTGCTACAGTTGAAACATCCATTGAGGCATTAAAAAACAAAGCATACGATTACTTGATTAAACCCGTAGATACTACTAAGTTGAGGGTCATTACTCAAAATGCAGTCAATCTTAAAATCTTAAAAGAACGTGTGGCCCAATTAGAAAATGACGCACGAGATCATAAAAAGGAATACGGTATAATCGGTAAATCAAAGAGTATGAAAAAAGTCTTTAATGTAATTGAGAAGGTCAAAAATATTGATTCAACAGTTTTGATTACAGGTAATAGTGGTACCGGTAAGGAGCTTGCAGCGAAGGCAATTCATAATAGTGGCAACCGTAAAGAGAAACCCTTTATTCCTATTAATTGTGCAGCTTTGCCCGAAAGTCTAATCGAGTCTGAACTGTTTGGTTATGTAAAAGGGGCTTTTACAGGCGCTGATCAAAATAAGAAAGGTGTATTTGAGCTTGCTCATGAGGGCACACTTTTTTTAGATGAAATTGGGGAAATGAATTTAGCTGTTCAAGCCAAAGTGCTGCGAGCGATTCAGGAAAAAAGAATATCTCCATTGGGATCGGAAAAATCTGTAGCTGTCGACGTGCGTATACTTGCGGCCACAAATAGAGATTTATTTCAGTCTGTTAAAGAAGGAAGCTTTAGGGAAGATTTATATTATCGAATGAATGTTGTGTCTTTTAAGTTGCCAGATCTTAAGGATAGGAGAGATGACATTTTAAGATTAACCCATTCTTTTCTAGAGAAATATGCTGAGGAATTCGACAAGAAAGATATTGTCTTTCATCCAGAGGCGCTATCGGCTATAGAAAATTATCACTTTCCAGGTAATGTTAGAGAATTGGAAAATCTTGTTGAGCGTGCTGTTATATTTAGTGACGGGGAGACAATTACTATTGATGATTTACCGGAAGGCATTTCAAAGTCAGAAATGGTTCAGAATTCGAAACAGTACTTTATGGGTGTAAAGCTTGGTATGACCATGGCTGAAATCGAACGACATGCTATTGAATCAACATTGGAATATGTTGGAGGAAATAAAAAAGAAACGGCTAGAGTATTAGGTGTTAGTGAACGAAGCGTAAGATATAAATTAAAAAGTTATCAAAATGGATAAAAGAAGCGGTAAATTTTGCAGGGCGGTAAAATTTACCGCTTCTTTTTTTGGGAAATACATAGTAGCTCTTTTCAATAGAGCACGATTTGCTTTGGAAATAGGGAGATGTGAATATTTTGAAAATTAAATTTATTATGGCACCGTATTTGCAATATATAAGGATGAAAACATTAAGGAGGAGTAATTTATGAAAATGAAACGAATGTTAGGGGTTTGTATGAGTGTGCTGCTTGTTTCGTTAGCACTTGTAGGATGTTCAGGTCCAACAGCAGATGGCGGTGAATCAGCAAAGCCTGAAAATCAATTTGTGACTTTAGTTACAGGTTCAACTGGAGGAACTTATTATCCGGTTGGAACAATATTCACGACTTTATGGAATGAGAAACTTGGAGATACAGGTGTAAAAGCTTCAGTTCAGTCATCAGGAGGATCTGTTGAGAATTTAAACATGCTTAAAAATGAAGAAGCACAATTAGGTATTGCCATGGCAAATCTTACTTTATTTGCATATGAAGGTGAAGGGAAATTTGAAGGAAATCAATTTGAGGATGTACGTTTTGTAACGGCTTTATGGCCAGACGTAACACAAATTGTCGTTACAGAAGCATCTGGAATCGAGAAACTTGAAGATATTAGAGGCAAATCCTTTAATGTCGGTGGTGCTGGTTCTGGTACAGAATATTCATCAAATCTAATTTTAGATACATTAGTTGGCCTTTCGTCTGAGGATTTTAAATCTGAGCATTTAGGTTATTTCGAAGCATCAAGTGCAATGCAAAACAGTCAACTTCAAGGGATGAATGCAGAAGGTGGTATTCCTACATCTGCGATTTCTGAATTAGCTGCAAGCAAGACAAGTGTTAAATTTATTGAGTTTTCGGATGATGATTACAACAAGATAAAAGAAGTAGCACCTTACTACGGGCAGTTCACAATTCCAGCGGGTCTATATTCTGGTCAAGATGAAGAAGTTAAGACAATCGGTATTAAATCAACATTGATCTGTAGTGCAGCTTTAGATGAAGAGTTAGTATATAACCTGACCAAATCAATCTTTGACAACTATGATGAAATTAAGGACGACCATAATGCAATAGAAAAAGTAACATTGCAAGAAGCGATTAATGGATTACCTCCAGTGCCTCTTCATAAAGGAGCAATTCGTTATTATGAAGAACAAGGTCTTGTCATTCCTGATGACTTAAAGGAGTAAGCGCTATTTAATCAGTAAGTTTAGTTGTATGAAAAAGGAAGTTTGGCGTATTGTACACTAAGCTTCCTTCTTCTGAGATTGCCTAAGGGAGTGAGAGAGTATGAACTTGTTTAGTAAGTCAAAACAAGAAAACAAAAAAGAACGTCAAGAAGAGAATGATGTTCGAAAATTGTCTGGACAAATTGCAGGTGCCGTCGCAATCATAGCGATTTTAACATCTCTATTTCATGTCTATATGAACAGTGCGAGTCTGATGATTCTCATAAAAAAGAATGCAATACATTTAGGTCTCATGTTAGCACTAACATTTTTAATGTATCCAGCGTCAAAAAAGTCACCGTTGTCAGCACCATCGAAGGTAGACTGGGTATTAAGTGTCCTTGGATTTTCAGTAGGATTTTACATTGTATTGACTTATGACCAGTTAATTGAACGTTCTCTAGTACCAAATTCACTAGACTATGTCTTTGCAGTAATTGCAATCATCCTTACTTTGGAAGCGGGTAGAAGAACTGTTGGTGCAATACTCCCGATCTTATCTATATTTTTTATATTTTATGCAAAGTTTGGATATTTGTTTCCAGGAATGCTAGCACATCAAGGATTTTCTTGGAAACGTATTTTAACGAGAATGTATCTAACAGATAATGGAATTTTTGGTGTGACACTAATGGTGTCGGCATCCTATGTTTTTATGTTCATTTTGTTTGGTGCATTCCTTAATAGGTCAGGGGCGGCTAAGTTTTTTAATGATTTTTCATTAGCTTTTGCTGGTCGATTACGTGGTGGACCAGCTCAAGTTGCTGTTATGGCCAGTGGGCTTATGGGTACTATTAGTGGAAGTTCCCAAGCGAATGTTGCAACGACAGGCAGTTTTACAATCCCACTTATGAAAGAAGTTGGATATGAGCCAAAGTTTGCTGGTGCAGTTGAAGCTGCTGCGTCTACAGGAGGGATATTGATGCCGCCGATTATGGGAGCAGCGTCATTTATGATGGCGTCATTCTTAGGTATACCATATCTTAAAGTTATGACAGCTGGTATTATTCCTGCTTTATTCTATTACTTCTCAATCATGGTCATGGTTAATTTTGAAGCCAGAAAAATTGGCTTAAAAGGTATGGATGAATCACAGATTCCGAATTTATCGAAAGTACTTAAAGAGCAAGGTCATATGATGTTACCAATTGTGATGATTTTGGCCTTATTAGTAAAAGGTATTACGCCATTATATGCTGCATTCTTTGGATTAGTAGTCACAATTCTTACAAGTATGTTGAGAAAATCAACGCGTATGTCTTTCAATGACGTGTTGAAAGCCCTTGAAGAAGGTGCTAAATCTGCGGTTCCAGTAGCAACAGCATGTGCTGTCGTTGGTTTTATTGTTGGTGTTGTTTCAATGACAGGTCTGGGTCAAACAGTTGCACATAATATTATTCAATTATCAGGTGGCCAGCTATGGCTTGCATTAATCCTTGTAATGACGGCCTCAATATTCCTTGGCATGGGCTTGCCTGCAACAGCATGTTATATCATAACGGCATCTATTGCAGCACCTGCGCTTGTAAAGATGGGGGTAGATCCATTAGCGGCACACTTCTTCGCATTTTACTATGGAACTCTGTCAGCAGTTATCCCTCCTGTTGCATTGACATCGTATACGGCAGCTGGTATTGCAGGTGCTAATCCAACGGATGTTGCATTTAACGGATTTAAACTTGCGTTCGCAGGAATCATCATACCGTATATGTTCGTGTACTCGCCAATTTTACTTATGCAAGGGGCGACAGCGGGCAAATTGGTTGTAGTGATTTTAACAGGCCTAGCAGGAATTATATGTTTAGGGGCTGCCGCTGAAGGTTTTATGAGAAGAAAGCTAAATGCAGTGGAACGGATTATAGGTGCTGTATCAGCTATTTTAATGGTTTCGCCAACGACTCAGACGGATATTATCGGATTAGCAGGCTTATGTGTATTAATTGGCTTGCAGTTCCTAAAGAAAGAAAACGTAGAGGCTGTTGTAAGCGAGAACTAGAAAATGAAATATGGACAAAGGGGAAGCCACTCAATTATTATGATATATAACGAGAGTGGTTTTTGTCTGGCAACATGCATTAAATCAGTGAAACTTTACGGAATATGAGTGCATTTTATTTATGAAATAATACTATCGGAGGATTAGATTAATATGTCAGTAAAAAAATTATTACAATGTGTGCCTAACTT